>JAAUYI010067872.1_pt1 | contig 13680 bp, 9 predicted proteins | sample 7278041 | NCBI WGS metagenome assembly JAAUYI01 (sample SAMN14350216, study PRJNA611818) | marine sediment metagenome | isolation source: surface marine sediment (0.6m) | place: French Polynesia: Moorea | collected 2018-08
ATTTCCAGGCTGATAAACCAAGCAGGTTCAAACGCGCTCTCCTGCCTTGCCTAGTCTGATTTATCAGACTTTGCCTTTGAGCCTGGGAATTAATTCCTAGGCGGACATTTGGCCTAGCTGAGATGCTGCAAGTAATATATTGATAAACCCCCCCTGCAAAATCACTAACTATATAGCCCCACTCTGCGAGAAGCCGCGCTTCTCACGTCTACATGGACAATATTTTGTCCACAACCTGCAGATGAAAATATTTCCCTCACTCCTTCACTCCTACTCTACACCGAAGCCGCTCCGCGTCTACACTCCCTATTTTTAAGTTAGTCCTCCACGGAAAAATCCCACAACCAAGGATTTAAAAATGCTTTGTGACTAACTCCTCAAGGGCGCACGCAATGCGCCCCTACAAACTTCGCGCTGATTAACTCTTTTCTAGCTAGCCCTCCACGGAAAAATCCCACAACCTGCCGATGAAAATGCGGGGGTGACTAACTCCTCAAGGGCGCACGCAATGCGCCCCTACAAACTTCGCGCTGATTAACTACGGAATGTGGGACTTATGTGAATTTATTCCTAGGCGGACATTTGGCCTAGCTGAGAATGGTGCAAGTAACCAGAAAAAGGGTAAGGTGGGCAGTGCCCACCCTACTCTAACTGGCGGAGTAAATTGTTACGCTTCTTTCGCAAACTGGGATTATCCGGGAAAATTTCCAAGGCATGATTGTAACAATCCACCGCATCGGAAAGCATTTTTACGGCTTGTTCCCCTTCCCACTCATAAGCCTCTGTATATTCCACTAACACATCGCCCCAATATTCCCAAGCCTGATGGTAATTTGGATCAATTTCCAATGCCTTCTCCAGACAAATTATGGCTTCCCCATACCATCCATTGCATGAATCCGCTAATGTGGTAGCCCAATCATACCAACCATCTGGATGACGAAGCCCCTCTAACATTGCCTGTTCCTCTGCCTCATCTGGTTGTAATCCCCAAGAAAGGCGAAAGGCTCGGTTTCCACTGACAACCGCTGCTTCAAATTGACCTAAATTAATTAGTGAAAGACACCGAAGTTGCCAAATTTTGGGATTTTGGGAATATTTTTCTAGAACTTTGTCAAAGCTGACAACAGCATCTTTATAATTTTGTATCTTATATAACGCCATACCTCGGTAATACCAAGCAAGCCTATAATCGGGGTCATATTCTAAGGCTTTGTCAAAGCTAGTCGCCGCCTGTTCATATTGTCCTAAATTATACAGGGCACTTCCCCGTTGGCACCAAATTTCCTCAGGAGTTTCACAATTATACTCCAGTGCTTGATCGAAATTAACAACCGCCTGCTCATATTCCCCCAAATCAAATAAAGCATTCCCGCGATATATCCAGACTTCTGTTGCATCAGATTGAATTGCCAAGGCTGCATCGAAACTGGCAATGGCTTCTTGGTACCGTTTCATCTGTTGTAATTGCCGTGCCCGATTATACCAATTCTCCCAGTTTTGGGGATGCTCTGTGACTAAGGAATCAAGCTGAGTCAGTTTGAGTTGGTGTAATCGCTCTGCTCGTTCCCCAAGTTCGTCAGGTGTGACTCGAATATCAGAACCGCGCAGTTGCAATGCTTTTTGGTAGTTCTCAAGGGCTTCTTCCCAACGCTCCAAGGCTTCCAGAGCAATACCTCGATTTTCCCAAGAATGTTGATTGGGTTCTATTTCTAGAGCTTGGTCAAAATTAACGATCGCTTCTTGGTGACGATCCAGTTTGAGTAGTAATTCTCCCCTACGGTTCCAGTATACGCTAACTAGGCGTTGATTAGACTGGGATGCAATTGCTTGGTCATAGGTAGCGATGGCATCTTCATATCTGGCTAGGTTTTCCAGCAAACTTGCCAGTCCACTCCAAGCTTCATGGTTATCAGACTGAATATCTATAATTTTCTCATAGGTGGCAATTGCGTCTTCGTAGCGTTCTAGCTCCTTGAGTAGACGAACTCGTTCCTTGTGGATTTCCACATCATCAGGCTGGATGCGAATAGCTTGATCTAAACTAGCAATAGCTAATTCATAACGTTCTAAGCTTTGCAGTACTTTAGCCTTGTCAATCCAAATTTCACAGTTGTCAGGCTCAATTGCAATTGCTCGATCAAAACTAGCAATGGCTGATTCAAAATAGCTGGTATCCCAATCTAACGCATCCCAGTTTAATTCTGCGTAACCCCTACCCTGCAAATACCAAGCTTCCCCATAATCTGGTTGAATTGCGATCGCTTGTTTGATAAATTCAATAGCAGTTTCATAGTTTGAGCGATTAAATTGTTCTTGTGCTTGCTGGTAAAGGTGTTTTGCTTCCGGCTTAACTGTTTGGCTCATCATTCTCCAGCAATATTTCTGACAAATTCACATCTTGACTAAAAAATAGACTGGATACCAGCCCCCAGATTCATCGATGGGATAATAATTCTTCATTCTAAATTCTAAATTCTAAATTCTAAGGAGACTCTAGCTACTAATTATGGCAACTGATGCAAGTTATTAGTTACTCCCTTCCCGCTATAAAATTACCGAAAGATTGTAGGCTGGGTTGAGGGACGTAGACGCGAAGCGGCTTGGAGCAGAGTAACCCAGCATATCGTTGGGTTTCACTCCGTACCACTTCGTGGAAGCAAGCTACAACCCAACCTACGTTATAGGTAATCTTCTGCCGGGAAGGGAGTAGTCCCTCATGGATGTTTTTACACAACCTGCAGATGAAAATGCTTTGTGACTAACTCTTCAAGGGCGCACGCAATGCGCCCCTACGGAAGCGCCTCCGCGCCTATTTTCAAGTTAGCCCCCACGAGAAAATACCTCAAGTGCGGCTCCCACACCTAAGCTGTCAACCATTAACTAACAACTAACAACTAACAACTTTCTTCCCTAAGGTTTCGCAAAATTGATACACTAATTCAAATAGAAAAGCTTTAATAAGAAAAGCTAAGATCCTTGCCGGTCTCGCCCTTTTTCGGATATATCTTTAATAAAACCCCATGTTAGAAGGCTCCATTCTACAAAAGCTAGAACTTTCCCACCGCCATAGTGCTAGACCAATCAAATTCGGGGTGTACTACAAAAATACCCTGGTTTCTCTATGCCATGCCCTAGAAGACCATATCTTAACCGATGAGTCCCAGCCCCTAGTTATTACCGCATTCCAACAAGGAAAATGGTACTTGCAAGAAGCTCAAAGATATGGGGATATTGCCCAGAAGTCTAGCCAAATTGCCATTATGGCTACTGCTGATACCGCATGGGCAGAACATCCCACCAGTCAACTAGCCAATGTCAATTTAGTACCATTAGATACCAGTGACCCCGTGGGACAAGAATGGCACTTAATTATTCTCTCCCCCAAATACACAGCTATGGTACTTTGTCAAGAGTTATCTGAAGCAGATTATGGGGTTGGTGGTAGACCAGAATCAGATTTGGAGCGGAAATTCTATGGTCTGTGGACATTTGAGCCGGAACTAGTTAAAGAGACAGCCCAGTTAGCGATCGCTCACATTAATAAATATAATCCAGAATTAGGCAACCAGCTCACAGCTTGCTTACAGTCAATCCAATCCCAGGTTGCCACGCCAGAAGATTTGGGAACGGTGGTGGCTCGTGTGGTTGGTTATCTCAAAACAGAGGAGAAAAATACCCAGCCACGTAGTTTGGATCGTAACTTAGTTTCCAACGAGATCCAAGCATTTTTACGGATGGCGCAAATTATGGATGCTGCCGATATTACTAACCCGATGGCAGCAGCAGAAGTAATGGCACTTTCAGAAACAATGGGACAGATGTTAGAACTTCCTGCTTGGCAAATCAAAAGATTGCGTTTGGCGGGGTTACTACATCGGATAGATCCTTTACAGAGAGCAGAGAGTGTATTGGAAAGTACATCTACTTACCAAGAAGACATGGCTCAATCTCCTCCCAGTTGTCCCCTAGTTCCAGGAGCGCAGGTATTACGCACCATGCCCAGGTTAAGGGCGGTAGCTCAAATTATCACCCATCAAACAGAATGCTGGGATGGTAGTGGCAAACCCGCCGGATTGGTAGGCGATGAAATTCCCCTAGAATCGAGGATTTTGGCATTAGCAGCAGACTTTCAATGTCGAGTCAACCAGCAAAAAGCATTCCAGTCCAGTCCAGAAGAAATTGTTACTCAAGCCTTGGAAGGATGCAAACAACAATCCCATCGCTTTGACCCCAAACTATTAGACACATTAACCTTATTGGTAATGGGTTTGCAACAGGGTATGGAACTAGGGGTGAAGATACCAAAAATCAGTTCTAGTATGTGGTTATTAGATGCTAAATTGGATAGCGATCGCATGAGTGAACCAATTAACATATCCCAACCATAACTCAAATCCTACATTATAAATTGTGGATTTTGGATTTTGGATTTTGGGCGTTGCTGAATAAAGGGATGAATTATGAACCACAAAGGCACAAAGGACACAAAGAATTAAGTTTTATCCTAAACAGAGAAAATAAAATCATCCCGCAAAGGAAGCAACGCCAGATTTTGAATTTCTCTACTAGAGATTCCTCTGCACGTCTATGGATTGCAACTGATAACTGATAACTGATAACTGATAACTGATAACTGAAATGACTATTGAAGCGATTAAATCGGGGGAACTGAGACAAATTCCTGGAGCAGATTTAGAAGACGAGGATCTTTCCCAACTGGACTTAAGCCGGATTAACTTTGCTGGAGCCAAGTTGGTGGGTACTGACTTTAGGGAGAGCAAACTGGAAGGTGCCCATTTAGAAGGTGCTAACTTGATGGGAGCTATTCTGTTGCAAACCGACTTACGGGCAAATTTAATGGGAGCCAACCTCATGCAAGCAGATTTAACAGGTGCTGACTTGCGGGGAAGTAATTTGCGCGGTGCTAATTTAATGGGTGCTAGGTTAACTCAAGTATCTTTAGCAGGTGCTTTCTTAAGTGGTGCTAACTTAATGAGTGTCAACTTACAGGATGTTGATTTGCGGGGTGCTGACTTGCGGGGAGTTAACTTTTCCCGCGCAAATCTCAAAGGTGCAGACTTGGGTGGTGCTGATTTACAAGGAGCATTATTAAGCGAAGCTAACCTCGAAGAAGCCGATTTACGGGGTGCAAATCTTGCCGGAGCCAATTTGATGGGAGCTAACCTCCTGTGTGCAGAACTAGAAGGAGCCAATTTAAATGGAGCCTCCTTAGAAAAAGCTTGTTTGTTAGGAACTATGATGGCAGAGACAGTTTAACTCGCTACGCGAGAAGGAAGAAGGAAGAGGGAAGAAAGAAGAAGGTAGAATTTCATTTCTTCCTTGCTTTAATTCTTACTTAACATTTTCCTGAGACTTTTTTACTGTTTTACCACGTATCCACCAAGCGATCGCACTCAAAAAAGCTAAACCCATTAATCCGGCTAGAGGATTTCTATTAATACCAGTCACCCATTCCGGAACCGCACCAGAATACTCAATTAATTCCCCCACATTAATAATATAGTTTCCCCAGACTAAACCCGCGTGTATGCCTATGGGAATGCCCAGTTTTCCACCACCCCAACGCTTTCCCCATACCAAAGTTATACCCAATACTACTAAACCCAGAAATTGCGGCCAGGTATTGAGGATAACTTCCAAAGGTCGGATAAAGTGTAAAATCGCAAAAATGATCCCATTTGCCCAAAGTGCTACATGGGGTGTATAATCCCGTTGCAATTCATCTAGCAACCAGCCACGGAATACTAACTCCTCCGCAGAACCTACCGCCAAACTGACAAGCAAACCTTCCAGAACTATATCGACTAACAAATCATCTACGGGTACCAAATACAACCAACCCAGTAGACTCTGAACGCCAAATAGAACTAGAATGCTAATTAATCCAATAGCTAAACCCCGGATTAGTTGCACCCAGCTTTGCCGTCCAAATTCCCAGCCATAATATCGGAGAATCTGCGGCTGGTTATAAACTTTTTTTCCCCACCACCTGATTAAGAGAATAAATTCTACATACAGCAGTAGCATCGCGAAAATACTGGCTAGGTTACTATCACCTAGCAGTACGCCTCCCAGTAAGTAAATAGGTACTGCCAAAGGTAGCCACAATACCAATAAAGCCAGGATAAAGCATCCTAACCTGATAAAGATTGGTCTGATAGCTAGAGTAGAAACATTTATCTTCATACCAAGTTGACCTACCATGCCAGTGATTATACGGAAAATCGGGCAATAATTATAGGGATGTAAGCTTTAGGTGCAAAATCATCAATATTGACGGTTAAAAGCTGTTGAACCCTTACTTTACCTCTCTGGCTGCTGATTTTGAGACAACTTGATGAAAATCAATACTTGATTGATGGGAAAATGGATGGCATAGAACAGAGGTGCGATCGCCTTTGCTTACCTACCCACTAGGTTACAGCTACTTATTCTTCCGGCTCAATGGTGCTGGTTAAACCATGATTTTTCAAAGTTTCGCAGTAAAATTCAGCGTGTTCTTGAGCGCAAGAAATGACTAAAGCAATATCGTTAGTGTGAGCTTCCATCATAATACTAACAGCCTGGGGCTGGGTAAGACTGGGTACAGTAGTCAACAAAGTCTTTACCACATGCTCCATAGAATTGAAATCATCATTATGAAGCAAAACGCGATACCGAGGGGCAAGCTTACGAGACGTAGAACGCTTTTCTAGGGTTTCAACTGACACGGTTTTTAGCTCTCTGACTACAACATTTTCTTTGTTAAGCAAGTGCTTAACACTTATTAATCTATTTTATAATATCTCCATTCTGTGACCGAACAGTAAGCTCTTCAATATATAGCACTACGTGCTAGGGAACAGGGAACAGGGAACAGGGAACAGGGAACAGTAAGCTATCAAAGGATTTCCGGATTTAGAAATGTCCGCGCCCTAAATGCGTAGTGCGATAAAAGACGTTGAAATACAGAACATAGATCATTTGGGATGCTCCCCAGACATCCCTCTCCTTAATAAGGAGAGGGAAAGATTTTTGCATAGCAAAAAGCGAGGGTGAGGTGATGATTTTACGTGTTTGACAGTAGGCTTACTTTTTTTGATACAAAACGGGGGTTAAATTCTCTGGTATACCTTCGAGTTGAATTTGGGTACAGCCGAACTGATAGGCTTCTGGAATGGGGCGGTTGGCTCCAATGGCTGTATAAAAACCCACAGCAAATGCGATCGCGGCTTCATCCCCAATGGCTTGATTCATCCCAATCACAAACTGAATATGTTCAGCAATTGACTTGGCTTGAGTTTCTGAGTAACAAGCATTGAGAACAACACATTTGACTTGTTGACTGACAAGGGCAAACAAATTAGCTAAAGCTTCAGGTTTTACAGGCTGAATTTTTCCCACTTCATTCTCAAACCACAGTTCACCATTATTTGTACCATGGCCAGAGAAATGTACAATCATCGGTTCAAACTCCAGTAATGCCTGACTGATATCACTGGAACGTACAGACATTTGTTGCTGGAGAACAAATCTTTCTCGCTGTTTAGCTAGTTTTAATCTTTGTTTAATATCCCGTAATTCTTGTCCCAATCGCAGACGAGCAGCATCGGTGGGATCTGATGCTAAAAACATAATTTTAATAGAATTCGCTGGTAATGCTTGTGATTGAGTGGTTTCTACATAAAACTTTCGTTGATGAATGGCATTTTCTAAAAGATTTTCTAAGCTACGAATCCGTTCATCTTTTTCTTTGATGCCTACCATTAAGGTTTGCAAATCACTATATGGTAAAGATTGAATTTCTCGATATTTTTCAAAATATTCACGGTTTAATTCCGACGGATTGGCATCACCTGCGACTATGGCTTGTAGGCGGATTTTTTCTTCACCCCTACCTTCCAATGCCACAATTTGTACCTCTGCATCAGGATTTTGTTCTGCTAACTGGATGATAGCAATAGCAGCTGCTGTGGGGTCAATTCCTTCGTAGTGAAGTAAATCAAGGCTTTTAAATTTACTACCTACATGACGCGGATCGGCATTTTGAGTTTTATATAAGTCCAAGGTTTTAATAATGGGAGCAATAAAATCGGTAAAGTCCCCTGGTTTAAAAGTTTCCTGGCGATTATCTGGTTTGCGGCAAGGGTCGGGATCTTCCCTAGTTGGGAGTTGCATATAAATGTATTCGCACTCCACATTTTCTAGCTGAGTATCAGTGGAAATTCCCCAATTTTGAATATAAGCTCCTGTGAGACAAGCATTATTTAAGTTAGCTTGATATAGATGTGATTGGGCTAGTTTGGCACCTGATAAATTAGTATTTTCTAAAGTAGATTCACTCAAATCTGTGCCGATAAAACTTGCATCTTGGAGATTAGCATCATTAAGATTTAAACCCCGTAAATTGAGGAAGTCAAAGTTTACATCTCGACCATCTTTAGTAATGAGTAATTGACGCACTTTGGGGTCTTGTAAGTATGTACCTTCGAGACGTGCATTATGTAAATGTTCAGCATGGAACCAGCAGCTACGTGTGAGATTCGCTTGTCTGAAATCTACAGTTTTGAGGGTAGCTTGGGTAAAATTTGCATCTGTGAGATTAGCACTGCAAAATTTTGTTCCGCCACTAGCAACAATACCAACTGCTAAGTCTTTAATTATCGAGTATTTTTGGTTTCCAGCTATTGCCAGCCAACCGATATATATACCGAGTATAATAGTTACTAAGCCAACTAATGAGGCAACTACTAGGGCGACTAATAAAGCAATTAAACTAAATTCAGTATTATTTATTTCTGTTGTAACCCCGAATACAACACCAAGTGTTACACCGATTAAAGCCATCAATGTTGTGAAAGTTCTGGGTGCATGTAAAGTCATAACTCTTGCTACCGCCACAGCCACAGCCATGTTTCCAAAACCTGTAATTGTTCCCGCTAATGCCAGAATAGAAAATACTGCACCAGCGACTAAATCTCTGCCAGTTTTATTTTCTGGAAACAATGCCAGTGCTATCACTAAACTAGCAGCGACTAGGGTTATTAATATTGCTAATGTTGCATTCAAACCATAGGCAATAACAACAATAAAAAAAGCTAATAGGGTAATTAAAACGATAATTCCAAATAAATTGTTTCCACTACTAGAATTACTCAATAAATCACCGATATAAGCACCAGCATAACCTGCAAGTAATCCTGCAAGTAATGAAAAAATCAGTAATAAAAGGATAAAGATGATAGTCCTAGAAGTTAGTAAGCCAGCTTTAGCATTGCTGAAATTAGCACCAATGAGAATGGCATTGCTGAAATCAGCACCCCGGATGTCAGCATCACTAAAGTTGGCTCCTGTAAGATTTTTTCCTCGGAAGTCTGTGCCTCTTAAATTAGTATGGTGAAATTCATATGCCATTACTTTTTACCTTTGGATGGACATTTCCATTTGAAAATAGCTTTTAATACAGGGATTTTACACATTACAGGTGTTTTTTTTCTGGCGTTAATGATTGTTTGTCCTACAGTAGTTACTTGAGCCTCAACTTCGATAAGTCGCGTTCTTGTAGGAAATATTCTTGTTTTACATATTTCACTGAATCTTTTTTTGCTAATAATTTGACAATGCTCATCACTAGTTGATATTTTTTGATTCCTCCTGGATAAAGCTTGATACAGTCTATGTATGCGAATTTTGTTCACAGCATCCGCAGCTTTATTACTAACATCCCAATTTGGATCTGTTTCGCGAGCTTTAATTAAAACTGGAACAGTTTTTTTCGCTTTAGCACCCATTTGACCTAAAGCATCAGCCGCAATGTAACGAACTTGCCAATTTTTATTATCCTGAAGAGCTTTAATCAAAGCAGGAATAGCTGCTTCACCAATTTCTCCCAAAGTATGAGCCGCAATAATATTAATATCTTGGTTTTTCTTCTTTAATAACTTAGTTAAATGAGGAATCGCTGGTGCACCATTTTCCCCAATTTCACCAAGTACTGCAACTGTGATGATCTTAGTATTCTCATTCTGATTATTTAGAGCTTTAATTAGAGTAGGAACCGCCTGGGAGTTACAAGCTACCAGTCTATTGAAAGCGGAAGGCGAACCTTTCTTAAGTCGCCTGATATACAGTTCAAGCTTTACACCAATACATTGAGAATGATTTGAGGAGGTTTGAGCAAAGGCTTTTTTACTAGCAAATGCAGGTAAGCTGAGTGAAATCAGCAGTCCTATAGTTGTAAATATAGCTGCTCTCGATGTCCAACGCTGAGTCAACATAACCAATTTTCTCCCTTCAAGTCTTGCTGTTTTTACCTAAACCATGTCTACTTTGAAAACCATAGTTTTTACTTACGCATATTCAATCAAGTGAAAGGGCACGGCATCATTAAGGTTAGGGAATAATGTAAGAATATTGCCGGTGCCGTGCCCCTACAGGGGAATTTCTTTTTTGGTATTTCCTAGAAGAAAAACACCAGTTCTCAAGATGGATGAGGTTTATCTGCATTTTTTTTGTGATTGTCCTTACGTATGATTACGAATACACTTATCTGTTACCGCATTTCCACGGTATTAATCTCCCTAGTGGAGTCAGACAGATTACAGGTCGTTTGTTTATGTACTCTCGTGTTGTTCTTCCTGTGTATGTAGTACTTGCACGATTTTGATTTTGTCTATTATTAGTACGTGAATTTTGTCTATTTACTGAGCCGTCTAATGCCGGACTGTTTTGATCTGTTATTTGATCGTTAACTTGAGTTTGAGGTAGAGAATCAGAATTTTTAGGTGAGGTTGGTGATGGAGTTTGACCAAGTGCTTTTACACTTGTGAAAGTAGGTAAGATTATCGCCACCAGCATACCTAGAGTTATAAATATAGCTGCTCTACATTTCCAGCTTTTCTGTAGCATTTCAATACTCCTTACTTTTTATGTGATCTGAACAATCTCTCCCCCTCATCTCTCTCATCCTCCCTATCCCCCTCTTAAAAAGAAGGAAGGACAGAGATTTCTATTTCCCCCTTTCCTGACACGGGAAGGGGCTGGGGGTTAGTTTTTGTTATTTTAATTACTACAAAAAGTCAGTATAATACTCCCTGACTTGACTTTAAAATAAGCTACAAAACGAACTAGCTAATTCCGGATATTAATAGTATTTACTGAGAGAATAAATTTTTAACGATCGCTCTCATTAGCCAGTTCAATTTTCCCCTCTTTCCGCATCGGCAAGAGGGCTGGGCTTCGATTTATTGTTAACTTTTTTACTTTGAAAAGTTAGTACAATACTCCCTGATTTAACTTTAGGCAAGCTACAAAATGAACTAGTTAATTCCAGATATTCATAGTATTTACTGAGAGAATAAATTTTTTGCGATCGCTCTCAGTCGCTAGACAGAACAGTGCCTTATATTACATACGAGTTATCCGGCTGTATTATTCAACTCAAGTCTCTGCTTAAATAGGTATGAGCTATATATAGTAAAAAATTAAAAATCAATGAATCGCAGGTATTTTTTACAAGGTATTTCCACCATCGCCATATCACAACTACTGGTTGCATGTGGTGGTAAGCAACAGGTAAAGCTACGAGTAAACCTATTAAAAGATTCCATTCCCGGTAGAGTAGTCAATAAATTTAGTCGGAGCATTAAGCAAAAGACACCATTAAAATTCACTCCGGTAGAGCAGTTAAACACATTATTTAAGCAATTACAAACTTGGCAACAGCCGAAAAAAGCTACCAAACCCAAAAAATGGTATCAACCTTTTGGGCAATCTAAACCAAGTACCGTAGCCGACTTAGTCACCATCGGCAACTATTGGTTAGATGTGGCAATTCAGCAACAATTGATTCAGCCATTGGATGTAGAACAAATTGACAACTGGTCTAATTTATCCCCAGAGTGGCAAAAACTAGTCAGACGTAACGATAAAGGCGAACTCGACCCTCAAGGTAAAATTTGGGCAGCACCTTACCGTTGGGGTAGCACCATGATTGTATATCGCCGGGATAAATTTCAAAAATTGGGCTGGGAACCCCAAGATTGGCAGGATTTGTGGCGTGATGAATTACGCGATCGCATCTCCATTTTAGAACAACCACGGGAAGTTATTGGCTTGGTGTTAAAAAAGCTCGGTAAGTCGTATAATATAGAGAATCTAGAATCTATACCAGAATTAGAAACAGAGTTGCGATCGCTCAATAAACAAGTCAAGTTTTACAGTTCTAATCGGTATTTGGAACCATTAATGATTGGAGATACTTGGCTAGCAGTTGGTTGGTCTAGTGATATATTGCCAGCAATTGTCCGCAATCCCAAGCTATCAGCAGTAATTCCCCAGTCTGGAACGGCGTTATGGGCAGATATGTGGGTACGTCCTCAGAAAGCAGAATCAACCAACCAAGAACACCAGAATTTATCATACCAATGGATTAATTTTTGTTGGCAAGAAGAGATTGCTAAACAAATTACATTGCTAGCTAAAACTAATTCTCCCATCGCAGCTAAAATTAAACCCTCTGAAGTTCAGAAACCATTAAGAAATATTCTATTAAACAATCAAGAAGTTTTTAGCAAAAGTGAATTTATTGATTTATTAACCCCAGCAGTGACAGAAAAGTATAAGTCTTTATTTGCCAGGATTATCAACGGTTAATTGGTAATTATATGGATTTACAGAATTTGGCGCAAAGCCCACGAACAACAAGGTAAATCCCTAAAAGATTTACCTTGTTGTGCCATGCGCGGCGTGGGATGTAGCGCAAGGCACGTCTTGGAAAGTTGCTTTATGCCGGGGAACCCGTCCACCGCACTTTCCGCTTTTAAGTGCCGTCAGCCTTTTCCCTGAGCTTCTATGTATTTTTGAATTGTTGAACTTGCCACGTTGCCAGCAGTTGAGACAAAATATGCCCTCGTCCACATACTTGGGAGTTTTAATAAAGAAGGAAATTCCTTTCTCAAAGGTTTGGCTTTTGGAGAATTTCTGCAAATTCTAGAATGGGTTGCAAAACACAAAGGCAAGTTAGTTGTATATGTTGATCGATGGTATCCGTCCTCGAAAACTTGCTCAAGTTGTGGTCACGTTCTAGAAAGTCTCGCTCTCAATCTCAGGCAATGGCGTTGTCCATCCTGTGGCTCTGTCAACTCCAGAGACGAGAATGCAGCTTGTGAATATTCAAGCAGTTGGGGCATCGACTGCTGGGTTAGGCGGTGTAAGACAGTCTCAGACTGCAATTGCTGTTTGACCCCAGAATCCCACGAATTCTATTCGTGGGAGTATGTCAATCCCTTCCATCTCTCTTGACTTTTGACTTTTGAATTCCCCTGAAGGGGGTTGACTCTGCGTTCTCTGTATCTCTGTGGTTTTTTTATCGGCGTTGCTTCCTTTGCGGGATGATTTTCTTTTCTCTCTCTATCAGAAAATCCTTTCTTTGCGTCCTACCCTACCCTACCCTTCGGGAAGCCACTGCGTGTCTACGGGAAGCCACTGCGTGTCTAATGCGTCTTTGTGGTTCATTGCTTCATCTCTCTATTGTGCAACGCCTTTTTATCATTAATCTTTGAGCTTATTGACTACTCCCACCCCTAAAGGGAGTGGGATTCAGATAGTTAGAAGTTAGGATTAACTATCTGATCTACATCGAGCAGGTTTAACTGCTCGCCTAACGAGTTCCCCGGC
>JAAUYI010027939.1_pt1 | contig 13671 bp, 11 predicted proteins | sample 7278041 | NCBI WGS metagenome assembly JAAUYI01 (sample SAMN14350216, study PRJNA611818) | marine sediment metagenome | isolation source: surface marine sediment (0.6m) | place: French Polynesia: Moorea | collected 2018-08
ACCTACTTCTTCACAATGGTTCAGATTGTCGCTGTGTTGGCGCTGATCGCCGGAGCCATCCTGCTGCTCGGCCTCACCTATCTGTCGCGCGATTTCTCCCGCAAGATCTCCGAAGTGACCAATGGCATGAATCGCCTTACCAAGGGCGACCGTCATTTCGAGATCGCCGGGCGCGACCGCAAGGACGAGATTGGCGACATGATCTCCGCGCTGGAGCTCTTCAAGCGCGCCAATCGCAAGCTCGAAACCTGGGCCCGCGAACGCGCCCAGCGCGCGGAAGAGGAGATCGAGAACCAGCGCGAGCGCGAAAGCGAGCGTCAGGAAGCGGAAGAACGCAAGTTTGCCCTGCTCGACGAACTCGCCCAGCAATTCGAGCGCACGGTTGGCGGCGTGGTCGTCAAGGTGGCCGACGCTTCGAGTGAATTGCACAGCACCGCCACCAAGATGGCCGAAACCGCCGAGGCTACGAGTGCCCGCACGGTCGCGGTCTCCCAGGATATGGCCGATGCTAATTCGGGAGCGACCTCGGCCGCCGCCGCCAGCGACGAGTTTGCCCTATCTATCGGCGAAATCAGCCGTCAGGCGGCGACGTCGAGCGACCTCGCCCGCCTTGCCACCGATGCGACGAGCGAAGCGGACACCACGATTTCGGCGCTGGCCGCCTCGGCTGAAGAGGTTGGGCAGATCGTCGAACTGATCCAGACGATCGCCCAGCGCACCAACCTATTGGCGCTCAACGCCTCGATCGAAGCCGCCCGCGGCGGCGAAGCGGGTCGCGGATTTGCCGTGGTGGCCAGCGAGGTCAAGGAACTGGCGATGCAGACCAGCCGCGCGACCGAACAGGTTGCCGAGCAGATCCGCGCGATGCAGGATACGACCGGCGCGAGCGTAAATGCGCTGCGCTCGATTGCAGGACAAGTGAAGGAACTCGAGACCACGGCGGTTTCGATCGCCACCGCAGTTGACCAGCAGTCGGTCGCCGGGCAGGATCTCGCCCGCAGCATCGACCTCGCCGCGCGGGGCACCGAACGGGTAGCCGGACATATCGAAGACGTGCGCGAATTGTCACTCTCGACCGGCGCGGCGGCAAGCCAAGTGCTGACCAGCGCGAATGATCTCGAACTGCAGGCTTCGACTCTCGGTGAGCAAGTGAAAACGTTCCTTGCCCGCGTGCGCGAGCGCTGATCGCCTCAAGGGCCCAATTCAAGTCGCGATCGCCGGCCGAAATTGCACCAAGGCAATTTCGTACAATTATTCCTTGCCTCCAAAGAGTAATTGAATCGCGCGGGCCAATACTTGGCCAGCCCGGTTCAATCTTCACGTTCTTGGGAGGCCATATGTTTTCACGTGGATTGGCTCTGCTGGCAGCTTCGCTGATGATGGCAGGCTGCGTTTCGGCCCCGCGTGGACCGGCCTCTTCTTTGGCAGAGGTCGGCATGCGGACCAGCGCGGCGCTGGGTTCGGAGCTGCGTGCATCGTCGCGTCGCGTTGCGAATGTCGCGACCAGCGATGCATTCTCCAACACCTGGGAATTCTGCCAACAGCGACCTCAGCTGTGCGGCTCGCTGCTGGCCCCCGATCCAGATGCGACTGTCGAGGACATCACCGAGGCCCTCCGTATCAGTGAGGAGAACTTTCGCGAACGCCAGAATCTGATCAAGGCGATTCAGCTACGAGCCGACGCGGTGCGAGCGCTAGAGAAAGCCTATGACGCCCTAGGCAAGGAAGCGGATTACGATGCCAGCGGCGATCTCGAAGGGGCGGTTGGCGACGCGGTCGGCGCGGTAAATGCCTATTCGGAATTCGTGATGGCACCGGGCGCTTCGATCCTCGGCGGAACCGCAAGCGAGATCGCAACCAGAGTCGCGGGAATATTTGCGGAGCGGCAGCAAAAGAAGCGGCTAATCCGGGCAAGCGAGGCGATCCGCGAAGCGACGACCCGGCTGCGCGACGCGCTCCAGGCGGAAGCGTCGACCCACAAGACGGTGCTGCAATACACGGTCAACAGCCGGACCAATGCGCGGATCGCGCTGTTTCAGGCTGGTCTGGTGTCCCGCTCGCAGTTCGTGGAACCGCTCGCTGAAGAACTTGGTCTGGAGCTTGCTAAGAATTCCGAAAAGGTTCTTGACGGTTCGAGCGCGGCGCAAGCGGCAATCGAGGACCTTATCAGGGCGCAAGAGCAATCGCGCGTCCTTAGCGTGCAATCGAGATACGATGCCTCGGTGGGCGCTCTCACCGCGTTGATCAGGGCGCATAATGAATTTGAAAGCGGCCAGCCGGTGTCGATCCGGAATGTCGGACGCTTTCTCGCCGAGCTGGATGCCGCCATCGCGATTGCAACGAACGAGTGAGGGGAAGGACGATGAGCACACCGAAGGACCGCTTGTTTGAAGTCTACGAGACATATCGGATCGCAAAACTGCATCGCGCGGCGGATTGGAAAGACGCCAAGACGCTGGGCGAAGCCAAGAAAATCCAGCGCAATGTCGATGCGCTGGAAACAACCTTCCTGAAAGCCGCAGCGGCCGAGCTCAATGCGAAGGGCGATGCGATCGAACAGGCGTACCAGGCGGCAAAGAGCGCGCGCCAATCCGTCGAGAAAGCATACAAGGACGCGCAGAAACTCGCCGATCGGATACGGACCGTCAGCGACGCGGCGAAATCGATGGCGACGCTGGTCAAGAAGGCGAGCGAGAAGGTCTAGGGCAGATCCTTGTCCGGCTTCGCGAAGACCTGCCCATAGGAATTGAGCATATGGTCCTGCGCGCGCTGTTTCATGGCTTGCGCGCACGCTGCTTTCAGCCAATCCCGTTCACCAAGACCGGCCAGGATCGCGCTTGCCGCTCCCGCATCGATTTCGGGCTCGTCGCCCCTTCCGGCCGCGAATATCGAGCCGCGAATTGCCGGATTCGTATCGCACAGCTGTTGCAGGTGCTGTGATGCGACATCGAACCATGTCAGCGGGAACAGGCTCAGCACGAGATGGAGCGATTCCTCGTCTTCCGCCTTGGCATGGTGGAAATAGCCGCGCGGGATGAACAGCGCCTCGCCTGCTTCGGTCTCGTACTCTTGCGGTGCCACGAAATCCCCATCGTCGGGCACGACCTTGGTTTGGGCGAGGTGGACGTTCTCGACCACTGGCTGGCTGTCCACGACCCAGCGTTTGGTCCCGCGCAACTGGATGGCGATGACGTCGCAGGGATCGATGTGAATCTTCGTCGAAAGCGCGTTTGCCGGACTGTACATCGCCGAAATCGTCGGCCTGAAGTATCCCGTATGCGCCAGCCGCTGCGCAAGGTCGCGCATGCTCTGTCGCATCAGTTCGAGCCGCTTCACATAGATGCTGGTCCTGTTCGCCTTGAGGTTCAGGATCGTATCAAGCGTCAGAGCCCCTCCCCGCCTGATCGATTTTGACCAGATCGCGCTGGAGCGACCTTCGCGCTCATCGGCGAAAAATTCGATCTCGTTTTCGCCGTACCAGACCCGGTCGCGGATCAGGTCGATGAACTCAGGAATATCGAGGTCGATATCGACGAAAGCCGGGTCCGCGACTCGACGCACCCTCTGCGCGAGGTGGCTGTCGATCAGCTCCTGCGCCGTGTCGACTGAACAAAGCCTCTCGAACAGGCTGGCAGACAGGTAATCACCCATGCCGGTTATCGCACTTCACTCCCCTGCAAGGCCACCGACGAAACCGTCATCGGACCCGTTCTTCCGGGGACCATACAGGATCATCCGGCCAACAAAAAGCAAGTGCCCCGCAAATGCAGGGCACTGAAACTATTAACAATGTGTCTTGCCGACTGGCGCTCGCCCAAGGCCGGTCAAACGACCCTGAATGGTCCCGCGAAGCGGGTTCAGGACATCTGCAGGATCATCGGGAACTCACTCGGATCGGGAAAAGGCCCGGTCGCTGTCCCAGTGACGTCCAGCTCGTGCAGCTCAGGCTTCTGAAATGGCTTCTTGCCGGCAGCTTGATCTTTGATCTTGTCGGTCATGAGTGTCCCCCAACGGATTAACACTTAAGTAAGACCAGCCGTCCTTCGCACTGTCAAGTGGCGTGTCGGCGGATTAGGCACTTTCCAGCCACACCATCAGCTGGCGCACTTGCCATGAGAAGTACCTTGTCCGCATCACGTCCGGATGCATCGGGTCCTTTGCCTGCGACAACAGGGCCTGTCCGGCCTCGAAGGTTTTACGATCAAGCACTTCCCGCAATTGCGACGGAATATCGTCGAAGGCGATTGGCACATGATTCTCGAAACGGAATTCACCCTCGAGCGGCGGCCCCATATCTTTCGATTGCTGCCACGCGATGCTGTCGGGAATTCGTCCAGACACCGCGCGGCGATGCAGATAGCGTCCCATGCCGCCCCTGCCCTTCTCGATCGAAGGCGTGTGGAGAAACTGCTGGATGAGCTGGCGATCGAACAGCGGATACCGATACTCGATCCCGTAGGTTGCGGCGAACAGGGCCGAGGCTTCGAGCCTGCCGGTGCGGCTGAACCTGAAGCCGGGATCGAAGGCCGCGACCGTGTTCAGCGTGAGGTCGCCCCGGTCCGGCAGCATCCAGCCCTCGATCCGTTTTCGAAGGCCCGTATATTCCAGGAATTCTCTCGAGATGCAGCTCACTTGGAGCTTCTTTTCCAACATCTTGCGCATCGGCGCGTCCGGGTGGAGCGGTCCGCTCGCGAGGCGACGCGCAAACCGGGCTATGCGGCGCAGGGGTGATCCTTCGATTTCGCCGAACATCGCGCGCCACTCACCCCGAAGCTGCAATTCGTCCAAGAGGTACTTGGCGTATCCCGTAACCATCTCGTCTCCGCCGAAGCCCGACATCATAGTGCGGATGCCGAGCGCTTCGGCTTGTTCGAAGAAGCCCGCACTCAAGACCGATTGCCCATGTTCTGGTGGATGACCGATCGCCCGATGCGCGCGCTTCACTGCATCACCGATGCTAAGCATCTCCGGCCGAATCTCGGCATGGACGTGCTCGATCCCACACATCGCTGTAAGCTCGTCGAGCAGGTCGAGCTCTCGCTGGTGGCCGATCAGGGCAAAGGTGTGAAAATCGGTCCTCTCATGCGGCAGGACCTCGACCAGCCGCGCGATGATCGAAGCCGAGTCGAGTCCGCCAGAATTGTCTGAGGCGATCAGGTACCGGCTGCGGGCTCGGACATCGACGGCATGATCGAAGGCATCGCGGTAATGATCGACCCATCGGGGATCGCGTGTGACGGCATGCGGAGCTTCGAGATCGAATTCGAAATACTGGCGCAGTTCGAGGGACTTACTCGGCGCAAGGAGCGCGTCATGGCCTGGTCGCAGCTTGCGAACCTCCTCGTACGCTGTCTCGCCATCTGCAAACATGAAGCCCGACGCGAACAGCGCAATCCAATGCTGGCTCGCGGTGAGACTCACTCCGGGAACCGCCTTGATGGCCGCAATGGATGTCGCGGCGATCAAGTGCCGATCGGTGCAGAAGTAGTAGAGCGGTCTCGTCCCGATGCTGTCGCGCGCGCAATAGGTCTCGTGCGTCTCGGGATCGTGAATGACAAAACTGAAATCGCCTTCGAGACGCGCGGCGCAATCGCGGCCCCAGCGGCGATAGGCAGCGAGAATTATCTTCGGGTCGGTCAGATCGTCGCGCTCTTGGAGGCTTAACTCCGCGCACAGCGCAGCACGGTTGTCCAGACGAACCCAACTGGCGATGACAAGCCCCGTCTCACGGCAGATTTCGGGCGTAGATTCGTGCAACGAAGCGGGGGTGTTGTGATGCAATGCATGGACGATCAGCGCATGCTCGTCCTGCCAAACACCAACGGAATCTGGCTCCGCGAACGGTGCCAGCGCAGCCACCAGCGCGTCGGCGCAAATATGGTCTCGCGCCAGCTGCTCAGGAGTGCGGGCTATGATGGCCGCGAACATCGCGATCAGTCGGCCGGTTTGACCAGTCCCTTTGCGACCAGATCACCGACGAAACCGGCGATCAGTCCTTCAAAGTCCTCCACCGAGCTGGCGTCGAACTCCGCATCGAGCGCCTGGACCAGTTCGTCGAGTTTCTTCGGTTCGGCCAATTGCTCCCAGATCTGCGAACCGCTCCCGGTAAGGGCGAAATAGGAGCCCTTGTGGACATCCATCATCACGGTCTCACCGTTCATGTCGGTCGCCACGACGTCGCTTGCGCGGACGTAGCGCGTATCGGGGGCAAGGTTGGTGGCAGTCATGGCATTCGTCCCGTTTATCTGATCCCAGCAATCTAGGCAGTCTCGCGTCGCGCCGGGATTTCCTCATAGAGCGCCAGGATCGCGTCCACCACCCGGTCGACATGAAATCCCCTGACAGGGCGCGACAGCCTGTACATCGCGGTGCCGGAGGCAAGCTCGGCAAGACGCTTCAGATAGGCCGGCTCCATCCCCATCGCCTCCAGATAGTGCGGGCGATAAACGTTCTTGCGCAGGGCAGCGAAACGCTCGAATCCTTTGAGTTCGGTCACATTCACGCTTTCATCCTCGGTGGTTTCGAGCACCACGAACAAGGCGGGACAGCGCGGTTGTGTGCCAAGGTGATCGCACAACGGAAGATTGTATTTGGGGTCGCTGGCTCGGACACGATCTAGCGGGCTGGTATCGATAGCAAGCCGGCCCGCGGCATCGTCCCACAGCCTGATCCGCGCCAGCCCCGGGCGCAGCAAACCGTCGTCGCCGATTGGGCAAACGTCATCGGCCAGCACCTGATGCCCGCGTTGCATGAGTGCGGTGGCGGTGGTCGACTTTCCGACTCCGGAATCGCCGAGACAGAGAAGCGCACCGCCCTCTGGCATGGCCACCGCGTTGGCGTGCAGCACCACGTGCCCGCGCTGCATCATCAGTGCCCCCAGCCCCGATCCAAGCAGGTACAGCCGCACTTCGTCCGGATCGGCACCGTCATAGGGCTGGTAAGTGATCGTTCGTCCCGCCTCGATCCGCATCAAGAGCTTGCCCGGAAGATCGAGCCAGATGCCTTCGTCGATCGCGCGAACGAAGGTGCTCATGTCGTCGGGATCGCCGGGTAGCCCTTGTTCGACTTCCCCTTGCCGGATGACGATATCCGCTGTCTCTCCCGGCGATGCGTCGGCCAGCTCCGGAAACGCAATATCGCTCGCCACCTGCAGGCAGTAGACCTGGCCGACGATGGCGGGATTGGCTGCGGGCATTGCGTGAAGTGTCTTCCAGTTGGGCGAGACGTACTCTTTGGCTGGAGAACCGGCGCAAATAAACCCCTTTGATCATGCCGCCCGCCCACAGTATCCCTGTGGGACATGGCCCGAGAAAACACCAACCTGGTTGTCTATGCCTTACAAAGGCTTGTTTCGGACACGCGACCGCCGCTGTCGAAGCTGCTGCTCGCGGGTTCGATCTGGCTGCTGTTGTGGCCGGCGCGGCTTGCCGTGCTGGCGATCCCGCTGCGCATCCTGTCGCGCTTCCTCGGTGAAGATCTGGGTGTCGATGGAGCCATCCCCTCGGTCGATGAAAAAGGACTGGCGCGTGCGCAGCATCTGGCTGACGCCTTTACAATGGCCCTGCGCTACAGCCCGGAAAGCGCCAATTGCTATCCGCAGGCGATCGTCGCGCACATGATCCTGTCACTGCGGGGGGTGAAGCACGCGCTGTTCTTTGGTCTTCACCGCGAGGATCCGGCCGCCAGCATGGAAGCCCATGCCTGGGTCATGGTCGACGACTTAGTTGTGTGTGGTGGGCATTGTCACGACAAATACACCGTGGTGCGCTGCTTCGTTGGCGGCTGAGAAGAAGACTTATCGGACTTAGTCCGCCGGGAACCACTGCCCCTCGAACACGACACCGCGAATACGGGTTTCACGCAGTTCTGGTGCCGGTCTTTCTCTGGGATCGCGATCGATGACTACGAAATCGGCCTTCTTGCCCGACGCTATGCTGCCGACCTTGTCGTCCAGCCCGATAACCTGCGCCGCCTCGATCGTGATGGCCCGCAGGGCCTTGTCGATGCTCAATCGCTCGGCCGGTGCCTTCACATTGCCTTCCAGCGTAACCCTGTTCGTCGTCACCCATGCGAGGTACAGTGGATCGATCGGCGCCATGTTGAAATCACTGTGCAGGCCGAGCGGAACGCCCTTGCGTTCGAGCGAGCCAAGCCGGTTCATCTGAGCCGCGCGATCTGGCCCGAGGCCACTACGGGCATAGGCATCTCCGAGAATCCGGATGTAGTTGGGCTGCGCCGACACCATCAGTTGCATCCGGCCGATCCGGCGATTCTGTGCCTCGGTCGAGTAGCCGAGATGTTCAAGCACCCGGTCCTGACCTTCGCCTGCTGGCAGGCGCCCGAGCATACCAAGCACCACGTCCAGACCCTTGTCTCCATTCACATGCGTGTGAAGGCTCCAGCCAGCGTTCCAGAAGCGCTTTGCCTGACCCTCGAGAACCTCCGGTTCGGTAAGCCACTTGCCTTCATGGCCATCGCTATAACCGGGAGGATTCATCTGCATGAACTGCGCGAAAAATGCGCCATCGGCGAAAAGCTTCACCCTATTGGAGAGCAAGAACTTGTCGCTTCCATATTGTGCACTTGTGGCCGCCAGCCATTCGTTGGGATCGCCCTCCACGGCCGGCGCGACAGGAATTGCGAGGATGCGCGAAGGTGTATCCGGACGATCGTAAAGGCTCTTGAAGAGCGGAGCTTCCGTGGGGACCCCGCCGAAAGCACCGAACGCCAGATCGGCGCTGGTGGTGACCCCGTTTTCGAGCATCATCTGCCGCATGTCCGCGAGACCCTGCTGCACCTTTGCAGGCGAGAAGAGATAAGGACGCAGCTTTTCCACCCCGATGAGCAGCGCCGTTTCGTGGATCACGCCGGTGGCAAAGTCGGCATGCGTGGGATCGATACCCGGTCTGTCGAATTCGGCCGCGAACGCCTCGGATGTGTCCAGGCCAAGCAGCTCAAGCGCCTTGCTGTTCGCGATAATTTCATGGAAGCTGCGCTGCCAGATCACGACCGCCCGGTCCGGCGCAATCGCGTCCAGTTTGGCCCGGGTTATCTCGCCGTGGAACAGTCGGTGATGCCCCCAGGTGATGAACATTTCCTCGTCGCTTTGGGCGAGGACTTCGCGCAGGCGTGCTTCGTACTCCGTTTCGCCGATGACAGGGGGATAACTGCGGCCAGGAAGGTCCCATGCTTCGGGGCTGATGAAAGGAAGCGGCAACATCATCACGGTTTGCATCGGATGGATGTGCGGCTCGACAAAGCCCGGCATAAGCACGTCGTCAGAAAAACGGCGATCGACAATAACCTCGCGCCCTTCGGTCCAGGCGGAGAGTTCCTCGAGAGTGTCGGCAACGCCGAGGATGATCCCTTCCGACGTTGCGACGTATCTGGCTTCCGGAAGACCGGGCTCCATCGTCACGATCGTTTGGGCCTCGTAGACGATCACCTCATCGAAGGACGAAGCCGGGTTCCCCGTATCAGCTCGGGCGACGCCCGACAGTGCGATCAGCGCGGATAGCGCTGCGACAATCCCATGTTTGATAGTCTTTCCCCTCTCCACGCACAGGCTAGGCGAATGCACAGCGCCGATCAAACGGTCGGAGAACAGGCTGCTTGACCTAGTACCGCCTGATTTCCTCGAAGTCGCGGCCGGGTCGATAGGGTGCGAGCATTTCAACCTCGATCCCTTCGAGAATTTCCTGCGCGGCCAGTTTCCCGATGATCGGTGCGAGCGAAACGCCGCTATGGGCGATCGCCAGATAGGCATTGGGCATCGCGGGAGAGAAGCCCATCACCGGGTGCCCGTCGAGCGGCAAGGGCCTCCAGCCGATAAAGACGTCCTCGATCCCGGCGTCCGTAATCCCGGGCAGATAATCCCGCGCAGCGGCGAGAATGCGGCCCGCATGCTGCTCTGCCAGTTCATTGCCCGGAAAGCTGTTGGGACGACCCACGAGGCGTTGTGCGTGGGTCTCCGTCTGGGGCGCTCCCGCCTGCTCGCCCAGCACCAGCCGACCGTCGAGGCGTTGGTGAAAATGCACTCCGGGGGCGGCGATGATCCGATTGAGCTGTTGGGGAACGGGCTTGGTAACTACGATCACACCAGGGGTCGAGCGCTGGGGGATGTCCATCCCGGCGAGGGCTTGCGTGGCATGGGGATCGGCACCGGTTGCAAGCACGTAGGCATCGACTTGCGTGTCGCCCTTCCCGGTTTCGAGCACGACTGTTCCTGAATCTGCGCGTACGCCAGAAACGGCGCAATTCGTCGAGATCTTTGCCCCAATATCTTGTGCCGCCTTGAGCATGGCCCTCGCAGCCAGGACTGGATCGAGCGCGCCGTCATTGGGCGAAAATGCCGCCGTTTTGGTATTTGCGAAACCGACATCGGGTTCAAGCCCGGACAGTTCGTCGCGATCAACCATGCGGGCCGGCTCGCCCCATTCAACCTGCTCTGCAATCTGTCCGGCCAGCCGTTCCTGCCGCTCGGGATCGGCAAACCATTCGAGCGATCCGCCCCATTTGATCGGGATGCCAAGGTCTCGCTCCAGTTCTTGCCAGCCCGCAAGTCCCAGTTGATTGAATCGGTGATAGTGGCGCGGCTGCTTTGCCCAGGTTGCATTGAGCCAGGCAAAAGTTCCGCGGCTGGCACGCGTCGCGATCTCGTGCCGATCGAAAACGGTCACGTCGGCGCCTGCCTTGGCGAGTTGATAAGCAATCGAAGCGCCCACGATTCCCGCGCCAATCACAGCGACGCGTCGTCTTTCGGTGACTCCTTCAACGTTGCATCCAGCGGCAAGCGTTCCGACCGTACCGAGAACAAGGGCGCCCCTGCGTGTAACTCCTGGCATCGGATTCCCTCCTGCAATCAGACACAGGAAGGCTAAGGCGCGATTGCCCGGAGGACAATGTCAGCTCAGGGATACCAATTAGGAAGTATGAAGCAGCAGAATCGGACTCCGACTGCGCATGCCCTGGATGCCCAGCTCAACCGGCCAATTTGCCAAAGCTCTCCACCAGTCGGTGAGGCTACTGAAGAACGGCACCTGCAGCTCGCTCTGACCGGTTCCGATTTCGGAGCCGTGGCACACATTTCCTGCTCGCGCTCGAACGCCATGATTCCCTGCGGAAGCTAGTGGCGAATCGCGGGATATTGCGCACTCGGGTGAGCGCTCAGCTCACACCTCCGCAACAAGCCCCTGAAGGTGAGGAGAATGGTAGGCCAGAAGCACGCGCTGGACCCGTTGATTTTCCATCGCTAGTCAAAACGAATGCGGGACAGCGAACTGATATATCGGTTTGAGGATTTCCGGTTCGATCTCAGGAAGCGCGAATTGGAATGTGCGGGCGAAGTTCGCCCGGTCGAGCGGCAAGTCCTTGCGCTGCTCGAATTGTTGTTGGTCAACCGCGAGCGAATGGTCACGAAGGACGAGATCGCCGAAGCGATCTGGAATGGTCGCGCAATCTCCGACGGGTCGATCAACGGCCGGATCAAGCTGCTTCGCAAGGCACTCGACGATGACGGCAAGCAGCAGCGCCTGATCAAGACGCATCACGGCGAAGGGTTTCGCTTTGTCGGTACCGTTCGCACGGGGTCCGACGAGTCAGCGCCGCCTGCGACGGCTAGCGAACCGCCGGAATTGCCCGATCGCCCTTCGATAGCGGTATTGCCATTCGACAACATGTCCGCCGATCCCGAGCAGGAGTTCCTCGCTGACGGGATTTGCGAAGACTTGCTAACGGCACTGTCGAAGATCCCCGAACTGTTCGTCATCGCTCGCAACTCGACGTTCCAATACAAGGGGCGCGCAATCGATGTCCGGACCATTGGACGCGAATTGGGCGTTGCCCACGTGCTCGAGGGGAGCGTGCGGAGCAGTGGCGACCGACTCCGGATTACTGCACAGCTGATCGACGCTAGGACCGGAGATCACGTCTGGGCCGAACGCTACGATCGCCAGAAGACCGACATCTTTGTCTTGCAGGACGAAATGACCCGCGAGATTGTCTCGGCGATGCTGGGCGAACTGACGACCACCGGCGATCAGGCGCGAATCTGGGTTGGGGGGACTACGAACTTTGACGCTTGGCAGGCGGTGGTCAGAGCGGCCGCGCTCAACGCAACGATGGATCAGGCGAACATGGTCGAGGCGATGGCCCTGTTGGAGCGTGCCATAGCGCTCGACCCCGACTTTGCGTCGGCGCACGTCGTACTGGCCAACGCGCACTTTCATTTTGTGATCAACGGATGGGCGCTGGACCCCGAGCCTCACATGATGGCGTTGATAACGAACGCGACGAAGGCGCGCGAGATCAACACAAAAGAACCCCTTGCCGCAGCGCTCCTCGCCTTTGCCGCTCTAGCCATGGGCGATGCGCAGAACGCCAGTCGCCTCGCGGATGAGGCGCTTGAATACGGGCCCAATATAATCGCCAGCCTGATCCTCGTGGCCATGGTGTTTGGCTATATCGATCGGCTCGAGGAGGCTGCCCAGCTGGTCGAACAATGCCAGCGGCTCAGCCCGGTTGCGCGAACCACTATCTCGACCACCGGAGCGCTCGTCTACGCCGCCAAGGGCGACTACGAGCTGGCAGAAATTCACGCGCGGCGACTGCTCGCAGACGATCCAGCCAGTGTGAACGGTCTCACAACCCTGATCGTCGCACGCCACCAGACCGGCGACCTCGATACCGCCCGAGAAACTGCCGCCCTGTTGCGCGCCAGGGTGCCCGAATTCTCGACCGAGGAATTTCTCAGTTCGCGTTTTCTTGCCACCACGTCAATCGGCGTTCGCCCGCGAGAATCGCTCATAGCGGTCGGCCTTCCCGCCTGACCTTGGGCACCAAGAGCGCCCGCGATCCCCACATTTTGCATGAAAAAAGCATGATTGCGTCAAGCTTGGCGCCCGGATGCCTGCGATCCTGAATTGCCCAAACAATTCAAGGAGGCAGCCATGACCCGCACCCATCTCTTGCTCTCGACCACGGCAGCCATGTCCATCGCCGGCCTGTGGGTGCTCGCGCCCGATGCGGCCCGTGCGGAAGATTGCCTGCTCGACCGCGACAATGACGGAGTGGTCGACGCCGGCACAGACAACGATGCGGGTGCCAATTCGGACGACGGCAACGGGCGGCTTGCGTGCGGGTTCAACGCTGACGCGACCGGCGACTTCTCGACGGCGCTTGGCGGCGGGGCGATCGCCGATGCCAACCAGACGACAGCCATCGGCAACTCAGCGAGCGCGACGGCAGTTCAAGCGACCGCCTTGGGGCATCTTGCGAAAGCCGACACCATGGCATCGACCGCCCTCGGTTTCAGCGCCGATGTCGGCGGGATCGACGCGACCGCGGTTGGTGCGAATGCCAATGCGGCGAACACCGGAAGCACGGCATTGGGCTCTGCGGCCAGCGCGGTGGGCAACCACTCGGTCGCGATCGGTCTGGCCGCTTCCACGACCGGCGCTGGGGGCGTCGCCATCGGGGGAGATGGCGATGGCAGCACCGTTGGCGCCCAAGCAGGGGCGAGCGCAGTGGCCATCGGCCGGGATGCTGCAGCGGCGAGCGGTGCATTGGCAATCGGAACAGATGCGCTGGCGTTTGGCAGTTCCAGCCTTGCGCTGGGCCTGTTCGCCTCGGCGGCCAATTCCAATGCGCTGGCGATCGGACCCAACAGCGACG
>JAAUYI010056005.1_pt1 | contig 13650 bp, 7 predicted proteins | sample 7278041 | NCBI WGS metagenome assembly JAAUYI01 (sample SAMN14350216, study PRJNA611818) | marine sediment metagenome | isolation source: surface marine sediment (0.6m) | place: French Polynesia: Moorea | collected 2018-08
CCACCAGTTTGTCAGCAGGAGAACTCGGTCACCGACTTCGGGCAGGTGCTTCGGGTACTCGCCTTGCTGGACGCAAACCCGGAGATTCTGAAGGCGGTACTCGCCACCATGAGCAAAAATATAGTGCTCCCGTGTCGGCTGTCGAGCGTCAGAATCATTGAGAACCTCGTCGATCTGGACCCGAAATAGGGTCCCGAATAAACCGTGCCAGAGTCCAGGGGAGACTCCGGTCACAGTAGCTAGCAGAGTACTCTTCGCTTCCGCGAGTGCTGATCCGAGGTCTGCGCGTCCCTCAGGCGTCTCGTGAACAGTTTGAATCAACTCGACACAACCAGTAGCGATTGACGGTCGAGTTCGCACCGTCCTGCGCAAGATAGAACCCATTTTGGGGGGCATCTCTTCGTCCGGCCGCAACTCGCCACTCGGTAGAAAGGCGGTTTCGAGTGCGATCCAGGTGGGTCCGCTCTTGTTGGTTTCAGAAAACGACAACTCAGTTGGCATGAGATCAAATCCAGCCATGACCTCTTGAGACTCTGCACCGTCCAGTGGTGTAAGGAATACTAGAGCGAACAAGAGGACAGAGGCGAATGTGGTCTCTCCCTCTCTAAAGGCTGTCGTGCTGGGGGCTTTCATCGCTTCTCCTTTCTATGCATGCTAGTTTTCTGATTCGCGCAAGTAATTGTGAGTCTTCTCTTGGCAAAGATTAACATCTTGTTTGTCTCAATCAATCAGTTCGGCAAGGGATTCACAACGCAAAAACTAAACTGTAAGGCTGTTTTATCTGTTGTTGCTCCAATCTTGTTTTCGGTCGTGAAAGACACGGCGTTCTGCATGCCCAGTTTGCCAGCTCGTGCGGCCACTGACCGACGCTTCAGCTAGTCTACTAGTTTCCTGCATCATGCGTCTATGGCGCAGAGAGTTCCACGCCCGCCCGTGGCAGCTTCGATGAGATGAGATATTCGGAGTTTCCTCGTGAATGCAATCAGCTTCTGGATCGAGGGCCAGGCCGGTGACCGTCGAGCCGACCTCGACCCTCTTCAACAGACCGAAGGCGGGATGCAGCTTCATCAGGGTCTCGCCGGCCGCCAGCCAGGCGCTGCCGGAAAGGCCGGCGGGCCGATGGCGTGGGCCGATACAGGCCCACCGATCGACAGGCAGGCCAAGAGAACAAGAGCGGCCGGCATAGTGCCCTTCATGGTTCGAATCCTCTCAGTATTTTTATACAGACATGTTATCTCTTCGGGAAAAGACAGATCCTTTGAGGGTGGTTCCTGGAATCCTGCGCGTAGACAGGTGAGCGCAACGAGAAGGCCGACAATCGGCTACCAGCCGGGCCTGAAACCGGCATCCGAAATCCCAGCGACTCATACCGGCCACCGGCCAGAAGGCCACCGGCCGATAAAACCTTAAGCCCCCGCCGCTGCCTAGCGCCGGGGGCTATTCAATTGTGCGCAGCATCGCGGTCGCTGATCGCGCTCTGCGCCTTGCTCGCCAGCAACTCGAAACCACGCTCGCTCGCCTGTTGCGCCATGGCCTCGAGTCGAGCTCTACCTCCCGACTCGCCAAAGCTGATCTCGACGCGGCCGAGGGTGAGCTCAGCCTCGAGCCCGAGGTCGACGAACCCTAGAGTCCTCGCCTCCTCAACCGTTCGGCGCAGGGTATCCAGGGCCCGAGCAACATCGCCGGTCACGGCCTCGACCTCGGCCGTCCGGATCGCCACTTGTAGACGCGCCACGCCGTTCTCACTGGCTTCGAGCAGGTTCTTGGCACGCTCAGCGGCAGCGGCGGCTTCCTCGAGACGACCTTGATCGAAGTAAACCAAGGCGAGCAACGACAGCGCGTCACCGTGGGCATCCGGCTGCCCGGCAGACTCGAGATCCAGGGCTGCTTGCCCGGCCTTGCCCACGGCGTCAGCCAGGTCGCCCTCCTCGAGCGCTAGCTTCGCCAAGGCCATCAACGAGAAAGCGACGTTGGTCTTCTCTCCCAGCTCCCGGCGGATCGATAAGGCCTCTTCATGCCCCTTGCGGGCTGCTGCCAAATCACCAGAAGCCAGATCGACATCAGCCAGATTCGACAGATAGTAGGCTCGACCCCTTGGGCTACGGGTCTCCTGGTTGGTGGCCAGAGCCTGCTCGAAATGACGTCGGGCTTCATCCGGCAAACCTTGATGCATCAGCACTTCGCCGAGCATGTTGAGATTGATCTCGATACCGCGCTTGTTGCCCGACTCACGACCGCTGGCCAATGCTTCGGAAAAGCGCCCCGCGGCGCCACCGAGATCGCCGAGCAGCCGCTGTACCACGCCCGCTGAAGTCAAGGCGATCTGCACGCTCCGGCCTTCCCCGATCTCGCGGTTGGTCTCCAGTTCCAACTCGTGCATCTGGAGAGCCTCGGAGAGCTTGCCTTGCTCGCGCAAGATGACCGCCAGGATGTTGAGCGCGTGCTTGATCGAACCCTGGTCGCCGATCTCCCGGGACACCACCAGCGCTTCTTCGTTGAGCGCCCGAGCTGCCTCAAAACGCCCCTGGTAGCGGTGAATCTAGGCTTCAGCGATCAGGATCCGTGCCACCCGCCCCCGATTGTTGGCCGCCTCATAGATCTCCCGTGCCTGGCGATAGGCGGTCATCGCCTTCTCCGGCTCACCCAGATCGCGCCAGGCCCCGGCTTCGACCTCTCGCGCTCGCGCCAGCTGTAGCCTCAGGCCCAGGCGCTCACACTTTGCTGCTGCCTCAGCCGCCCGCTCTTGCTGCCGTTGATACTGAGACAGGGTTCGGGCTGCTTCGGCCTCAGCCAGATCGATCCGTGGGCTGGCCGTGCCGGCTGCCGGCAACGTGCGCAGCCGGGCGATGCTTTCGAGCGCATCTTCTCCCCGATCGATCGAAACCTGCGCCGACACCAGTTGCAGCCCATACTCCAGGTTGTCGGGAAAGTAGTCCCACAACAGCCGGAAAAGGTCCACCGCCTGCTGGCGCTGGCCGGCGATCTCCCGATAACGAGCCTCGACCCAGAGCCGGTCGCGACGGCTGAGGTCACCGGCGAGCTCGAAGGCCAAACGGGCTTCCTCACGCGCTCTGGGACGGTAACCCAACGATCCCCAAGCGGCCGACAACGCCGAATGCACCAACGGGTTGTCCGGATCGATCTCGACCGCCGCCTGCAGCAGCTCAAGGGCGCCCCGGGCATCATAACGACGCAGTTTCCCGAGCCCCTCGGCGTAGAGGCGAGCCGCCTCCGGGCCGGCTGGCATGGCAGCCCGTACCGCCGCCGCCTCGGCTTGGGAAATGTCACCTACCCCCAAACTGGTCCGCAGCGACCGGCCGGCAGCCTCGACCAGATTGAACACCTCCGCCTCGGTGCCCCGCTCGGAAACCCGCGCAACGGTCTCGCCACTGGCGACGTCACGGACCTCGACATCAAGCCGAATCTGCGGGTCGTTCTTCGAGTCGGGGAGCAGCAAATACGAACCGGAAACTACCAGATCCGTGCCCAGGATTCCTCCCAAGCGAGCCAGAGTGCCGGCCGCCAGGGCGTCGGCGGCCAGACTGTCCGAATCGGCCAGACCGAGCTCGAGTCGGGTCCGGGCCACGTGCTCACCCGGCACCAGCCGCAGACGCTCGCCGGCGGCGACCTCCGTCGCCAACATCTCCGAGAGCGCCGTCGACAGCCAGGACGCGTCCTCGCGGCCAGAGAGGTTCTTGAACCCGAGCACCGCGATCGACGGTCGACTCTCGAACGCCGGAGCGGACGCCGATGGCGGTTTCGGACGATCCAGCAGTGGTGACATAGCGAAGAAGCCGGCAACGAGCAACGCACCGACAGCGACCGCGCCGGCGAGCCATCGGCCCCTCGTCGACCTGGGTTGCTGCGGTGGCGGAGCGTCACCCGCCAGAACATCGACCAGTTGGGCCGGCGACGCGAAACGCTTCTCAGGCTCGCGCTCGAGGCATCTCAAGATCGCCCGATTCCAGCTCTCGTCGAGATCCGGAGCGAAAGTCTTCGGCGGTGGGGGCGGCTCATTGAGCCGCATCAAGGCGGTTGCTAGCGCGGTCTCGGCCTGAAACGGGAACCGGCCGGTCAACATCTCATAAAGGACCACGCCGAAGGCGTAGATGTCCGTCGCCGGTGACAGCGGCCCGTCCTCGATCTGTTCAGGCGCCATATAGGCGGGAGAACCGACCACCAGATCCTGGGCGGTGACCTCCTGGCTTTCCCTGCTGCCGCTGGCCATCCGCGCCATGCCGAAGTCGGTGATCACGACGCGCTCACCGTCGCCGTCAGCCGCCGGCTCCAGCATCACGTTGCCGCTCTTGAAGTCGCGATGGACGACGCCTGCCCGAGCCGCCGCCTCCAGTCCGGCTGCCATTTGTCTAACCAGCGGCAGCGCCTGCGCCTCGTCGAGAGGGCCTTGTCGTTGGATGCGCTCGTGCAGGGTCTCCCCTGCCAACAACTCCATGGTCAAGAAGAGCACATTCTCGAGTCCGCGACGCTCGTAGCCGAAGTCGTAGATACGGCTGACGTTGGGATGGGTCACCTGCCGGGCAAGGTTGATCTCACGTTTGAAGCGCTCGATCGCCGTGGTATTCGAGCTGTGCTCACGCCGAACCGCCTTCAAGGCCAGTGGACTGCGCAGCTCCTGATCCATCGCCTCATAAACCTCCGCGGCACCGCCGCGGGCGATGAAGCGCACTATCCGGTAGCGATCTGCGACCAGATCCCCGGACTTGAAGATCAGGAAGCTCGACTCAGAGGCTCCGCTCATTCAAACCGCCGATTCAGGATCAATAGAGACGCTCGACCCGCAGCGTCTGGTCCGCCCGACTGGGCACCACGACGCTGGTGAAGGTCTCCGGCCCCATCTCGATCAACGCTTCGTCCGTCCCTTCGAGGGGTTCACCGACCAGTGCGTGCGCCGACCGCAGGCCCCCCAGCCACCAGCGGCGATCCGACAGGTAGACCAGGTCGCCGGGCGCTGCTTCGAGCGCCTCTGCGACGGCCGAGGACAGACGCACCACGGGCAGCTCGCCACGCCCTTGACGCGATGCCTCGACATCCGATCTTCGGGGCGCGGCGACCGTCCGGCGGCCGTCCCCCTCGCGCAGCTCCTGCCCCTTGCCGTCGCGCTTTAGCCCCTTGTAGCTGGCGATCGCATCGGCGATCGTGCCCAGCACCAGACCACGCTGCTTCGCCTCCGGATCCGGCCGGGTCAGGAGAGTCGTCACCACGCCGATGGCCAGGCTGACCGCCAAGCCGAAGAACGCGCGCATGAACTTGTACTGAGCCATGCCGGCAAAGATGCCGTCGCCGCCTTCGGTCATCGGCACGCCGTGGGCGAAGGGCGCGATCACCTCGGGCACGAACAGCGAAAACACCACCGCGGCCATGCCGCCGACCAGGGTGAAGAGTGCCGCGGTTCGGGTAAAACGGCGCCAAAAGACCGCCAGCATCAGAGTCACCACCAGGGGTGGTGTCACCGCTGCGGTGAACGCGCCGTGGGCCTCGTAGATGGTCTTGAAGCCCATGAAGACCGGCACCATCAGGATACCGATGATCGCCACCGCGACCGAGGTGACGCGCGCCACCCGAAGCAACTCGCGCTCGCCGGCCTGGGGGCGGATCAGCGGCCGGTAGACGTCGTTGACCGCGATCGCCGCCACCGCGGTGATCAGCGTATCGACGGTCGACATCAGCGCCGCGGTCAGGGTGGCCAGGATCAACCCGAACATGCCGGGCTTTGAAAGCAGCTCGGAGGCGATGAAAAATGCCTCGTCGGACGCCATATCCGGCGGTAGCACCCCGGCGTGGACCAGGGCGCGAGCGATCCAGCCACCGCAGCCGACGACGGTCGCGGCCAGCGGCATCAGGATCAACACCACCGCGAACATCGCCTTGCGCCCGTCAGCCACCGAACGAGCGGAGAGAAAACGCATGATCACGCCCTGATTCAGGAAGTAGAACATCGCCGTATTGGCGATGCCGTCCTGCCAGAAGATGCCCACCGAGGGAAACGACGGATCCTGATTGAAGTTGGGAAACATCAATCGGGAGTCGCGCGGCAGGTGGTGCCAGAACGCCTCGAAGCCGCCCAGATAACCGGCGCCGACGAAGAGCAGCAGCATGCCGGTGACCAGCAGCATCAGCCCCTGAAAGAGGTCGGTCATGATCACGCTGGTCTGACCGCCAGCCGTGACGTAGATCGCCGAGATCGTCGCCACCAGGCACGCCGAGGTCCAGATCGGCCAACCGAGCAGGATGTTGAGCACCTTGCCCATCGTGAACAGATTGACCCCGACGTATCCGACCAGATAAATCAGGATGAAGACCGTCACCCAACCGCGGACCCGGGAGTCGAAGCGCCGCTCGAAGTACTCCGGAATCGACGTCACGCGCGAGAAGTAGAGGATCGGTAGCCAGCCGAAAATCAACAGCGGCAGCCACATCCAGTCATTCAGATAGGTCTGGGCGCTGCCCAGGCCTACCCTGTAGCCGGCCTGGCTGTACTTGACGAAGCTATAGGAGCCGACGACGGTGGCGATCAGACTGAAGGTGATCAGCCACCAAGAGAACCGTTGGCCGCCGAAGAAAAAGTCCTTGAGCGTGCGCTGGCGGCGGCCGTACCAGGTACCGATGGCCAGGATCGTCAGGAAGTATCCGATCATGATCCCGTAGTCGAGCGTCGTGCCCAGGCGTTCCTGGCGCTCGCCGCCACCGCGGTAGGGCACGGGCTCGCTCTCGGCCATCGAGCCGTACTGCAGGTAGCCCTGGCCGATGAAGAAGACCAACAGGACCCCACACATCAGGGCCAGGTTCCTGGCTCCCTTGCCCGAGGCACCGACGTAGCCGTGGCGAGCGGCGACTCTCAGACCGAAGAGAAAAAACACCAGGCCGACGGCATACTGGTAGATGTAGGCATCCATGGGCTGCGCCTATTCTACAGCTGCCGACGGGTCGATCGACATCAGGTCGGCCAGGTCTGGGCCACGGACGGAGAAATCGGCCCAGGGCCCGAGCCCTGGGCTTTTGACATGCGACTCAAGGACAGGTGGCAAAGGCCTCGGTATCGGTGATCGCCGGTGAGCGCTGGCCGAGTGGATTCGACATCGCCCAGCTCTCGCCGCTGGCGGTGTCCTCGACCGTCAGCTGCCAGCCGAGATCGGTGGCCGCCGCCGCGAACACCCAGTAGTGACCATTGACCGCGCAGCCGTCGAGCACCTTGACCAACATCTCCCAGTTCACCGGGTCGAAGAAGAAGAAGTTGCCCGAAGCGTCCGAGGCGCCGACCACGGAGCGAGCAACCCCGGTGCCTCCAGGTGTGGTCCATGTCGCCTCCGCCTTGAAGCGGTGCCCCTGGAAGCAGAGGTTTGTCGGCCCAGGCGGGCAGGTCGGCTCGAATTCGGTCTGCGACACCACGTCGCCGGCGACGTCATCCGGAGCAAGCGGCAAGGGATGGTAGTCGTTGGTCAACCAACGCCCCAGCTGATCCGCGTAGCTCGGGCTGCCGAGCACGCCGCTCTGGCCACCGGGCAGGATCTGCTCGGCATGAATGCCACCGGGATCGAGCACCCCGACGAAACGTCGAGCCGGCCCGGAGCCGAACATGAATTCATTGACCCCGTCGGCTCGAGCGCTATGACTCGAGGCATCGACCGCTTCGTAGCCGCCCGAGCGAGCAACGCCACGCAGCTCGGCCGACACCGGCTGGAAACCTCCGGCCGGAGGCACGCTGAACGGACCGCCCAGGATGTGGTCGAACTCGATGCGGTGGAGATAACCCCAGCGGTAGTCGTCTTGATCCGTGGAGTTGCGAAACGCCGCAGCAAAGTCGTCGCTGGCCAGCATGTCGAGGGCCTGACGCAGGCTCTGGAGCAAGATCAGGTCCCGCGACTGGTCGGATGTGTAGCCGGCGGGGCCGGGGAAAAAGTTGATCCCCGAGGCGCCGACTCCCTGATTCGTGTCGAACTGCATCAGGTGATGCGCCAAGGCATTGTAAGCCGAGCGATTGTCGGGCAGCACACTGCCGAGACCGATCGAGGTAAGTGTCGTATCGATCACGTTGCGCACGGCCTGACCGCGAAATACGCTCCAGATCGTCGCCGCTATGCTGTGTGCGATCTCATCAGTGCTCGGCTGCGGAAGATTGTTCGGATCATCGCCCGGATCGTACCCTTCAGGAATGCCGGTCGGGCTCGAGAAATCCCAGGCCATCAGCCGGGTCACCGCTTCGGCGACGCCAGGGTCGGCCGCCAGCGCCGCGAGCTCAGCCGGCGCTCCGGCTGTCGAGGCATTGGCGAAGGCCTTCGTCACGAACGGCGACAGCAGCTCGGCATCGAGCAGCTGGTTGTTGGCCTGCATGACCTTGAGCTCTTCGAGGCTGACCTTGCCGCCGTTCGCGAGCAGTTCCTTCATCATCCGCCCGATGCGCCCGACCCGCAGGCTGACGTAGCCCGGGCTCAGGTAGAACACGCCGCCACCGGGCCGCACTTCGTTCAGCACATTGTTGTCGAGAGTGTTGCCGATCGGATCGTTGTTGCCGTTGATCACGTAACCGGCCGCCGGGTTGACCACCTGAGGCATCTCGTTGAAGGGCAAGATCTCGAATCCCAGGGCCTGCCTGGGCTGCGGATTCTGGATCGCCATCCACTCGTGACTCAGGGTATGGGTCCCGTCACGAATCAGGAACGGTGGGATGCCGCCATCCGGAAACCCGAGGGTCTGGAGGTCTTCTCGGATCGGCAGCTCTGCGCTGGTGAAGTAGGCGATGTTGCCATTCACGTCGGCATAGGAGAAGTTCTGCGACCCGACGTCGAAGTATTGGAGCGCGGCGGCAAAGTTGGCCGGATCGCCGACACGAAGCATCCGCCGGAAGGCCTCGAGCTCGAAGGTCGCACGCCAGCCCGTGTATTGGACACTGAAGCCGATCACCGGCTGCTGACTGGCGTCGATCGCCAGGATCGGACCGTTGTTGCGACGGGGCACGACCAGGGTGAGACCGCCGTCGAGGGGCCCGATTCCAGCGTCCACTGTATTGTCCGCCACCCCGTCCCCGATCTGGTTGAAGCGGTAGCTCTGCGGGATCAGCATCAGCGGTTCCGGCTGGCCTTCGAAGATCGTGTGGGTCGGCAGACCGGTCTGGGGGTCGACCACCAACACTTCCTGGTAGACGTCGGTGACGTCCATCACATTGACCGTGCCTCCCCAACAGAACTCGGTATTACAGCCCAGCACCACGCCGGGAACGCCGGCAAAGGTCACGCCGGTGGCGTTGAAACCCTCCGCCTCGTGCTTTTCTTCAACCATCATCCCGGCAGGGAATTCCATCGCCTGCACGGCTGATGCCGGATCGATACCGCAGCGTTCCTCGGCCGAGGCAATCAGCTGTGCCTCGTAGAAAGTCGACGGCGTGTTGAGGGCGAGGTGGGGGTCACTGGCCAGCATCGGGTAGCCGTTCTCAGAATTCGTGCTCGAGACGATCCACCAGTTGCTGCCCTGGTCGCCGGCACGACGGTTCAAGGCCGCCTCGAGCAGCGGAACCTCCACAGCCTTCTGACGGTAGTCTCTGGCCAGGGCCGCGGTGCGCGCGTCGGGGACGGCGAAGCCGGCAGCGCCGCCCTTCGAGGGTGGCACCGCTCCGGGAATCGAAACCGTCGGGTCGAAAGGCGCATGGCGCGTGGTGTCTTCGAACAGCAGCGTCAAGCCGTTGAACCCGCCTTGCTGACCGACCGCGGCATAGGTCGCGGCCTGGACCGTCAAGTCGAGCTCGAGCAGGTCGAAGGAGAGACCGAAGGCCAGGCCTTTGCCCAGGGTCAACGAGTCGACCGCCGTCCAGGGCGGTACCTGGGTGATCTCGAGAGCGGCATATTCCGGCGGCAAGGGATGGTTTGCCAGATAGTGGTTGACGCCTCGAGCATAAGAGTCGAGCATCGTCAGCGCGTCGCTCAGCCCAGCCGCGACGTAACCTGCCAGGGACGCTTCCGCGGCTCGCCGCAGGCCAAGGGTACGCAGCTGGACGTCCGAGGCCAGGGCGCCCTGCCCCACCATCTCCGCCAGCGTGCCCGAGAAAGTTCGGCGTAGGGTATCGATCTGAAAGAAGCGATCCTGGGCATGGATATAACCCTGGACGAAGAAAACGTCACGCTCGTTACCGGCGCAGATATGCGGCACGCCGTTCGAGTCACGAAAGACCACCGCGTCGCTGCTCAGGCCGACGACCGGAGTCGCCTGAGCGGTGGCCGGCAGCGCCTGAGAAAAGATCGTCAGCAACAGGACCGCGAGCCAGAACAGGCGACTCGACCGCCGGGAGTTGGCGTGATTCATTTTCGACGTCCTCCAGGTACAGGTTGATTGTTGTCGTCATTGTAGACCATCTCTGTTCGAGCACAGCGCCTGCCCGCCAGGCTATAAAATCAGCTGAACGGACCCGACAGAGCCTACGGGCCAACGCACGACAACCTCTTCTAGGAGCTCCAGACTTGCGATTCTCCAAGACTTTCATCCTCGCTTCAATTTCAATCCTCGCCGTCTTTCCGGTGCTGGCCCAGGCACCGACACCGAGCCTGGAGGATGCCGCCGGTCTGATGGCCAATCAGGACTGGCCCGGCGCCGCTCAGGCTTTTCGCGCGCTCACCGAGGCTGAGCCGACCAATGCCGCCGCCTGGTTCGGTCTCGGGCGTTCATTGTTCGAGTCGCACCAGGTCGATGGTGCCATCGAGGCTTATGGCAAATCCCTCGAGCTCGGCTTCCAACCGGCCAGGACGATGATTCACCTCGCCCGCTGCCATGCCATCAAAGGCGAAGACGACCAGGCGATCTCCTGGCTCGAGAAAGCCGCCGCCACCGAAGCCAACATCTACCAGGCGATCGAGAGCACCCAAGAGTTCAGCCGCCTGCGCGAGAAGCCTGCGTTCGCCAACCTCGTCGACAAGCTCCGCCCGTGCAATACCCCTGAGCATCGTCTGCTCGACTTCTGGATCGGCAGCTGGCGAGTCGTCGCCGGTGAAGCCGAGCAGCAGGTGGGCAAGAATTCAATCAACAAGATCCTCAACGGCTGCGCGATCATCGAGAACTGGGAGAGCATCTCCGGTGGCGAGGGTAAGAGCTTGTTCTACTACCATGATGGCGACAAGATCTGGAAACAAGTCTGGATCACTGACGGCCAGGGACTCAAAGAGAAAAAGCTGATCGGGGTGCTCAAAAACGGCGCCGTTCGCTTCCAGGGCGAGCTTCGGACCGCGAGCGGCGGCATCGTGCTCGATCGCACGACGCTCATCCCGCTCGAGGAGGGTCGAGTACGCCAGATCATTGAGCAGAGCGCCGACGGCGGTGAGACCTGGCAACTAGGCTTCGACGGTCTCTACCTGCCATGATCGGGTCCGGGACGCGCCGTCCTCGGGGATCCGGGCTCCGCTCCCCTGGTGGGGAACGTGCGTTTCTGAACGGGATCTAGCTAACTAGCCCTGATAAGATCGGGCTGACAGAACACCAGGGATTGACCGCCTCCTCCGGAGGCAATCGAATGGAGATGCTCGGTATGAAGAACACATGGATACTCTTGAGTCTGACCCTCCTGCTCGTCTCGCCGATTTACGGCGGGGTCGTCTACGAGATCGAGGTCAAAGATCATGAGCAATCGCCGCCCAAGACCGAATCGATCGAGGCGGCGGTCGAGGGACGTCATCTGAAGATGGGGATCGCTTCCCAAGGCAAGGGCGCCCAAGGCGAGATGATCTTTCGCGGCGATCGCCGTGAAATGCTGGTAGTCGACCACGAGAATCGGAGCTACCACCAGATCGATACTAAAGCGATCGCGGGCATTGCCGGCCAGCTGAGCCAGGCCGAGCGCATGATGCAGGACGCGCTCAAGAACGTGCCCGAGGACAAGCGGGCGATGATCGAGCAGATGATGAAGCAGAAAATGCCGAACAACCCGGCGGCTCCACCGCAGCGAAAGAAGAGCGAGCTGAAGAAGACCTCCGAGCGCGCCGACAAGAACGGCTACCCGTGCGTCAAGTACGAAGTTCTGCGGGACGGTCGCAAGATTCGCGAGCTGTGGGTCACCGACTGGTCGAATGTCGAAGGTGGCAGCGACGTGGTCGACGCCTTCGAGGACATGGCCGACTTCTTCGGCGAGATGATGGATGCGCTCCCCAGCTTCGGTGGCCAGGGTCCGACCGGCGATCCGGTGTTCGAGCACATGAAGGAGCTCGGTGGCTTCCCTGTGGTCACCCGCGAGTTCGACGAATACGACGGTTCCCTCGAGGGTGAGAGTTTCCTGCGCTCGGCCCGGCGCCAGACCCTCGACCCCGACGCGTTCGAGCCGCCTTCCGGCTACAAGCGCCAGGAGATGTTCGCCCCGCCTCCCCAATAACGTCACGGCCCTGACGAGATCCGCTCCGCGGATCTCAAGGCCGGGGCCGGCAACAGGCTCCGCTCAGCGGGGGCTCGAAAGCCACTGCCGCCGTTTCAGCCCTGTTGACTTGCTCGTACCGGCCGGAAGCTCGACAATCGGGCCATGGAGAAGGCGTCGCCCGACATCGATCGCGAGCGCATCCGCCGCGCCGTCGAGCGGTGGCAGGCCGGGCTGGACCGCGAATCCAGCTTCAGAACGCTGGTCGACAGCTTCTATCGGACGGTCTACCACTATTTCGCCAAGCGGGGATTTTCCGCTGAAGACTCCCGCGATCTAACCCAAGAGACCTTCCTTGGGGTCTACAAGGGCCTCGCGCGCTTCCGTGGCGAGGCCCGGTTCGACACCTGGCTGTTCCAGATCGCCGCGAACACTTGCCGCAAGACGTTGCGAAATCGTCACGTGCAAAAGCGCCGATTGGAGACCGAGGCGAAGAGCATGACGGATTTGCACCGCGAAGTCGCGCAAGACAGTCGAGCCGAGATCACCGGCCTGGAAGACGTGCTGCGCCGGGAAAGCCATGCTCGTCTACGTCTTGCGATCGACGCTCTGCCGAACAAGATGCGCGCTTGTCTGGCGATGCGGGTGTATCAGGAGCTGAGCTACCAGGATATCGCCGCCGCGATGCGGCTGTCGGTGGAAACCGTCAAGGCTCACCTCTACCAGGCACGCCAACGCCTGAAACGGGACCTGAGCAAAGAAGCTGCGCCCGGCACCGAGCTCGAAGAAATGGTGAAGGAGAACCGGTGAGCCATCGAGACCCGGACCCGATCGACACCGAAATCCGCGAGATCTTCGCTCAGCTCGACATCGGACAACATCCGTCGAGCGAAGAGCTGACGGCCTATGCTCGCGGCGAGCTACCGGAAGCCGAGGCACAACGGCTGCAACACCACCTCGGGCCGTGTCGCGAGTGCACGGCGACCGTGCTCTCACTTCAGTCCCCGCGCCGCGAGACACCCGCGGACCACTTGTCGGATGCCGAAGTCACCGCTGAGGTCGAAAGGATCGTGGCCCGTGCCTCGCAGTCCGGCATCCCGCCGGCCGAGAGCCCCTCGAGCTGGACGCGGCCGAGTCGCGGACGGCTGAGCCCCGGATCGCGCTCTCGGGCGCTGCTCGCCGCCGCCGCGGGACTCGCCATCGCCTGTCTCTCGCTGAGCTTTTTTACTCTCAAGCTCAAACAGGAGGTCGGCGAGCTCGAAGTGGCTTTGCAGTTGGCCCGTGAACAACCAGGCCTGCCTGACATCAGC
>JAAUYI010129323.1_pt1 | contig 13646 bp, 7 predicted proteins | sample 7278041 | NCBI WGS metagenome assembly JAAUYI01 (sample SAMN14350216, study PRJNA611818) | marine sediment metagenome | isolation source: surface marine sediment (0.6m) | place: French Polynesia: Moorea | collected 2018-08
ACTATTTCAGCAGAGTTTTCACGATTCTAGAGGAGTTTCACCCCGACTACTTAATTTTACGCTTAAAGTCGCCCTGGAAGGGCGAGGCTTTAAACCCGTTGTTTTCGGTAAATCTCATCCAGACAGTAACAACCAGAAGGTTGCTGACGCTGGTTATAGATTAGCGTCTTTGCATGACTGAGTTGGGAGGGGTAAGGGCTTTATTGCCTTATAACCATAATTGCCTTTTCACCGCTAGTGCATCAACTACAGGGTAGAAGTTCCAATAGAGGTGATTTTATTCCAAGTTGATAACTCAGTGTTTTGCTCCTCACACTACAAATCATGCAAAATCAGTCCACCTTTTGCTTACAAAAGTCTACGTGCCGATCTTAATTGATATTAAAGCCATCTTGAGTAGCGATCGTCAATTAAGACACTGCAATAGATATTAATATGTAACAAAAGTTTTTATATGAAGTCAGAAGGAAGAGGGAAGAGGGTTTGAGCGGTTTTATGTTTGTCAGGAGCTTGGAGGACTCCCAAACTCCTTCCGTTGTAAAGGACGGGGATTGTATCCATAAGTCAGAAGGGTTTGAGCGGAAAAATCCTCAGAGGTGCCTTCAGCAAAGCTGCCTTCGGTCAAGCATTCACAGTATAAAGACTTGACAGACCTTGGAGAAGAAGGATTCAAGGGATTGTCTGGCAAAAAACCTCTTTCATATAAAAATTTTCTATGTTTTGCTAGCATATATATTTGTACAATAAAAGTCACACTTTGAGCGAGTATAATTACCTACCAATAAAGCAAAAACCAGCACCACAATATTAGTCTGATGGCACTGGCTTGTCTTTTGGGTAAGAGTGCTAAGTCAATACTTACTTAGCAAAACTTACGAAAAATTATTTTTAGTTTACAAATAATTGCGATTTTGATGCTTAGTCCCAATCAGGGATGTATTGTGCGGGTCCACCAACACCAATGCCTGTATGGAATATTTTGGCATCGGTGATATTCATATTGTTCATGGAAGCCTGGTAAACATTTGAGTCAAAAATCTGTGCTTGGCTCAAATTCGCTTCATCCATATTGGCTTGTTTGAAATTCACATTACTCAACAATGCTGCTGTCAAGTTAGCCTTTTTCAAAATAGCACCTGTTAGGTCTGCCCCTTCCAGATTTGCTTCTTTCAGGTTAGCTCCCTGTAAGTTCGCTCCTCGCAAATCTGCTCCAATTAAATGAGCGCCACTGAGATTTGCTCCTACTAAGTTACAGTTTCTGCATTCTCCCGTCGATAACAACTGTTTGAGATGTTGGGGGTTTTCTGCTTTGACTGCACCAGCAAACAAAAGGGGTGTCACTAGGGCTAAAGTAGCTAAAATTTTGCGGATCATAACGCACTCCCCTATTTAATTAATTTACTTCCGTTTTTTCCTCACACCTTTATTATGTCATTAAACTTCTGGATTATTAAGTACTTAATCCACAATTTATTTGTGATTTGGCTCACATAAATTTTTTCTACATTCAAAACTGATAGATGCAAGTGATGTATCAGTGTGGGTTTTGGTAATTTATTGCCCTGACAAAAAATTACCAAAATCGGAGTGTTAAATATCATTAAGGATGATTTTAATCTTCATTGTGATTGTTTTTCACAATCCTGCGATCGCAATAATTTTTCCCATAGCAAATCATCGCCAATTTGTCATGATACCTTGATGATAATTTTTGGATCGTGAGGAATTAATTTATATCTCCATATTTTTTGCTGGCAATTCCAGAAATTCTCGTATATACTGATTGACGAAATCAGGCTTTTCTTGTTGTACCCAATGACTACAGTTGGGTATATACTGGATTTGTATTTCATTCACATAGCTTTGAGTGCCATAGGTAAGTTCCTTGCCCAAAGCAATATCATTCTCTCCCCAAATCATCAGGGTGGGAATGTCAAGCTTTTGCCAATTGTGGTTTGAGCTTTTTGTGTTAAAAATATTCCGATAATAATTTACCATTGCGGTCAAAGCACCTGGTTGAGCCGCAGCTTGCTTAAAAATGCTAATATCTTCTGGGGTAAAAGCAGTTTTATCTATTGCCATACCTTTAAAGACTTTTTCAATCATTTTATAGTCTGCTGCTTTGATGTATAATTCTGGCAAAAAAGGTAATTGGAAAAAGAAGATATACCAACTACGTAATAATTGACGCAAGGTATTTAATCCCTGGCGAAATTTAGCAGGGTGAGGGATATTAAGGACAATTAATTTTTCTACCATTTCGGGATGGGTGTGGGCAAAATTCCAAGCGATCGCACCACCCCAATCATGACCTACTAAAATGCAATTTTCGTATCCTAATCCTTTAATTATACCCTCCACATCTTTGATTAATTCATCTATTACATAAGCAGATTTCTCTTTAGGTTTATCGCTGTGGTTATAACCGCGCAAGTCCACAGCTACTACTTGGAAATATGGGGCAAATTCAGGTATTTGATATCGCCAGGAATACCAAAATTCGGGAAATCCATGTAGCATTAGCATTAGAGGACCTTCACCTTGGGTAACGTAATGTAGTTTTACACCATTAGTATGGATATAATCGTGTTGCCAATTATCTTGTAGTACAGACATATTGTTGATTTTGGATTTTAGATTTTGGATTGAAAATAGCGCTTGGGTAAAAGAAAACAGTATTTTGATGCTTTGATTGTAGGGAAAATTTTAGCAGTGTAGTTTTATATTGATTCAAGATCCTCTAGGGCGTGTTTTCAAACCCAAAATTGGCATAAATTGTAGGTTGGGGAGCCACTCTGTTGCGGTGAAACACTTGCGGTGGACGGGTTCCCCGGCATAAGCAAAGTGTTGAACCCGAAGGGAGGTTCCCTCCGTTGTAGGAAGTGGCGTTTGAGGAACGTAGACCCGAAGGGGCTTCTCGCAGAGTAACCCAACATTCTTCGTTCATTTGTTGGGTTTGGTTTCGTTCTACCCAACCTACACGATAGTTTGAAAACATGCCCTAGCCCAAATGTCCGCCTAGGAATAAATTCCCAGGCTCAAAGACAAAGTCTGATAAATCAGACTAGGAAAGACAGGAGAGCACGTTTTAACATCTCGGCTACGCTCGATGTTAAAGCTGAGCGAAGCCGAAGCTTTAACGTGCTTGGTTTATTAGCCTTGAAATTTATTTCAAGGTGGGAATATGGGTTAAGCAACATTGGTGCAAGTTGTTAGGCACCCTTCCAGGGTGTTGGCGACTTTGAAAACACGCCCTAAAATTTCAATATACTACTGCCAAAGAGGGTAAAGCACGCACAATGGGTAAAGTAGAAATTCGCGGTGTTTGGCTGACTACTACGGATAGTTCAGTACTTAATTCCCAGAACAACATTGCTGAAGCGATGGAATTTCTAGCCGAGACGGGGTTTAATGTGGTATTTCCCGTGGTGTGGAATCGGGGGGTAACTCTATATCCCAGTGCGGTGATGCAGAAAACCTTTGGCATGGCTATTAACTCAGTGTACCGCGATCGCGATCCTTTAGGGGAAGTGGTGACACAGGCGCGACGGGTGGGACTAAAAGTAATTCCTTGGTTTGAGTATGGCTTTGCTAGTTCCTATAATTTGCATGGTGGTTTATTGTTAAAGAAGAAACCAGAATGGAAGGCTTGCGATCGTCAAGGGAATTTACTCAAGAAAAATGGCTTTGAATGGTTAAATGCTTTAGATGAGGAAGTACAGGATTTTTTATTAAGTTTGGTATTAGAAGTTGTTAATAATTACGATGTAGATGGTATACAGGGAGATGATCGTTTTCCTGCATTTCCTAGTGAAGGTGGTTATGACGAAATTACAGTCAAGCGTTACCATCAACAGTTTGGTAAAAATCCCCCAGCTAATCATCAGGATAAACAATGGGTACAATGGCGGGCGGATATTTTAACTGAATTTTTAGCAACCCTATATCAACAGGTAAAAGCAGTAAATCCTCACCTGATAGTGTCAGTTGCTCCTAATATTCATGATTGGGCATTGAAGGAATATTTACAAGATTCTGTCACATGGTTAAATCGGGGAATTGTAGATATGATTCATCCCCAGGTTTATCGGCGAAATTTATTCAGTTATAAATGTGTAATTGACAAGTTAGTACGCGAACAGTTCCCAGGTTCAGCACTGTCAAGATTAGCACCGGGAATGTTAATTAAAGTCGGTTCCTATGGCATCAGTACTGATGATTTAATTAGAGCAATTGAATACAATCGTGCTTGTGGTATTCAAGGAGAAGTTTTCTTCTTTTATGAGGGTTTACGAGCAAACAATCATGCCTTAGCTAAAGTATTACGACAACATATTTATAGTCAGTCAGCGGCTTTTCCGACCCTGATGGATCTTTCTCAGAGTCAGATAAATCACAAGAGTTCGGTTTCTATTTGGCGACGTTTATGGAGATGGGGAAGGAATATTTTTGATTTTTGATAGATGGATTAAGTACGGCAGGCGTAATAAAATGTAAGACTTAACCTCACCCCGCCTGACGGCACCCCTCTCCTTAGTAAGGAGAGGGGCTGGGGGTGAGGTTTTATATTTAATTGTACCCAGTTACTTAACATATTACTTAGTTACTTCCACAAATTTACCTCCCTTAACCTTCACCAATACAGGTTCGTTTTGGCGTTCCCCTTGTTGAAACTGGAGTGGATAACCGGAGGTTTCACTAGCTGAGAGATTGACATTTTTTAAGTTTTGTAAAATAGTTGTGCGATTGGGTTTTTCTGAGAAAGAATTAATCAAAGCCACAGTTGCATCAAAACTAGTAGCAGTACGCCAACTAACCGCTCCTTCCCATTGTTTTGCTGCTTCTTGGGCAAAGTTTTGTGCTTGTGGTGCTTCTCGAAACCAAGGTACAGCTATAATTAAGCCTTCCACATTATTTCCCCAAGCTGTCAAGGTTTTGCTGCTGTAGAGACTATCCCCTGCTAACAACTGTAACCCCTGGCTATCGGGATTGTCAGGTATATCCATCTGTTCCTTCTGTTCCTTGCTGGCTGTAGCAATTTGGAGAGCAACAGTAGTGTGTTGTGTGTCTGGAAACAAAACCACTGCTTCTGGCTGATATTTATCCAGGGTTGTTTTAACCTCTTCTTTTACATCCATTTTGGGAGCAGTTAAATCAATCAGTGACTTGCGAACCACTTTACCCTTTAATTGTTCAAACCGCTTTTTAAATTCTCTTGTAAGACTTCTACTGTAAGGACTGTCTGGATTTGAAAAAATTACTACTTTGTTTAAATTTAGTTGATCCGAGGCGTACTCAGCTAACTTGTTCGCAGTCATAGCCTCGGAATTCACAGTTCTAAAAAAAACATTACTTTTTATAGCACTGGTATTAGTAGGAGAAATTACGGCTAATCTAGCTTCTTGATATTTCATCAATGCTGCTTTAGTAGCATCACTATTAGCATGTCCAATTACTCCCAATAGGTTTTTATCTTTTACCAATTCCTCAGCTACTTGTTCTGCTTGTTTTGGTTCATTACCATCATTAGCAATTACAACTTTTAGCAATTTACCATTCAAACCATTTCTCTTATTAAACTGATTTTGTGCTTGTGCCACACCACGCAAAATCTCTTTTGCAGTTGATTCTTCATTATTTTCTGCTGGCACTATCGCTGCTAAAGTCAAAGGATCGCCCTTTTTAATAGCACGAGCATTATTGTAATAAATTAATGCTTCTGGGTCATTAGGGTCATTTTTAAGGGCTTGTTCAAAGAAGATAGCAGCTCGTTTATAATCTTCTTTTTTGAATGCTGTAATTCCCTGCTTCAGATTGGTGTTAGCAGTTATAGGAAAGAGGGTGCGATTACCATTACTAATATAAGCACTCGGATTTGATTGACAAAAAATTCCTAATACTTTATCTTCGCTTGGTGTGCATAATTTTGGAATTTTAGAGACACCTAAACTGGCAAAGCCAATAATTACTGTCACTAATGCCAGTGTACCTACAAAAATTACCTTTTGCTTGTTTTGGTTCTTTAAGTATAACTTTAAGTAACTCAATATAGAAAAAGTGCTGTTAAGTTTACCATCTGATACATGGCTAAAATCTTGATGTTCAAAAGTTTCTATTTTTTGTTTTTTCTCCCATGCAAATCTTCGGTCAAGCTCATTTGACAAACCTCGGTTAAACTCTGGCTTTTGCTGATAAAATCTTAATTTTTTGAGTAACTTATTCTCATATTCTAGAGTACGAGTACGTGAAAGCCCTTCTTTATTGTGTATTGGGTGAAATTTGTAGGTTCTGTTTAACTTAAAGTATCCGTCTGCTGGTGCTGGCATAGGACTAAAGTAACTTGGGTTAAATTCCCAAGCCTCAGATTCAATATTATGTATATGTTGTTCCTCCGGTAACTGTTGTTTGCCTATTTCATAGATAGGATTAATTTCTTTTTTTTCAATTTTCTCTAACTCTCTAATTTCCTGCTCCAATGGATGATGTTGCACTAACCAACGCCGGACAAACTCAATTTTAACTTTTCGTCCTGTATCATCCACAAAAACGTTTTTTACAAGTTCTTTAGCAGCTGTTCGCAAATATTTTGTTCGTAGAAACCCATGTTTTTGAATAAGTTTTAACGGGTCTTCAGGATTTTTGTGTGACTGCTGTTGAGATATTTTTTGAGCCTCAGCTACAGCTGCAAAAACCACTTGTTCCCAAATAGATAATCCATCCCAAAACCATGCTAAACCAGCTTCAGCAAGTTCAATTGCTTTATCTACAGTTGCATTTACATCTTCCTGTGTAACTTCCCATTTCTCTAATTCCCGTGCCCGACCAAAAACAGCAAAACATATACTTTGAGTAAAATAGGGATGTCCCGCTGAAAGCTTGATAATTTCTTGTATTGCCTCAGGTTCGTATTTTAAAATGCCCTCAGCAGGCTCGGTAATTAATTTAGTAGAATTTGCTTCATCTAAAAAACCTATTTCTGCAATTGGCGCATTTTTAAATGTGCCTATAACATTCGGCATATCTGTAGATTGCCTTCCCAAAAATAAAATGACAAATAATTTCTTATCTAACTCTAGAATCGAATCCAAATATGTAAATAATTTTTCTAGGATTTGACTAGAGTCTTCATTATTTATAGGAACATCAAATTCATCTAGTAATAAAACTAAATTTTGGTTATCTATTTCTGGATATACTTGGGGTAAAAATCGACTGTAAAAAACAAATGGCTCCTGCTCCAATTCTTCAAGAGCAGGTATTTTGACATTGTTTGTAGAAAGTTGCAAATGTTCTACAATTTCTTGAGCCATCTCGAAGAAAATATTGCTAATATTGTCTCGAGTATAGTGTTCTAGGTCAAAAGGAACAAATAAAAATTCATCCAGGGCAACAAATTTAGGAATATTACGGATAATAGATGACTTACCTATACGCCTTTGACCGTGCAACAATATTACTTGTTGACCCTGCCTCAAATTATCCTCAATAAAACTAAATAACCCTTCTCGTCCCACGAATAATTCTCGCTCATCAATTGGACGACCGATAACGTAAGGATTTCTGCGAGCTACTGAATTTTTCATGATATTTATGATAGTTGTCTTAGCTATCTATGTCTATTCAAGAGGGAATCAACTACTAATTATCTTTTACTTTTATAAATTTGCCTCCTTTTACTTTCACTAAGATAGGTTCATTTAAACGCTCCCCTTTTTGAAACTGGAGTGGATAACCGGAGGTTTCAGTTACAGGAAGATTTACATTTATTAAATTTTCCAGAATTGTTGCCCGAGAAGTATCTTCAGAAAAAGAATGAATAAAAGCCTGAGTGGCATCAAAACTAGTAGCAGTGCGCCAGCTAACGTGTCCTCCCCATTGCTTTATTGCTTTTTGGGCAAAATCTTTAGCTTGTGCAGCTTTTCTAAACCAAGATACTGCGATAATCAAACCTTCCACAGCATCAGCACCTTTTAAAGTGTTATTGTTATACAAACTATCTCCACCTAATAACTGAAGCGGTTTTCTACCCTGCTTTTCAAGTTCATCCGTCAATTTATAATTAGCTTTAGCAATTTTGACAGTAATATTAGTATTGTGCATATCTGGAAACAACACCGCTGCTTGTGCCTGATATCTAAACAGACTCCTTTCCACTTCTTGTTCTATTGTTTTACTAGTAATATCAATAAATGCCTTGGGAACCACCTCACCCCCTAATTTTTCAAACTCCTTAGTAAATACTTCCCTCATACTGTTACTGTAGTCACGATCTGGATTGGCGAAAATTACCACTTTTTCTAATTTCAACTTGTCAACAGCATATTTCGCTAATTTCTCTCCGGCAGCAGCATCGGAAATGGCTGTTCTAAAAAAGACATCACTATCTAGCAAGATACCAGTGCTAGTAGGAGAGATAACAGGCAGTCTTGCTTTTTTGTATTCTCCTAGTGCTGCGCTGGTAGCACTGCTGGAGTTATGTCCAATTATTCCCAGTATTGATTTGTCTTGCACTAATTCAGCAGCTACTTGTTTTGCTTTTTCTGGATAGTTACCATCATTAGCAATCACAATCTCTAGCAATCTACCACCTAAGCCTCCTTGTTCATTAAACTGATTTTGTGCCTGCGCCATACCACGCAACATTTCTTTAGCTGCTCCTTTGTTGTCGTCCTCTGCTGGTACAACTGCTGCCAAGGTAAATGGAGAACCCTTGAGACGAGCAAGAGCATTGTTGTAGTAAATTAGTACCTCTGGATCGTTGCGGTCATCTGCCACAGCCTTTTTAAAGAATTCAGCAGCGTCTTTATATCTACCTTTTTTAAATGCTTGGATTCCTCGGTCACGATTAGGGTTTTGAATCTCAGGAAAGAAAGTGCGATCGCAACGACTAATCCTATTTATATCTGCTACACAGAAAATACCTAATTGTTCTTTTTTTCCAACTGGGCAAGGATTAAATGATCTATAAACTAGACTAACGGCAGGAATAGCGATCGCTACTATTCCTACTGCTAATAAAACTTGAATACTTTGTTTCTGTCTCAGCCAAAGGGTAATATTTACAGGTAAAACTTTTCCTTGAAAAAGAGCAATTCCTGCTAATCTTTTTCTTGCTGATAACATGTGAGGTTCAATTTTTAAAACCCGCTCATATTGCTGCCTTGCCCTTGCAAAATCTTTTTGGTTCAACAACCTATGTCCATATTCTTCCAAAGCATCTAAGAGCTTGTCTTTATTGCGTATGGGATCGAATTGGTAGGCTCGCTCATAAAGTTCTAAGGCTTGGTCAAAATTACCAACTTCCCAGTGCACTTTAGCCAATTTTAATATAGTTGCAAAATGATTAGGATTGAGTTCTAAAATATCCTGATAATATTTCAGTGCATTCTGTTTTTTACCGTCTGAATAGAGGCTAAATGCGGCATCATTTATTTGTTGAATTGTCTCTTTTCCTATTTTCTCTAGTTGCCATATCTCACTCTTTACTGAGTGATTTTGCACCAACCAACAGCGGACTATTTCCACTTTTATTCTGCGTTGTGTATCATCCAATAAACCTTTTTCATATAATTTTTTAACAGCATTGTTCAAATTTTCTGTTAATTTAACTCCATGTTTTATTAACAGGGGTAATGCTTCTTCCGGTATTTTTTTAGCATGAGCATTAGCTATATTTTGAGCTTCTGCAACTGCTGAAAAAACTACTTTTTCAGAAATAGGTAATCCATCCCAAAACCATGCTAAACCAGCTTGAGCATTATCATCATGAAATATTCGCCCTACAATATTTATCACATCTGTACGGGTGACCCTCCAATTATTATCCTCCCTTGCTTGTGAAAAAAGAGTAAAGCAAATTACTTGAGTAAAATAAGGATGCCCCGCTGACAATTTCAAAATTTCTTCTATTGCTCCTTGTTCGTATGTCAGTATCCCCTCACATGGTTTAGCAATCAGCCGCTTTGCACTCACATGGTCTAGCAATCCAATTTCTTGACAGGGTGCTTCCTTAAACAAGTTGAGCAGGTTTGGCATATCATCTAAAAACCTTCCTAACACTGGGATAATAAATAGGTTTTCCTGCTGTTTTATTAGCATACCTAAATACTTAAAAAAGTCTAAACCTTGTTGGGTTAGAGTTAAATGTGGATTATCAATGAGATCAAATTCATCAAGTAAAAATACTATTTTTTTTCCATTAATGAATTGAAAAATGTTTGATAAAAATATTTGATTAAATATACTTAGATCGTTATCAATCTCTTCTACTGTTGGTGGTCTTATTATATTTGGCTCTATTTGCAACTGGTCTACGATTTCTCTGGCAAGCTCATGGAGAATATGACTACAATGAGATTTACTTCTTTCTTCCAAATCAAAGGAAATAAAGACAAACTCATTATTCCCTACACAATCGGGAATTTGTCTGAGTACAGATGACTTACCAATACGTCGCTGACCATGCAGTAAAATAACTTTTACACCCTGGTACAAATTATCCTCAATGACGCGAAACAGACTTTCTCTACCAAAAAATCTTTTTCGGTCATCGATGGGAGAACCAATTTCGTAAGGATTTCTAGGTCTTGTCTCAACCATGTTTATTATACCTACATATTTTATAATAATCCTCTGAGTAATTTTGAAAGCACATCTATTCCCTGCGGAATTAATTTGAAGGTAGATTTATGCTTTCCTAACCAACCAATTGTATTTGTGATTTTCTCTGCTTGCTGATGGCTCATCAAATTGAGAAATACTTTTTGTCGTGCTTTTAATGAATCTTCATCTGTATTCCATACTTGTTGAATCACCCACTTTTCCATGATGGATGAAGTAAATAAATACATCCTTGTTTGTTCTTTTTCCTGATGGACAATTACAGCTTGTTCTTCAAGTCTGCTGAGTTCTCGCTCTCTTTGGGAAAATATAAGGTCAATTCCATTCAAGTCAAACTGTTTTTTCTGATGTAAACGACCTTTCAAATGATAAAGTGCTATGAGCATTAATAAAGTCTTTTCTACTTCATCTGTCCTTTCCCAAATATTTTGAAAAATCTGTATTGTACTGCTTTCAAAATCATCTATAAATGCTTGTGAATCAGGAGTTTTACCAGTTTTTAATTCTCTATAAAGCAAAGAACCAGCAGTTTGCAATAAAGCCGGATGTCCATCGGCAATTTCTCTAATTGCATTCCTTATTTTTGGTTCTCTTAATGTACCTAATCTTAATGTACCTAATAGTTGAGCAATTTCGGTGTCATTAAATGGCTTGAGACGCTGAAATAGATAGTGATTATACCAGGGAGATTTGCTGGGATTGAGTTTGGGACCAAGTTCATTTAGTCTCTTGAGTGATGTCACAATCATCGAGAGATATTGTCTCTCCCGACAGTGAACAGCCAAATTACGACACTCGCTCAAGAATTGTTCCATTTCATCGTGGGTGTATTGCTTGTTTTCGTGGAGTGCAGCGTCGTAGTCATCTACCAGCAACACCAAGAACCTGTTCTGTTTTCCAAGTTTCCGCAATATCTGGCGTAAACTATCTTTTGTGGTTTTACCTTCTTCTATGAGTTTGGTAATGTCAGCCTGCAATGTAGGTTTATCGTCTAATTTATCTTTCAGTAAACTCAGAACTTCTTGCCAAAAGCCAGAGGGTGTAAAAGGAGATATACTCTCGCAATTAAGCAAAACAATTACAGCCTGGGATGGGTCTAGTCCTTTTTCTTTCCAAGTTTGGGAGTCAGACAGTTTTTCCAGAAAGGAAGTCTTACCCATTCCTGGACCACCCCAAATTGCCAAGTGACTGCGGTTATAGATTTGATCAAATGCAGCTTCAATTTCCGATGTCCGTCCCACAAAGTGTTCGGGAGGAACTGGTTTACCAACAAAAAAGGGGTTACGTGGAATTGATTGTAACGACATTATTATGTGTGTGTTTTGAGAAAATTAAATTCAATACAGTTAAATCGGGTTTGTTTTGTCTCACTTGAATAATTAGGAACATCCCACTTTGGTTAATGACCCTGATACAGTTAGTTACTCACTTACACAGAACACTGTCACCCAACGCCGGATACTCAGTTCTATCTGATTGGTAGATGTTATCTATTGCCAGGGATACTCCTGATTAATCAACCAAGTAGTTCTACACTTGATAAATATGCAGATGTCTAGATAAATACACTTAACTAAGTGTCTTGTTTTCGCTTTAGAGATAAAAAAATGGTAAATTTAAATTCTCCTTTTAGTGAAAATACTTAAGTAATACTAACTATAACACTTGTATTTGATGTATTGTTTAGCTGTAAAAAAATGTAATTTTCAGAAGCTGTGTGGTTTCTCTAATATCAAAAACGTCTGAACCCCCTATTCCTGCTTATAAATTGGGGTTTTCATTTCTCACATACCCCTGTTTCTTCAAAATGGTTTCGTTACACAAATATAGTGTTTTTCACTTGGGTTAAATACAGTCTTTTGGGATAGGCTTATAACCTGTCTTAAATATTAGAAATCAGTTTTGTATTGAACTCAAATGAAAACTACTATATTCCCCATTGAGAACAGCAACATCGATTACCAAACCCTAGAACACCGATTCATTAATCCCAGAAACCGGGTTTATTTATAAAACCTCACCCCGCATGACGACACTCCTCTCCTTAATAAGGATACTGTTAGCGAATTAATGAATGGTCTAGCCCCTCATTTCTCGTGACTTGCCTCTGGCAAGGAATGCAGCGATTGAGGCTCCCGCCTCAAATCCTGGCTAGAGGCGGGAGCCTCTAAAGAGTGCATTTCCAGGCTGGAGCCTGGAAACGAGAGAACGAGAGAGACACTCAAACTTGGGGGTGAAACCCATCACTAATTGACCAACAGCATCCTTAATAAGGAGAGGGGCTGGGGGTGAGGTTGAGTCTTAGATTTAATTACGCCTACCTACTTACTATCTTTGAATGCAACTTAGTATGAAGATTTTATTCTAGGGGTGATTCTAATTCCTGAGGACAAAATTCAACTGTAATTCTGACTTTTCCTTTTCGCCAACTTTGAGAACTAAATTTTAATACTTCACAGTCAATCCCTTCTTGAAATAACTGTGCTTCTAAAGCATCTGATTCCATACATCCTTTAATCGCTTCTAGTAGTTCTGCGATTTTAAATGTGGTTGATAAATTTAGTAGTTTAAAGGTATTTGTAGATACAGAAACAACTTCATTTTGATTCAATGGCTCGAATCTATTGTCCATAGGTAATTGCTGATATTACTGAACATTGGAAAAATATTCGGTTGTAGCATGATTCAGCAACAATAAGATTCTCAACCAAAAAATTCTGTAAGATAGTTTGCTAAACTGCGTCTATGTTCTATCCTTGAGGGAAAGCAAGCTACAAACTAATACCAATTCACATAATGTTTGCGACACATATATGCCCCGTAAGGGCACGGCATCCATAAAATTTTGGTGTATAAAATTATCATTCTGATGCCGTGCCCCTACCCATCGTATTAATCTATTATTTTTTTCTAAATTCTAAATTCTAAATTCACATAATGTTTGCGACACATACATGATTCGTAAGGGCACGGCATCCATAAGATTTTGGTATATAAAATGATCTTACTGATGCCGTGCCCCTACC
>JAAUYI010080884.1_pt1 | contig 13638 bp, 13 predicted proteins | sample 7278041 | NCBI WGS metagenome assembly JAAUYI01 (sample SAMN14350216, study PRJNA611818) | marine sediment metagenome | isolation source: surface marine sediment (0.6m) | place: French Polynesia: Moorea | collected 2018-08
ACACATGCATATGTACATATTCACATTTCTATGTACATGTTCATTCATTTAATGAATTTAATATGTCATATATCATATTAAGTGAATCATAATTGATGTGCATATACATGTACATGCACATGCATGCGCAGTCATGCGCATGCATGTGCATGTATGCATATGTATATGCACATCAATTATGATTAACTTAATATGATATATGTCATATTAAATGAATGAATATGAACATGTGTATATATACATGTACATGCACATGCATGCACAGTCATGCGCATGCATGCACAGTCATGCGCATGCATGCACATGTATATGTACATCAATTATGATTCACTTAATATGATATATGACATATTAAATTCATTAAATGAATGAACATGTACATGGAAATGTGAATATGTACATATGCATATGTATGCATACATTCACATGTATGCGTATGTGTATGCATACATACATACATACATATATATGCGCATGTATGTGCAGTTATGCACATACATGTGCATTTCTATGCACATGAATTATTATTCACTAATATGATATATAACATATTAAATTCATGCACATGCACATGTATGCACAGTCATATGCATACATGAGTATACATGCATGCACATGCAGGTATATCTAAAATTATTTATTGAATTTTCATTATTTTCCAATCTAGGATGAATTATGAAAATAAATAATAATATTTTTATTATGAAATGTGAGTAGTAAAGTTATTATTTTAGGTGTATGTTAGTAGTAAGATAATCATTTTTAAGGATGTGATAATATTTAATTAGTTATGACAGTAATAAGGTATAAATTTAATTCAAATATAAAGAAATAAAAAATAAATAAGAGTAATTGTGATGAATGTAACTGAATGTGTGTGTATGTATTTTAAATTAAATTTAAAAAAAATTCGGGGAAACCCTAAATAATTCGAAGAACAGTGAAGTTGCAAGATTATTGAGAACAAAGAATTCAGTGAAATTAATTATTAATTACTAAAGATTATTGTCATATTTAATTATAATAAAAAATAATTATTTATAGGTGATTTTTAGTATTAAAATGTATTTTTTAGAAAATTTTGAACAAAATTTAAAATTTTACTATCATTTATCATTTGATGACAAAAAATATTTTTATCCATTATTAGCATATGATGTTTTTCTAGAAAGATTTTCTTATATAATGTATAGAAATTATAATAAAAAAAAATTTTCAAGATTGAGACGAAAAAATAGAAAAATATTTATGGATGATGATAATCATTTTGATTTCAATATCGCTTATTTATGGGAAACATTATTACCCAATCGTGAACAAATTGAAGACATTGAAAAAGAAACCATTGGACAATGTTGTATATCATTATTAAAAAATAAAACAAATGAAAAAATAAATGGAATTAAAAAACATAATTCGTATATTCATTCATATTTAATTCCCTTAGATGATGAATTTAAAAAAACAGTTTTAACAAGACTAAGAATTAAAATAATAAAAGATATATATTTATTTTATTATGATTGTTATTAATGACTATATTTTTGGATAATCCGGGATTAGTCCCATAAATGAATTAAGCAAGAATTTCACAGAATTTAGCATCAAGTTTGAATTGAAGAAGAGATAATTATATAAGCTTAATTTTAATTTGAAAAAAATTAATTATATATAATTTAAATTCTTAATTAATTAATAATAAATATTTAAAAAATTATATATATTTACAAATATGGATTCTAATGATCCGTATTTAAATGTACAAAATTTTATTACAGATTTTGAAAATTCAACATATCATTATAAATTTTCATTAAATTCACCAGTTCATATAAAAAAAATATCAAATGTTTTTTATCCACCATTTAATGTAATGTATAAAACAGAAAGCATTTTTTATGTAACAAATCGATTTGTAAAAAATAACAAACGAAAATATCGATTAATTGATGTTGAGGGATTAGCTCTCTCACCTAGTTTTTTTGAAAAAGAATTAGAAATCGCTTCAATAATTAGACCTGGAAAATTAATTGATTGTCAATTTTCTAGTAGTAAACATAATACAATTACAAATTTATTAGAGATTAGAGTAAAATGGCAGGGACTTGATCAGAGATATGATACTTGGATGAGTCCTACGATATTTTCCTACTTGAAATTTAAGAAACATTTCAAGTTTGGAAATAAATACTGTTTGTGTAAAAAATTAAATAATAAATATTCATATTTTTATGTATTATTAAAAAAAAGATACAAAGATCCATTGTGGAAACATAGATTACATAAAGTTCCTTGTAAAAAATATAAAGATGGAAAACTTCACCATATGAATCAATCGTGTTTATTAGAATATAGAGAACTTAAAGTTCATTTAACAAAATTAGATAAAAAAGAACCATTATATTAAAAAATGACATTTAAATGTGATCAATGTTATTCTTACTTCACTACTAAACGATCACTAAATCGACACATAACTAAAAAACGATGCTCAAAGTATAATTTATTTTATTGTAATATTTGTAATATAAATTTTACAAAAATGAAGTACAAGAAAAAACATGATTCAATTGTTCATTCAGGAGATAATAATGAATATAATATTTGTAATATTTGTGGGAAAACATTTCAACACCAAAAAACATTAAAAAGACATTTAAATACACATAAAGCAAGAAAAATGAAATTTACATATTATGATAATGAAAACGAAGTAATAATACCAAATGAATTATATTCAAATAAATTAGCAATAAATGAAATTAAAGAACATTGGAGCGCAATTAGAAATTTTAAAATTGTAGGTGAACATAAATTAAGACATGTTTACAATATAAGATTAGAAAATTCAAATTTTTTTTCAATTAAAGATAAAATTACAGAAGTTTTACAACAACAAATAGAACGCTATAAAATAAATGTTTCATTTGGTAGTTTATTGTATAATATAGAAGATAATGAAGTTCGTTATTTTCATGCCTCACAAAATAATTTTCTATTTTTTGAACAACCAAAAGAAATAGGAAATAATAAACAACAAAAAGAATTTATTCAACATTTATTTAATAAAGATATTCATGATCTTTCATTATTAAAACGAGAAAACACAAAATGGAAATTATTATATATAACAAATGTTACAATATATATCTTTCGTTTTGCTTCAATTCCATTTGGATGTTTGAATTATAAAGAAATTCCTACATATATTTTAAAAAATAAGGGAATTAATGTTATTTGTAAATCAAATGGAAATTTATGTTTTTTTGAATGTTTAGCTCAATATCAAAAAAAAGATAATATCATATCATCTTCTCGAGAATTATGTGAGTTATATACTAAAACATTATGGACTCAATTCACAGGAGTAAAAATTGATGAAATTGGTGAAATTGAAAAACATTATAATATTCCTATATTTTTATATCATTTAGAAAAAGAAAATAAAAAAATTAAATCGATATTAATACGACGATCACCATTAAAATCGAATCTTAAACCTTTGAATATTAATATTTACAGAAATCATTTTTTTTTTATTCATGACTTAGAAAAATTTTCAAAATGGATGTCTTGTAAACATTGTTCAAAAATATTTAAATCAAAACATAAATCGAAATTAATAAAACATGAATACAACTGTTCTAGTTTAATAAAAGAATTTTTTCCTGGAGGAATGTATAAAGAACCAAAAAATATTTTTCAATTATTGGAAAATGAAGGAATTGTTATTCCTAAAGAAAAAAGAGAATACAAATATAGAATTTTTTATGATTGTGAATCAATATTAATTCCACTTGATAATTGTTCATTAAATAGTAAAACAACATTATTCACATCAAGACATGAATTAATAAGCATAGCATATATATCTAATGTTCCAGGATTTGAAAGTACTCAATGTTTCGTACGAGAACAAAACGAGACATCAGAAAAATTCATTGAAAAAATTTTCAATAAATTAAAAGAAATATCAAAAATATGTAAAGAAATAAATACAAAAAAATATGAAATATATTTATATGAATTAGAAAAATTAATTGATTCATATGATGAGATTTCAAAAAAATATGTATATTTAAAAAAATTATTATCATATTTTTTGGAATATATTTCACAAATTCCAATTCTTGCATTTAATGGTAAACGATATGACTTACCATTATTTTTATCAGAATTAATTTCGTTTTTTTTAAAAAGTGAAAAAAAAAAACCAAACGTAATTAAACATCATAATGAATATAAAGCGATATTAACTGAAAATTTTAGATTTTTAGATATTTCAAATTATTTATCACCTGGTATTTCATATTCACAATATTTAAAAGCATTTAATATCGAAGAAAGTAAATTTTTTTTTCCATATGAATATTTAACATCAATTGATAAATTAAGTGAAACATCACTTCCTCCTCATTCAGCATTTTATTCATCATTAAAACAATGTAATATTTCTTATGATGAATATGAATTTTGTAAATTAATTTGGGAAAAAAATAATATGAAAACGTTAAAAGATTTTTTAATTTATTACAATACATTAGATGTTGCTCCTGGATTAAAAGCAATTGAAAAACATATGGATTTATTATATAAATTAAATGTTGATCCATTAAAAGAATCATTTTCTATTTCAGGAGTTGCATTTTTATATTTATTTAGAAAAAAATATCTTCCTTTTCCAATATTTAATAATGGAAATCTATTTAATTCATTAAAAAATTCATTAATTGGTGGACCTTCAATTATTTTCAAAAGATATGCGAAAATTAACGAAACAGTAATTAAACCACATAAATATCATGAAAATGCAAAATTAGTTAAAAAAATAATTGGATTTGATGCTAATTCACTGTATTTGAGTGTATTGAAAAATACATTACCTACTGGATTTATGATTCATCGAACTGAACCATTTTTTTATCCAAAAATAATAAATAGTCAATCTTTTTCAGCATTATGTTGGATAGAATATATTTCCCAAAAAGAAAATGTTAAAATATATCACGCTTTGTATTTAGGTGAAATAAAAATAACATCTAAAAATATCCCTGTTGATGGATATTATATTTCTGATTTCGGAATTGTATGTTTACAATTTCATGGATGTTTTATTCATGGACATGATTGTTATAAAAATAAAAAATATTCTCGAAATGATATTCATCCATTTAAAATAAAAAAAAATTTAACATTTAATGATGTGTATAATATAACATTAGAAAGTGATAATTTGATAATAAAAGAAGGATATATTCTTAAAAAAATTTGGGAATGTGAATGGGAAGAAATTCAAAAAAATAATATAATCGCGAAAAATATAAAAGAACAAATGATGAATAAAAAATCGAAAATTTCAGTTTGTTCACAATCTCGATTAATTAAAGCAATTAAAAATGAAAATATTTTTGGAATATTAGAATGTGATATAAATGTTCCAATAAATTTAAGAAAAGACTTTGATGAAATGACACCAATTTTTAAAAATGCAAATATTTCAATTAATGATATCGGAGATAATATGAGAAAGTACTGTATTGATAATGATTTAATGAAAAATTCTAGAAAACAATTGATAGGAAGCTATTTTGGTGAAAAAATGTGGATAATGTCACCTTTAGCAAAATGGTATTTAGATAAAGGATTAGAAATTTCAAAAATATATCAATTTTTAGAATTTGATAATAATGAAAACTTTTCAGAAGTTGTTGATGAAATAATTAAATATCGTCGATTAGGAGATATTGATAAAAAATACGAAATGATTGGAGGGATATTTAAATTAATTGGAAATTCAATTTATGGAAAATCGATTTTAAATAAAAATAAATTACGTAAAACAACATATTGTTTTAATCAAAATTTAGAAAAACACATTATATCACCAGTTTTTATGAATTTAAATGAAATAGGTAATGACATTTGTGAAATTGAAATGAATCCCAAAAGAATCAATCAAAATGTTCCATTAGTATTAGGATTTTCAATTTTAAATTACGCGAAAGGAGTATTATTGAGTTTTTTTTATGATTTTATTAAAAAATATATTCCTGATAATTGTTTTGAATTAATGGAAACAGATACAGATTCATTATATATATGCTTAAGTGAAAATTCAATACATAAGTTAATTCCTGATGATAAAAAAAATGAATTTTATAATGAATTACGAGATTGGATGCCAGTATTAGCTTGTGATTATCATTATGACTTATATATTTCAGCTATGTGTAATGATACTGAATGGAATCCAGAAAAATGTTGTATTTTGGAATATAAGAGAGAATCAAGAACTCCTGGAAAATGGAAAATCGAAGCTGAAGGTGATGAAATGATATGCTTAAATTCTAAATCATATATTTTACATTCAGAAAAAAATAAAAGTAAATTATCTACTAAAGGGTTAAGTAAAACAAATAAATTTAATATTGATGATTTTTCGCATGTTTTAAATAATAAAATATCGAAAACTGGAGTAAATCGCGGATTTAAAATTACTCCTAATAAATTAATTTTTACTTACGAACAACAAAAAAGTGGATTATCATATTTATATATAAAAAGAAAAGTATTAAAAGACGGAATAACAACAATACCATTAGATATATAAATATGGAAAATATTGATAATATTTTAAATAAAAGAAATGACTTGAAAGAAATTTCAAAAAATATTAATTCAGTTAGACAATTTCGAATTCAAGCAAAAAAAATTACTAAAAGAACTTGTGATAGAAAAATTATTTTTACAGATTTAGCATTATTAATGTGGTTTACATGCTTACGAAATCCCAGTCGTCATAATTCAATACAAGAAGAAACATATTTATTAATTAATGAATATGCTAATGACGAAATTAAAAAAATATTAGATAAATTGAAATAATGGAACCATTTTATTTTCATCATCCTACATCTATTTCAATTTCTGGACCATCAAATTCTGGAAAGACATCTCTAGTTATCGATATTATTAATCATAAAAATGAATTATTTGATCCAGTTCCTATAGATATTTATTTCTTTTATAGTGAAATACAACCACTATACAAACAAATTAAATATCCTGTTAAATTTTTGAATGTATTACCAAATAAAGAAATTATTAAAAACATTTCTGTTCCATCATTATTTATAATTGATGATAATATGGATAATATTAATCAAATAATAAGTGATATTTTCACTAAATATTCTCATCATAATAATATAAGTGTAATTTTAATTTTACAAAATTATTATAATAAAAACATTCACCAGAGAACAATAAATATAAATACAGTATATAATATTTTTATGAAAAATCCAAGAAATAAATTATCAATTTTACAATTAGCAAAAGAAATATTTCCTGGAAAATTAAAATATGTAGTAGAAAGTTTCGAAGATGCAACAAAAAATCCTTATTCATATTTAATATTTGATGTACGACAAGAAACTGATGATAATATGCGATTAGTAACAAATATCATCCCATCTAAAAACAAATATCAAACTTATTATTTACCTATATAAATAATGATTTTTAATTATTCATTATTTTAGTTTTAGTCATCATCGAATACACATTAATATGAAAAAATTAAAAAAAAATAAAATGATGTCAAAAAAAAAAAGAGAAATAAAGGGATTTTCACAAAATCTTAAAAAACAAAAAAAATTAATTTTTCTTTGTAATAATTTAGACAAATCATCATTTACAAAATTTATGAAAATTGCTGATAAAGATTTCATTAATGCAATTAGTGAAATTTGTGATAATATTATAAAAGGAAATGTTTCATTGACCAAGACTCAGTTTGTAAGACTGAAAAGATATCATAAACATCTAAAAATTATTGGTGATAAAAAAAAATCATCAAAAATAAAAAAAAAATTCATTCAAAGTGGTGGATTTCTACCAGCGATTATAGCACCATTAATCGGATTTTTAGGAACAATTATTTCATCTGTAATTAATAGAAGAAAAAAATGAAATATTCTAAAAAAATGGTTTTAGTTCCTGCTGATAATGTAGAAAAAGAACCAAAAGAAAAAGATTCACTTCCACCAGATATTATTACAGATTCAATACATAGATTGGATAATAAAATGAAAACAATATTGAATAATAATTCATTATCAATACAAGAAAAAGTAAGATATTATAGCAATGCATTAGATGATTACCTATTATTTATTGATAAATTCAAACATCGTGAAAAACCAAATAAAGTAATTTATGATGATAGTGATGATGATGATGATGATACTATAAAAAAAAAACAATTATCAAATTTCTCTATAGCACGTGAAGCATTAGAAAAAACACTTGCTCCATCATTAGTAAAAAAAGGAGAAATAATATTAGATTATTTAGAAAGAAGTGGAACACATTCTTTATCATCTAAAGGAGAGCTTATACATAATGGGAGAATTATTCCAAATTCTAATATTATTGATTTAGTTCATCATAAATTACGTACTAGAAAAAAAATTGTTGATCCACCACATGCATATTCTATATTTCATCAAACATTATTTGATATAAATGTTCCACACGAAATATTAAAAACAGGAAATCGAAAAGCAATTTCATTTTCACCTAAAAAATCATTTACAAGTGAAAAAGGAACTAGAAAATCAAAAAGACTTATTTCTCGACCACCAGTTAAAAAAAGAAAAAAGGATAATGAAAATAGTTGGGAACCATGGCCCCCAAAATAAAATTTTATCAAGATATTATTCTGAAAATAAACCAGCATCATATTCAGGAATTAATAAATTAAAAAAATATTTGAAATTTTCAACAACAAAAATAAAAAAAGCACTATATGCAAGTGATGCGTATACTCTTCATAAACCTATCAAACAAAATTTTAAAAGAAGACCTGTTATAATTAGTTCCAATAATGAAGAATTACAAATTGATTTAATTGATGTTCATCATTTACAGAAAGAAAATAAAGGAAATAAATTTATTTTAACTGCAATTGATGTATTTTCAAAATTTGCTTGGGCATTTCCAATAAAATCAAAAAAAGGAATAGAAATAGTTCAAATATTTAAAAAAATATTATCTTCTAAAGAAGGAAAAAAATTTCGATATCTACATACTGATAGGGGAAGTGAATTTTATAATGTTAACGTTAAAAAATTTTTAAAAGAAAAAAAAATCAAACACTTTAGCACATATAATGATGAAATGAAAGCAAGTATTATTGAAAGATTTAATAGAACATTAAAAATAAAATTGTGGAAATATTTTACTAAAACAGGGAAATTTAATTATCTTTTTGTTCTTCCTAAATTGGTTGAAAGTTATAATAACACTTATCATTCTAGTATTAAAACAGAACCGAATAAAATTAATAAAGAAAATAAAGAAAAAATATGGTGGAATATTTATGGTCTTCCAGACTTATCAATAAATACCCCTAAATTCAAAAATGGTGATTTTGTTCGGATAACTTCATATAAAATGACATTTGATAAAGGATATGTTCCTTCATGGAGAGAAGAAATATTTAAAATTGAACGAAAATTAAATACAAATCCAATAACATATAAAGTTGTTGATTTAAATAATGAAGAAATAGAAGGAGTTTTTTATGATGAAGAATTACAACATGTTATTCTTCCCAATGAATTTAAAATTGAAAAAATCATTAAGTCACGTGGAAAAGGAAAAAGAAAAGAAATATTAGTTAAATGGAAAGGTTATTCAGATAAATTTAACAGTTGGATTAAAGCAAGTGAACTACAAACATCATAATGGATTCTATCCAAATAAATTCATTTGAAAAAAATTATGTGAATAATAATCGTATTGTTTACTTTTGTCAAATTTCAATATGTTTTACAATTATTTTAACATCTATTATTTGTATGTCTATGGGAATAAAAATTGATAATTTTTTTCCTGCATTATTAGGATCAGTAATTGGATATATTTTACCGAGCCCTAAAATAAAAAATATTAAAATAAATAATATTCAAAATATTCATCATAATACCGATAACACTGATAATGATCACACGTCTGTTAATAGTAATATTTGGACAATTTTTGGATATAAATTTCCAAAATCAGAAATTGTTTATTTTTGTCAGATAATTATATGTTATATTATTATTTTTGTTTCTCTATCCTGTTTAGCAATTGGTAAACCATCAAAAAATGATTATTTATTTACATTATTGACAACATCAACATTAGGTTATATTCTTCCAAATCCTAAATTAAAAAATAAAAAATAAAATGGGATTTACAGTAACAATACCTAATAATTCATCTGAAAAATATTATCCTGATAATTCACAAAGTCATTTTAAAATTTATTTACCAAAAGAACTTAATTTTGAAACAAAATATGAAGTTGCATTGTTAGAATTAATGTACAATCATCATTTTTATAACTTAATTGATCAATGGATTGAAATATCATATACAAAAAGTGGTGAATCAAAAAAAATTAAAATTAATTTAGTTGATGGATATTATTCTAATACAGAAGAATTAATTGAAGAAATAAATGATACAATAAAAACAAATTCAAGTATTCATAAAAGTATTAAATCAAAAATAAACATTGAATATAGTGAACTTACAAAAAAAACAACATTTACAATTAAAAGCAATGTAAATTTAATTGTTATTAAATTAAGTGAAAAATTATCAAAATTTTTTGGAATCGAAATAAATAATAAAGATAATCATGAAGCAGCAGAAACATTTGTTTCAAATTATCCTTGTGATGTATTTAGAGGACTTCATTCAATGTATGTATATACAAATATTATAGAAAGACAAATTGTTGGAGATTCGTTAGTTCCATTATTACGTATTATTGGAATTGATAATAAAAATAAAGATGAACATGTTACAGTTAGGTTTAATAATTTAAGATATCTCCCAATTTCATTAAATAATATTAGAACAATTGAAATTGATTTAAGAAATGAATATGGTGAAAGACTCCCATTTCAATCTGGAACAGTAATTGCATCACTTCATTTCAGAAAATGTTATATGTAAAATGGGATTTACTGTAATTATCCCACACAATAGTTCACATTCTTATTTTCCTGATAATTCATTATCAAAATTTTCTGTATACTTACCTCATGAACTAAATTTTGAAACAAAGTATGAAGTTGCATTAACAGAAATATTGTATACTAATAATTTTTATAATATTTATGAAGGAGCAATAGAAATAAGTTATTATGTAGCTGATAATCATTCTTATCAGCAATTAGCGATTCCCAATGGATATTACGATCTTGATAGTTTTATTATTACATTTAATTATCTTAAATCAATATGTGAAAGTGAAATACAAGATAAAATTGAATTAATTAATTTCAATTTTTCAAATAAATTAAAAATAAAGATTAAAAATAATAGACATAACATAAAAATTAAATTTTCGAAAAAAATTGCTCATAAATTAGGATTTAAATGTGAAACAGAAAATTTAATTATTACATCTACAAAAGTATCTGATTATCCTGTTAATTTTTTAAAAGGAATTAGTTTAATGAATGTATATACAAATATTATAGAACCACAAATTGTAGGAAATAATTTCGTGTCATTATTAAGAAGTGTTACAATTGATTCTCAAAAAATAAATGATCATATATTTACTGAATTTGAAAATTTACACTATATTCCAGTTTCATTAAATAATATCAGAAGAATTGAAATAGATATAAGAAATGAATATAATGATCCTATTCCATTTAGATCTGGAGAAGTGATGGTAACACTTCATTTTCGTAAGTGTCTATCATAAAAAATAAAATGTCTTTAACATATGAATCAGAACTACCAGTTTTTAGAGGATCTTCAAGAAAAGGATTTGGATTAGCAGGAACATTAACTAGTGGTTTAATAAAATATGCAATTCCATTAGCAAAAAATTTTTTATCAAATTATAAAAGTGATATTATTTCTACAGGAAAAAAAATTTTGCGTGATGTTACTGTAAAAAAAATTCCATTTAAAAAATCATTTAAAACAAGAAGTAGGCATACATTAAAAAAAATATTAACTAGAAAAAAAAATAAATCTCAAAGTGGATCAGGAATTAAAGTAAATAATAAACAAAGTAGATCAGGAATTAAACAATGTCATTCAAAAGGTATAAAAAGAAAAAAGAATACAGATATTTCTTCAGTTCCAAAGAAGAAACCAAAGAGAACACATGGTAAAAAGAATATAAGAAAAAAAGTAAATAAAAAAGAAGGAAAAAAAAAAGATATATTTAAAAAATAATGGAAAAGTTTTGCCCATGTTTAATTTCAGATCTTGATTTATGGACTGCTCCATTTCAACAATATGGAATACAAGAATCAATATATGATGAAATAAGACCAAATTCATCAACTGAAAATCAAGATACTTTTGAATTTGTAGCAGTTGGTAGTGATAATTATTATTTAGATCCTAGTAATTCATTTTTATTTGTTGAATTTAGTCTTATTAAAGCAGATGGAACTAATACAGGTTCAACAGATAAAGTTGCTTTAATAAATAATCCATTACCTTCAGGATTTCAACAAGTTGATTGTTGGTTTAATGAAACATTAATTACTAAAAATAATAATCTTTACGGATATAAAGCATATCTTGAAGATTTATTATCTCATGGTCTTGAAGCACAAAGAAGTTATTTAACTGCTCAAGGATTTTTTAAACAAGAAAGTGGAAAATTTGAAAATATAAATGATTCATCATTTACTGCTAGATGTGCTGCAACTGCAGCAGGAAAAAAATTTCAATGTATGGGAAGATTACATTTAGATATTTGTCAACAAACAAGATTAATTCCAAGTAATGTTGATATGAAAATAAAATTAATCAAAAGTAGTGATCAATGGGCAATATTTAAAGAATCAACTGATCAAACTAATTATAAATTTAAAATAAATGATATTGCATTTTATATTAGAAGAGTGAGACTAAGTGATGATGTTCGTCTTAATCACATTGAAAGATTTGAAAAAGAACCTGCAATTTATCCTCATAAACATGTTGAAATGAAAGCAATTACAATCCCTTCTGGGATAAGTGATTGGACAGCAGATAAATTATTTGAAGGACCATTGCCTAATAAATTATTCTTTTCATTATCTAGTAATGAATCATTCAATGGATCATTATCAAAAAATCCATTCAAATTTGATAATCATGGAATTAAGCACATTGCATTATATATTGATGGAAAACAAATTCCAGCAGATCCAATGACTCCAGATTATACAAATAAAAAATATTGTAGACCATATTTATCATTAATTGAAGCTACTGGAACATTAAATACTCCATTTGGATCTAATTTAACATATAAAGAATTTTTAAATGATAATAACATTTATGGGTTTGATTTAACACCTCATTTATCTCAAGGTAATTCAGTAACAAGAAAAAGAGGGGCTATTAGATTAGCTTTAAAATTCTCAAGTTCATTAACCGCTGCTTTAACATTAATTGTATATGGTGAATTTGACAGTCTTTTATTAATTGATAAAGCAAGAAACATTCTTCCTTTTCAATAATGAATTCTCTTCAAATAAAAAAAATAATATTTCATTTATTTCCATTAAATCAAAATTTTAATGGAATATATTCAATAGATACCTTGGATAAAGT
>JAAUYI010239747.1_pt1 | contig 13631 bp, 13 predicted proteins | sample 7278041 | NCBI WGS metagenome assembly JAAUYI01 (sample SAMN14350216, study PRJNA611818) | marine sediment metagenome | isolation source: surface marine sediment (0.6m) | place: French Polynesia: Moorea | collected 2018-08
CCGAAGGCACCAAGATCACCCTGCGGCTGCCGGCCGGCCGGGTCCTGCGCGTGGGGGCCGCCGCAGGGCTCGACCCCCTTGGGCAATTTGCCGCGCCCGCCATGAAGTCGGACTATAGTAAAAAATAATAACTATATAAGTATAGCAGAAATACATGTGTGACAAGCTCGAGGACGAAAGCATTTATTAATACGTCCCGGGCACTATCTACAAGTCTTTCTGTTTGGACACTCGGAAAGGGTTGGCGTTCATGTCGCACCTCAAAAACTTCGTCGAAGACGAATCCGGCGCGACCGCTATCGAGTACGCCTTCATAGCGGCCTTGATAGGCGTCGCCATCGTCGGCGGACTGACGACAGTCGGCACCACGGTCGACGGTGCGTTCCAGAGCTTCGCCACGCACCTCAACAACGCCCAGAGCGGTGGTGGCGGCGGGCCCTAAAGCCGCGCCAAGGTCAGGCGGGCCGCCGCCCGCAAATCGAGACTTCGATCAGTGGAAAAGAGACCTGACCCCGAAGGGGTCGAGGTCTCTTCGTCGTTCTTGACTTATGCTGTCTTAGAGGCGATGCGCCGGAGGGAAAGAGGGCGAGATGCCACCGGTCCGGCCACATCAGTCCCGGGACCGGCCCTGCGGGGCCTTTCCGTGAGGGGCCCCCGGCGATCTTGAAGGCGGCGGGGTCCTACCAGCGCAGGATCAGGTAACCGTTGCGGACCTCGTAGCTTTCCAGGCGCGACAGGAAGCTCATACCCAGGAGCGAGATCGACATCGGCGCGTCGTTCACGATGGCGTTCACGTCCTCCATGTAGATCTCGTCGATCCGGAGGTCGCGGAGCCGGATCGGGGCCGCCCGCCCGTAGCCGTTCGCCGTCTTGGTGCGAATGGAGTAGTTCAGCTCGTCGAAGTTGACGCCGATCGCGTCCGCGGCCTCGTGATTCAGGAAGATCCCGCTGGCGCCGGTATCGACCAGGAACGGCACCTCGGCGCCGTCGATCATGACGTCGATGTAGAAGTGCCCGTCCCGGGACACCGGGATGCTCATCTCGTTGCCGCTGTACTGCAGGGGCGCTTCGCTGCGGGCCAAGGCCGCAGTCTCCGACGCCGGCTCGGCCACCGGGCCGCGCCAATCCTGCTGGGCGAGGAAGTTAACCCCGACGACCAGAACGCCGACCATGAAGACCGTTCGAATGGACCACCAGAGCATGCTTCTTCCCCCCTATGCTGCAGTGCTTGGCTCTTGAGGGGAAAGTATGGCGCTCTTCAGATAAGGCTCTGTTAACGAGCCATATAGGAATAAAATCCAATCTCGTCCGGATCCCTTTGTAGCCATGCGGCCGCCCCGGGCACCGGGGCCTGGGCCGTGCCGGCGGCGGACAGGTGGGTCTCAGCGGGTCCGGGTCGGGGCGGTCTGGGGCAGGACACCTGAGTCCATCTCGGGCGGGGCGGCGAGCGTGTGCTGGTCCTCGCGGGCGCTCTGGTGCTTGAACTCCATCGGTTCTTCAGGCCCACCGTCCGGATTCTTGGGAGGCAGCTTGGGCTGGGGCGCGGCGTAGAACTTCTTGTCCCGCTGCTCGAGGCTCGGCTGGAAGGGCTTGCCCATCATCAGCGGCTGGCCCTTGCTTTCGGCCTCGCGCTTGGCGCCATGCATCTGCTTGGCCAGCTGCTGATCCCAGGGCAGCACGTAGGCCCGGGGCTCTTCCACGCCCTCCATCTTCAGCCAGACGTAGATCGCCTCGCCCTCTGTCATCCGGGTCCCGAGGACCTCGGCCTTGTCCGCCTGGCGGTGCAGCCACTCCAGGTCGGCGGGCTTCGGCCGGCTCAGGAGGTCGGTCATGGTGAAGTAGGCGACCGGCAGGAAGAAGGCCAGCGTGCAGAGGGCCGTGCACTTCAGCCAGACCTTGCGGGGCGTCCAGATGCTGATGCTGCCCAGGATCCCGGCCAGAACGGTGATGCCGGCGAAGAACGGAAGCAACTCGTTCATTACGACCTCGCAGCCCTGAGCGGCTTGGGCAGATCGTGGACGCTTCCGGGCAGGAGGTAGCCGTTCTCGTCCAGCGAGAAGCGGAAGGCCGTGAGCTCTTCGCCGTCGCGCCGCAGGGTCACCTGGGTGTTAAGGATCTGACGCGCCGCCTCCTTGGGGTTGCGCTTGATGCTGACCACCAGCGACACCGGCAGCGGGAAGATGCCCTCGTTGTTGCGGTACATGTGGACGTTGACCGTGTACTCGCCGGCCGGGACGCCGCGGCTGTAGGAGACCTCGTAGTTCAGGTTGGTGACGTCCGCCTGGCGGCCCAGGTCGTCGCGCAGCAGGTTGAAGATCTGGCCGCCCTTGTTGGAATAGCCGACGGGTACGTCGCCGGGGGCCTCGACCCAGAGGTCGACGTCGGCGTCGACGCTGTCGGACCAGCGCAGCTCGACGATGACGTTCCCGGGGCTGTCGACGCTTTCCTTGGCCTTGGCGGGCGGGTTCAGGTGCGGCAGCAGCAGGATCACCATCGCCACGAAGCCGGCGAGGGCGAGCAGGATCACGTCCCGGAAGACGGTATCCGTGCCCTCCTCGTCGTCGAAGAAATCAAGATTCGGCATGGCGTTCACCGAATTCGATCAAGCCGGTGATCAGCTTCGCGGTGCCGCCGGCCAGGAGCCGGTAGTTGGCCATGAGCCAGAGGTTGAGGATCGCGCCGACCAGGGTGGTGTAGAGCGCGGTCGACATGCCCGCGACCAGGGTCGAGACCATGGGCGAGACCGAATCGATGTCCGAGGCCTTCGCCGGATCGACCCCCGAGAGGGCGATGATGAAGCCGACCACGGTGCCGACCAGGCCGAGCAGGACCAGGCTGCCGGCGATGTGCCGGATGCCGGCGATCTTCTGGCTCAGCTTGATCCGCATCGCCGAGGACAGGATCGCGCGGCTGCCGTCGCTGCGGCCGCGGATCTGGGCCAGGTAGGCCGCGGCCTTGGAGGGCACCAGGGGATCGAAGTCGTGCAGCTGGTTCAGCTCGCGGCTGGTCTGCCAGACCCTGAGGGCGCAGAACACCAGGCCGACCAGGAAGACGAGGAAGATGATCGTGCAGAGGCGGGTCTGGTCGGCCACGGTCACCATTTCGATGAGACCCTGGAACCAGGCGGCCCCCAGCAGGGCGAAGGCGATGATGTTCAGCAGCGTGAACCGGAACAGCAGCAGGAACTGGAAGGGCGTCGTCTCGTTCGGCCGGAACTGGGCCATGATCCAGGCCAGCTGGTGGTTTCCGGCGAACTGATCGGTGCTGCGGAGTTCGGGGCCCGGGTTCAGGCCATGCGCCTCGCTAGCGGCTGGGGTGGTCGGTCCCATCTGCGCTCTCCTCGTGTCGTCAGGCCCTTGGGCAGCGGGGCGGCGACCGGCTCTTGCCTTAGAGAGAGTTTCGCAATCCTGCGTCTCCGCCGGACGCCACGGCCCTGGGCAATGACACAGCGTATGACCTTAAGGTTAACGCAGGCTTTACGGCCCCGGGCCGGGCTCAGCGCTCGTCGAAGGCGTTGTCCAGCGAGCGATAGACCGGCTTCAGGAGGTATTCCAGCAGGGTCTTGCCGCCGGTGTTGATGCGGGCGTCGACGACCATGCCGGGCAGGACGAGGTTGCGGCCGGGCTGGTTGCCGACGTGGTTCTTGTCCAGCGAGATCGTCGCCTTGTAGTAGGGCTCGCCCTGCTCGTCCTGGAAGGTCGAGGCCGAGACCTGGGTCACAGTGCCCGGGATCGTGCCGTAGCGCACCGTGTCGTAGGTGCTGATGCTGACCTCGGCCTTCTGGTTGGCCTGGATGTGCCCGACGTCGCGCGGCGAGAGGCGGACCTCGGCGACCATGACGTCGTCGATCGGGACGATCTCCATCAGGATCTCGCCGGGCGCGATCACGCTGCCCAGGGTGCGGGTGTTCAAGCCCTTGACCCGGCCCCGCACCGGGGCCTTGATGTCGAGCCGGACCACCCGGTCCTCCAGCTTGGCCAGCAGCTCGGTCACCTGCGCCAGCTCGGCGCTGACCGTGCCCATCTCGTCCAGGGCCTCGTTGCGCAGGCGGGCCTCCAGCTCGGCCAGGCTGCTCCGGGCCTCGGCCTTGGCCTCGCGGGCCCGGGCCTGCTCGCCGACGACCGCGGCCAGGTCGCCGCGCGCCTTGCTGAGGTTGCGCTTGGTCTCGAGGTAGACGACCCGCGACACCAGGCCCTTCTCGAGCAGCTGGTTGCGCATCTCGACCTCTTCCTCGACGATCTCGACCTGGGTCTCGAGGCTGCTCCTTTGCTCGACCAGGGCATCGATCTCGGCCTGGCGCTGGTCGATCCGGGACAGCAGGACCTCGCGCTGGCTGTCGCGGGTCCGCCGCTGCATCTCCAGGATCGCCTCCTGGTCGCGGATCAGGGCGGGGAAGGTCTCGCCCGCGGTGAAGTCCGGGTCGCTGTCGAGGACGAAGGCGCGCAGCCGCTCGGCCCGGACCGCGAGGGCCGCCTGGCGCGCCCTGAGCTGCTCAAGCTCGCCCTCGGCGGCGGCCCGCTCCAGCAGGACCAGAACCTCGTCGGCCTCGACCAGCTGGCCCTCGGCGACCCGCAGGTCGGAGACGATGCCGCCTTCGAGATGCTGGACCACGTGGACCGACCCGGCCGGCATGACCTGGCCGTTGCCGACCGCGGTTTCCTGGACCTCGGTGATGCTGGCCAGCAGCACGAAGCCGCCGACCAGGACGCTGAGGGTGATCAGGAGCTGACGCAGCAGGCGAGGCGGTCCGGCCTCCTCCAGCAGCAGGGGCTGGGAGAGGAAGCGCACGGTGCGCTGGCGGCCGCGCGCCTTGGCCGCGTCATCTTGTTTCGGGAGGATCAAGGGGGCATTCATGCCGCGGCAGCCTCCTGCATCTTTGCAAGCACAGCCTCGGGATGCCCGGCCAGGGCGACCATGCCGGAATCGAGCACGATCAGCCTGTCGGCCAGGCGCATGTGACTGGGGCGCTGGGTGACGATGAAGACGGTCGCCCGGCCGCGCAGCTGCTGCAGCTTGCGCATCAGCGCGTTGTCGCCGGCGGCGTCGAGATGGTAGGCGGGCTCGTCGAAGAGGTAGATCGAAGCCTGGGTGACGTAGGCCCTGGCCAGGATGATCTTCTGCTTCAGGCCGCGCGGCAGCTGGCGCTGCAGCTGGTCGGTCAGCCGGGTCTCGAAGCCCTCGGGCAGCGAGAGGATGTCCTCCAGCAGGCCGGCGTCCAGGGCGGCCTGCGCCAGCTCCGCGTCGCTGGCGGTCGGATTGGCCAGGCGCAGGTTCTGGGCGATCGTGCCGTGGAACAGGTGGCAGTTCTGCGGGACGTAGCCGATCGAGGTGCGCAGCTCGCCGACGTCGAGCTGCCGGAGGTCGATGCCGTCGATCATCACCGCGCCGGCCTGCGGCTGGTAGAGGCCGGCGATCAGCTTCAGGACCGAGGACTTGCCGACGCCGTTGGCGCCGGCGATGGCGACCATTTCGCCGGGCTTGACGGTGAAGTTGATGCCGAAGAGCGCTGGTTCGGAATCGGCGGTGTAGCGCAGGCTGGCCCGGCGGAAGGCGACCTCGCCCTTGAAGGAGCGCAGGCCCGAGCCGATCCGGCCCGGCTCGCGCTCCAGCTTCAGGCGCATCAGCTGGTTCATCTGCTTCAGGCCCAGCTTGACCTGCTCCAGCCGGGTCAGGCTGAGGAAGCCGACCTGGAGCGGCGACAGCACCCGCCAGACCAGGGCCATGGTGGCGATCAGGGCGCCGACGGTCATGGCGCCGTCGAGCACCTGCAAGGTCCCGAGGGTCGCCGTGGCGATGCCGGCGGCGAACATCAGGGTCTGCGACAGGGTCTGGACGAAGACCGAGATCCGGCTGGTCCGGTAGTTGGCGAGCGCCGCCTTGGCGGCGATCTCCCGGTAGCGGCCGCTCCAGGTCTTCTCCAGCGCACACTGCTTGATCGCCCGCATGTTCGAGATCATCTCGATGGCGAAGGACTGGCGCCGGGACCGGGCCTCGCCCGACTCCGTCACCGCGGCGCGCATGCTGGGGACGATGGCGAGCGCGGTGAGCAGGAAGACCGTGGTCAGGATCACCGGGATCCAGGCCAGGGGGCCCGCGATGACCGCGATGACGGCGACGAAGATCACTAGGAAGGGCAGCTCGAGAAAGACACCCGCCAGCGGCCCGGTGAAGAACTCGCGCACGGATTCGAACTGCTTGAGGCGCGAAACCTGGGCGCCGATCGTGGCCCGCTCGGTCATGACGATCGGCAGGTGCAGGATCTGCTGTAGCGCCGCGGCGCCGAGGATGACGTCGATGCGCGCCCCGACGTAGGCCAGGATCCGGGCCCGCAGGACCCGCAAGGCGGCATCGATGCCCAGGGCCAGCACGACGCCGAAGACCAGGAAACCCAGGGTCGAGAGCGAGCGGCTCGGGATCACCCGGTCGTAGACCGTCATGATGAACAGCGGGACGGCCAGGGCCAGGACGCTGTTGAGGAAGGTGATCCCAAGCATCTGGAGGACCAGGCCACGGAAGCGCAGCGCGACGGAGCGGAACCAGTCGTCCTGCGGCCGGCGCTCGGCCTCGCCTTCGGCCTCTTGCGCCGAGACGATGTAGGCCGTGCCCGCCATCGGCAGGGCGGCCTGGACGCCGACCTCGGAGGTCGCGGAGTCGAAGACCCGGTAGCCGCCCTCGGCGCCCTCCAGCACCACCATGGCCGCGCCCTCGTCCGGGACGAAGAGGCAGGGCAGTAGCCTTGGATCCAGGTCCGCGAGGCTGATCTCGGCCGGCCGGGTCACGTAGTTCAGATTGGCCAGGACGTTGCGCAGATCGACGATGTCGAGGCTGTCGGCGAAGTGCGGCAGGGCTTCGGCCAGCTGCCTCGGGTTGCCGTGCCATCCCAGCGCCGAAAGCAGGGGCATCAGACAGGCGGCGATGTCCGAAATCGCCCGGAACTCGCCCAGCTCGCCACTCTGCAGGATCTGCTCAAGCCGATCGCGGCGCTGCTTCTGTGCGCCCTCGGTGCTTGCTGGGACCAGGGCACCCATCAGGCCGAGACCTCCTCTTGCGAGGGCTGCGGCTCGGCCTTGAGCTTGAGCTGGTCGTCCTGCAGCAGGAACTGCCGGTCGGCCAGGGCGAGCAGCGAGGGTCGATGGCTCACCAGGATGACGGTGGCCGAGCCCTTGAGGCTGGCGATCGCGGTCTTGAGCGTCTCGTCGCTGCGCTGGTCGAGGCCGGAGTTGGCCTCGTCGAAGAGCACCACTTTCGGCTCGCCGGCCAGGGCGCGGGCGATGGCGATGCCCTGCTGCAGGCCGGTCGGCAGGGCCTCGAAGGCGCCATCGCCGACCTTGGTCTCGTAGCCGGCGGGCAGGCGGTTGATGGCCTCGTCGAGGCGCAGCAGGCGGGCGGCCTCCAGCGCCTGGTTGATCTTCGCGGGCCCGCCGAAGGAGGTCAGGTTGTCCATGATCGTGCCCTTGAACAGGACCGCGCTCTGCGGCAGGTAGGCGATCTGCTGACGCAGGGACTGCGGGTCCAGGTCGCGGACGCTCTGGCCATCGAAGCGGAGCTCGCCTTTGCTGGGCTTGAGGGCATTGAGAATCAGCATCAGCAGGGTCGACTTGCCGCTGCCGGTGTCGCCGCTGACGCCGATCACCTCGCCGGCGCCGATCGACAGGCTGACGTCCCGGAACAGAGGCGGCGAATCCGGATAGGCGAAGGTCAGGTTCCTGAGCTCGATCGCGCCCTGGATCTCGCTGGCCGGCTCCGCGTCGGCGGCCGCTTCCGGCTCCATGTCGAAGATCTGCTGCAGGCGCTCGCGGGCCACGGTGATGTTCTGGAACTGGGTCCAGAGCGACAGCGCGCGCAAGGGCGGCTGGACCGAGCGGCCGGCCAGGAGGGTGCAGGCGGCCAGGCTGCCGATGCTGAGCTGGCCATGGATCACCAGGATCGATCCCAGGGCGCCGACCCCGACCATGGTCAGATTGGAGAAGCCGGCACCGAGGCCCTGGGCCAGGTTGCTGAAGAAGGTGGCGTCGTAGGTGCTGGCGGCGCTGCTCTCCTGCAGTCGGTCGTAGCGGCGCTGCATCTGCGCCTCCATGGCCAGGCCCTTGACCGTGTTGATGCCGGTCAGAACCTCGATGATGAAGCTGTAGCGCCGGTCGTCCAGGGTGGCCCGGCTCTCGAGGGCCAGCTTCAGGCGCCGGCCGACCAGCAGGGCGGCGCCGGCCAGCAGGACCAGCGCCACCATCGGCACCAGGACCAGCCAGCCCCCGATGAAGGCGACCAGGCCGAGGAAAAGCAGGACGAAAGGCAGGTCGACGACCAGGATCTTGGCTTGTCCGGAGAGGAAGTCCCGCAGGGTGTCGACGGCGTTCAGGCGGTCCAGGTGGACGCCCGGCGCCTCGCGCTCGAAGCTGCCGATGTCGGAGGAGACCAGGCGGTCGACCGCGCGGCAGCCGGCGATCTGCTCGAACTGGGCGGCATGCCAGCCCAGGATGTTGGAGCGGGCGACGCGGAGAACGCCGTCGACCAGGAGGGCGGCGACCAGGCCCAGCATCAGGATCAGCAGGGTGTCGGTCGCGGTGTTCGGGATGATGCGATCGTAGATCTGCAGCAGAACCGCCGGCAGGGCGAGCGACAGCACGTTGATGGTCAGCGACGCCGCCGTCACGCCGCGCGAGGGCCGTGGCAGGTTCTCGAGCTCGCTGGCAGAGGGTGACCAGCGGCCACTCTTGGCGAGTTCCGAAAGAAGGGTGGTCGGCGACGACACGTGTGCTCCAAAACTACGGACCCAGCCGGCACGTCTGGCCGCCTGGTCCGCTTCGACAGTTCTCCGAACAAACCCTTTATAATTTAAAGATTATTACTTGCCGTTTGGTTAATTGGCAGAATCATTGCCTTAGCAAGAAGATCCCCGGTTGCAGCGGGGCCGGCCGACCGTGGAGGCGCGGGGCCGGCGGCAACACCGCGTCCGGTCGAAAAATACAGGCAAGAGATTTAAAATATAGAACCAGAATTAAATTTCTGGTTGTGGCGTTTTACATGGTCTTGTTCTTGATACTAAAGGCCGCGCCAAGTGGCGTCAGAGCCACGGCCAACCCGAGGCAGACCAGGACCAAAGCCAGGATCTCGGCCGGCCCGACCGCTTCGCCCAGCAGCAGGGCGCTGGCAAAGACGCCGACCACGGGAATCGCCAGGGTTCCGATGGCGGCGATCGTGGCCGGGAACAGCCCGACCAGCTTGAACCAGGCCCAGTGGCAGAAGATCATCGGGAAGGCGATGGTGTAGACCAGGGCCAGCTGCGCACCGGCGCTGAGGCGCGTCGGATCGGGAACGCCCTCGAGCAGGAGCGCGCCCAGGGTGACCGGCAGGCCGCCGGCGAGCAGCTGCCAGCCGGCCAGGACGATGGTCGGCGTGGTCCAGGCGAAGCGCTTCAACAGCAGGCTGCCGAGCGCCCAGGAGAAGGCGGCCAGAAGGACCAGCAGCGAGCCCAGGGGCGCGGTTCCCAGCACCACGACCTCCGGCCCGAGCAGACAGGCCAGGCCGCCGAGCCCGAGGCCCAGGCCCAGGAGCTTGCGCCGGGTCAGGGCTTCGCCGAGCAGAGGTACGGCCATCAGGGCGGCCCAGAGCGGCATGGTGAAGGCGATGATCACCGCCCGGCCGGCCGGGATCAGGCTGACGCCATGGGCGGTCAGGAGGTGCCAGCCGGTGATCGCGAAGACCGCGCAAAGCAGCAGCGGTCCGCGCTCCCGCCTCGGCACCCGGAGCTCCAGGCCGGAGAGCCGGGCGATCGCCAGCAGGGCGCAGCCCGCGGGCAGCAGACAGAGCAGCCGGAAGCCCCAGGGCGACAGCTCGCCCAGGATGATCTTCATGGCCGGCCAGTTGCTGCCCCAGAACAGGGTCAGGGCGGCCAGCAGCAGAAAGCCGGCCGGGGGCAGCTCGCCCGACCGGCGCTTGGCGGCGTCGGCTTCGCCGGCCGCGGTGTCAGGCATCAGAGCCCGCGCGGCGGGCGGCGCAGCGGTCCAGGACCGCCTGCTTCTCGGCGGCGGTCAGGATCGGCCAGTCGCGGATCTCGTCGACGTGCCGGAAGCAGCCGATACAGAGGTCGTTGGCGTCGTCGACTTGGCAGACCGCGATGCAGGGCGAGGGCACCGAGGTGTCCTGCAGCGCCCGCCGGGCCCTGCGCCGTCGCCGCCGTTCCCTGCGCTCGTCTTCCGCCACGGTCATGCCGGGTCCCCCGTCTCCATCGCCCACGCCGCCTCCGGCTCCGGCGCCGCGGCATCATAGGCACTGGCCGCCCGGCGTCCAGCGGCGAGAGCGACCGGACCGGCTCTCCCAGCGACGCGGCCGTTTGCAAATGCCCGGCCGCACAATAGGATCGGCTGCCGAAGCCCCGGGGCTTCGGCCCGGCATCGGGTTGGGGGAGCACGACCATGATTCGCCGCCTGCGCCTGATCAGCGGCCTCACGCTTTTCGTCTTTCTGGCGACCCACCTGATCAATCACTCTCTCGGCCTGGTCTCGCTTTCGGCGTTGGAAGCCGGGCGAGAGGTCTTCCTGGCGCTCTGGCGCAACCTGCCGGCGACGCTCTGGCTCTACGGCGCGCTCTTGGTCCATGCCGGTCTGGCTTTCTGGGCCCTGTATCAGCGCCGCCGGCTGGCCATGCCGCCCTGGGAATGGGTCCAGTTGATCTTCGGCCTGGCGATCCCCCTGCTGGCCGTTCAGCACGTCTTCGGCACCCGCGGCGCCCACGAGCTCTTGGGCACCGAGGACAGCTACTCCTATGTCCTGCGGGTCTACTGGGTCCTGAATCCCTCGGTCCTGCTGCCGCGGCACGTCGCACTGGTCCTGGTCGCCTGGGGCCACGGCTGCATCGGGTTGCACTTCTGGCTGCGCCTGAAGCCCTGGTACGCCCGCTGGCTGCCGGTCACCTACGGTCTGGCGATCGTGCTGCCCCTGTTGGGGTTGCTCGGGTTCATGGTCGCGGGCCTCGAGGTCCGGCGCCTGGCCGAGGACCCGCAGTGGCTCGCCGCGCTGCAGGCCACGGCCGGCCTGCCCGACCAGGCCGGTCTCGACAGGCTCGACGGGATCTTCCGCCTGTTCCTGGCGATCTATCTGTGCCTCTTCGTCGTGACCCTGGGCGCGCGCCAGCTGCGCAACGCCTGGGACCGCCGCAAGGGGGCGATCCACGTGACCTATCCCAGCGGCCGGCGGATCCCCGCCATCGCCGGAGCCACGATCCTCGACGTCAGCCGGACCGCCGGTGTCCCCCACGCCTCGGTCTGCGGCGGCCGGGGCCGCTGCTCGACCTGCCGGGTCCGGGTCACGGCGGGCTTCGATTCGCTGCCGCTGCCCGACGACGCCGAGCAGCGCGTCCTGGCCCGGATCGGGGCGCCGCCGCTGGTCCGCCTGGCCTGCCAGACCCGGCCGACCGCCGACGTCGAGGTCGCGCCGCTGCTCGCGCCCGCCGCCGATCCCACGGCCGCGCGGCGCCGGCCCGGCTACCTGCAGGGCGACGAGCGCGAGATCGCGATCCTCTTCGCCGACATCCGGGGCTTCACCAGCCTCTCCGAGAACCGCCTGCCCTATGACGTGGTCTTCCTGCTCAACCAGTACTTCCGCGCCATGGGCGAGGCGGTCGAGGAAGCCGGCGGGCGTCTCGATAAATTCATCGGCGACGGAGTCATGGCCCTCTTCGGCATCGAGAAGGGCGTGGCCGACGGCAGCCGACGCGCCCTCGACGCCGCCCGGCGCATGTCCCTGCGGCTGGCGGAGATGAACGCGGTCCTGCGCGGCGACCTGCCAGAGCCGCTGAGGATCGGCATCGGCATCCACAGCGGCCCGGTCATCGTCGGCGAGATGGGCTACGGGCCGGCGGTGTCGCTGACCGCGGTCGGCGACACGGTGAACACGGCGAGCCGGCTGGAGGCCCTGACCAAGGAGTTCGAAGTGCAGCTCGTGGTCTCGGAGCCGGTCCTGCGATCCGCCGGTGCGGCGCTGGCGGATTTCCCGCGCGAGGAGATCGAGCTGCGCGGCCGCCGAAGCACGCTCACGGTGGTCGCGGTGAAGGACGCGCGGCGCCTCGATCCTGAAGGGAAACCGAGGGAAGGTTGAGCCGTGCCGGCGGGCCGGGAGGCGGCGCGGCTCGGCCCAGCCCAGGCCCCAGCCGCGGTCAGCCGCTGCCGGCCTTCTTCTTGTAGTCGTCGATGGCGTCCCGCAGCTTGTAGTACTGGTCGCAGCCGAAGAAGCAGGCGTCGTCCAGGACCTCCAGGCGCTTCTCCGCCTTGCCCAGGTCGCCGACCTGCAGCCAGAGCTCGCCCAGGTACTCGTTGGCGCCGAGGTGGTCCGGATCGAGGGCGAGCGCCTTCTGGTAGAAGCTCACCGCCTTGTCCATCTTACCGAGCTGGCGGTGGGTGTAGCCGAGGTAGTTGTAGGCGTCGGCGTGCTTCGGGTCCGTGTCGACCACCTTCTGCAGCAGCGGGATCGCCGCGTCGTAGTTCTTCTTGTCGATCTCCTTGATCGCGGCCCGGTAGTCCGGGTTGTAAAAGAAGTCATCGCCGCCGCGGCCGCCGCTACCGCCGCCGCCTCCGCCGCCGCCGCCACCGCCGCCACCGCCGTCGGCGAGAGCGGGCGTCGCACCCAGGCTGAGGGCCAGAACGAGGGCGCAGGTCGTTTTGGAAAGGGGGGTCATGGTCTCCGTCTCCAAGGGATTGCTGCTTCGGGTTCGAGCTACCCAAGGAAACACCCGCCGCGGCCATCGCGTGCCGTGACAAAACCGGGGCCGGCTTGGCGCCGGAATCGGACGGCGCCGGAAACCGATTTCGGCCGGCCGTCCGCCGCGGGACGGCGTGGCGCCGGCCGCCGTGTCGCTCAGCCGCTACCGGCCTTCTTCTTGTACTCGTCGATGGCGTCCCGCAGCTTGTAGTACTGGTCGCAACCGAAGAAACAGGCGTCGTCCAGGACCTCCAGGCGTTTCTCCGCCTTGCCCAGGTCGCCGACCTGCAGCCAGAGCTCGCCCAGGTACTCGTTGGCACCCAGGTGGTCCGGATCGATGGCCAGCGCCTTCTGGTAGAAGCTCACCGCCTCGTCCATCTTGCCGAGCTGGCGGTGGGTGTAGCCGAGGAAGTTGTAGGCATCCGCGTCCTCGGGGTCCGAGGCCACCACCTTCTGCAGCAGCGGGATCGCCGCCGCGTAGTTCTTCTTGTCGATCTCCTTGACCGCCGCCGCGTAGTCGGGGTTGCTTGGGACAGAATTCTCGATGCGAGAGTTGAACGTGCGGTCGGCGAGGACGGGCGTCGCGCCGAGGCAGAGGGCCACGACGAGGGCGCCGGTCGTCTTGGAAAGGGGCGGCATGGTCTCCATCTCCAAAGTGCTGCGGCTTCGGGTTCAAGCCATGGTCATGTAACACCTGAGGCGGCCATTGCCTGCCGTGACAAAACCGGGCCGGCGCTGGCGCGGAATCCTGGCTGGAAGGAGGGTGGTGATGGAGGTCGACTTCGGCAAGACCGCGGACGACTACAGCCGCCATCGCGCGGGCTTTCCCGATCAGCTCTTCGACCGCCTGGCCGCTTTCGGGATCGGCAAGCCGGGTCAGCGGATCCTCGATCTGGGCACCGGAACCGGCAGCCTGGCCCGCGGCTTCGCGCGTCGCGG
>JAAUYI010015263.1_pt1 | contig 13627 bp, 8 predicted proteins | sample 7278041 | NCBI WGS metagenome assembly JAAUYI01 (sample SAMN14350216, study PRJNA611818) | marine sediment metagenome | isolation source: surface marine sediment (0.6m) | place: French Polynesia: Moorea | collected 2018-08
ACCACCCATGTAATTGCAATTGTCTTGGGTGTTGCGTTCACTTTTGTTTCCTTAAAGGTATCTCCTTCCCAAGCAGAACCAGCCCCCATTTATGATAATTCTGCACAAATAGTTGCTCAAAAGCAATCTCCAGCCACCATAGCTGTGGGTAATAGCAGTTTTGTCACAGCTGCGGTGAATCGAGTGGGTCCTGCGGTAGTGCGGATTGATACCGAACGCACCGTTACCCGTCGCGCTCCCGATCCGTTTATGGATGACCCATTTTTCCGGCGTTTCTTTGGAGATATTCCCCAGCAACCAACACGAAGACAAGTACGGGGTCTTGGTTCCGGTGTAATTTTCGATCGCAGTGGTTTAGTATTAACTAATGCCCATGTGGTTGATAAGGCAGATCGGGTGAAAGTACGCTTAAAAGATGGGCGGACTGTGGATGGCCAAGTTAAGGGTGTGGATGAAGTTACAGACCTAGCTGTGGTGAAAATTAATGCTAGTAATTTACCTGTCGCACCTTTGGGTAATTCTGGTAAAGTACAGGTAGGAGACTGGGCGATCGCAGTGGGTAATCCTTTAGGATTTGATAATACTGTAACCTTGGGGATTGTTAGTACTCTCAAGCGTCCTAGTTCTCAGGTAGGTATTTCTGATAAGCGTTTGGACTTTATTCAAACTGACGCAGCAATTAACCCTGGTAATTCCGGTGGACCCTTGGTAAATGATAGGGGTGAGGTGATTGGTATTAATACTGCCATTCGCGCCGATGCCATGGGAATTGGCTTTGCTATTCCTATCGATAAAGCTAAGGATATTGCCAGCCAGCTACAGCGCAATGGGAAGGTGGCGCATCCTTATTTGGGAGTACAAATGGTTACTCTCACACCAGATTTAGCGAGGCAGAATAATAGTGACCCCAATTCTGCTATTACTCTTCCAGAAGTCAATGGTGTATTGGTAATGCGAGTTCTACCCAATTCCCCAGCAGCTAGTTCTGGTATGCGTCGTGGAGATGTCATCGTTGAGATTGATGGTAAAGCTGTGAAAACTGCCGAAAGATTACAAGATATGGTAGAAAATAGTCGCGTGGGTCAAACCTTACAGGTAAAGGTACAGCGTGGCAGACAAACTCAACAGTTATCTATTCGTACTGGTGAGTTGCAAAATGCTTCTTTGAATTAGAACAGCTAAAATAATTGTTGTGAGAAACGCGGTTTAGTTTTATTCATATAGAACTAAACCGCGTTTCTTTTGCACCAAAGAAGGTTAACTGATTTTTTTGGTATTAGCATTCTCACGTTGAAAATAAATAATATAGCACTACGTTTTTAAGTTAGGACATTTTTCCCTTTCCTCCTTTCCTTTTGGGCAGTGCAAGATATGTTTAAGATACCTACGAAATTTAAGTTTAGGACTTCCGAGAACAGGAGGCAGAGCCTCCTTTCCCCTAGTTACCAGGCTCAGCCTGGTAACTAGAATATAGAGCCTCTGGCTCTTGTTTTACCTAGCGGCGAAATTACTTGGGATGAATTTCTATCATTGCTACTTTATAATTTATCTCAAGTTACAGTCACAATGCATCATTTCCCGGTAAGCTATAAATTAGCAGTATAAAGAATAATTGCTGCATTTTTGCTAAAGTCGTAACCCTATTACAATCGGCACTATTATGAGCATGAAAGTCAAACGCCTGACAATGAGATCCTTTCGTGGAATCGGCGATTTGACCCTAGATTTTGAGGAGAATGAACCCATTGTATTTATTGGTATTAATGGAGTGGGAAAGTCTAGTATTATTGACTGTCTAGCTGTTCTTTTGTCACGTTTTACAAGTTCAATTCAACATTCAACATCTTCGGGTAGGTTGTTTAGGGAAGAAGACATTAATAATAAACAAAAGGAAACATATAATGAAATTGCAGTTTTGATAAATGGTCGGGAAGTAACATGGTCTCTGAGTAAAGTCAAGAAAGGACGTAATAAAGAGATAAGTAGTAATCTTACAGAATTAAGAAAAGAAGTTACACAAATCAAACAAAAGCTCGAAGATAATTCTCGGTTTAATCTCCCTATTTTAGTTTACTATCCCACCAATCGTGCAGTATTAGATATTCCTTTAAAAATTCGTAAACAGCATTCATTTGACCAAATAGATGCTTATGAAAATGCGTTGACAGTCACAACGAGTGATTTTAGATTTTTTTTTGAATGGTTTAGAAAGCGAGAAGACTTGGAAAATGAATTACTGCGAGATAAATCTAATTCTAATTATAGAGATAAACAATTAGAAGCAGTCAGACAAGCTATTTCTTCATTAATTCCTGAATTTTCAAACTTACGGGTGCGACGTTCTCCTTTACGAATGACTTTACAAAAACAAGATGAGGAACTCATAGTTAATCAGTTATCTGATGGGGAAAAATGCTTGTTAGCAATGGTAGGAGACTTGGCAAGACGTTTAGCGATTGCTAATCCAGGCTTACAATATCCACTCCAAGGCAGTGGTATTGTCCTGATTGATGAGATTGAACTGCATCTTCATCCAAAATGGCAACGAGAAATTATTCCTGCTTTCATAAGAACCTTCCCCAATTGTCAATTCATAGTCACTACCCATTCACCACAGGTAATTAGCCATGTAAAACCCGAAGGAATTTATCTTTTGGAAAAGGTGGATCAAGGTATTATTGCTAAACGACCAGAAAGTTCTTTTGGTAGAGACAGTAATCGCATATTAGAGGATTTGATGGGTGTACCAAAAAGACCACAAGATATTAAGGAGAACCTACATAAGTTGTTTGAACTCATCAATTCAGGTAATCTTGATGCTGCGAGGAAATTAAGTGATAAAATTGCGGAAATTATTGGGGAAGATGAGCCAGAGTTAGCCAAGGCAAATGTATCTATTCGACGCAAAGAAATTCTCAAACGGTGAAATATATTAATAAAGGTGAGGAACCAAAAAGCTTTACTGCTTGGAAACAACAAGCAAATGATGACTGGCAACCTGATTGGGAGAACTTTAGAAATCCAGAAAAAGCCAGTACACATAATTCTTTGTTACAGGAGCAAGGATTTATTTGTTGTTACTGTAATCGACGTATTAGCAGGGATAATAGCCATATTGAACATCTAAAACCTAGGACAAGATATTCTCATTTAGAACTGGACTATACTAATTTACTTGCTTCATGTCAAAGAGAAAGAGAACGAAAAGAACCTTTGCATTGTGGAGCTAAGAAAGATGAATGGTACGACGAAGATTTAATGGTGTCACCACTAGATATTAACTGTACTGATTTTTTTCAATATACAGAAGATGGACAAATTTTACCAACCGAAGTACTAGAGAAAAAAACTGCTGCTGAGACAACTATTGAGAAGCTAGACTTGAATATTGATAAACTGCAAGATATGCGTTGCCAGGTAATAGAAGCAATTCTGGACGACTTTGAAAACCTCACAGAACATGAAATAAAATCGTTACTTCATGGTTTTGAACAAACTGATGACAATGGTCAATATGAAGAATTTTGTGCAGTAATTTCCTATATTATCCAGCAATATATCTGAGAACCTATCCCAACCAATTATTTGCATCCAGATATGAATTTTGGCGTTGCTGATTGAAAATATGAATTTAACTCACGCATTAGACGCGCAGCGGTGAGACAGCGCGGTCTTGGGGGTTTCCCCCATGAGCGACTGCGAACCCGAAGGGCTTTCCGCAGGATAGACGCAAAGGCGCAAAGTTACAAAGAAAAATAAAGGTGATTTTGACGTTTCATATCCTGATTCAGCAATGCCTGAATTTTTATCCATTTACACCTTCACTGATTGGCAATTTGGGCGCAAGCCGCAGCGCCCCTACATGATTTATAAATCGCGCTTTTGGTTAATTGGGATTAAGGTTTCCAACCTGTAAGTAAGTTTGGATACCTTGTGGATTGAGAAAAACTTTCTTGGAATCCAGACAGGCGTTGTTTTGCTGGCTCATTACTTAAATTCCATAGGGTCTCATAGAAGAAAAAAGATACACCGGCAAAATTGCGATCGCGGGCTTGTTTGATTTGGGCTTGAATTTGCTCTATTGGCACAAATTTACGTTTCAAACCACTGAGAATACCAATACTTACGGGAATATGACTCTTGGCAGCTTTGACTTCTGGTTGTTCTAGCTCTTTAATAAATACATTCATATCGTTGCGATATATTTGTATTACCAAGTCCTCTACTAATCCCATGCGTTCCCATTTATGCCAGTCTGCTAAAAAGTATTCATAGGAAAACTCTTGGGGGTTTGGGGCGACGGATAAAATACAATCTCTCTTCACTGCTTTAATGGCAAAGAATACCCGCTTCATAAAGTCGGTGATTTTATTGGCTCGCCATTGCACCCATTCCGGATCTTTGGGATTGCTTGGGGGTGCTTTACCATTATGTTCTTTCCTATACATGGCTACTGTATAGGGGTCATATCCCAATTCTGAAGGTAAGCCGAAATGGTCATCAAATTGAATCCCATCAATATCGTATTTTCTGACTATTTCTACAATTAGGTTTTGGATGAATTTTTGTACATCTGGACGAAAAGGACTCAACCAAACCCGATTGTGAGTTCCTTCTTTCCAAATTCTACTACCATTACGGCGATTGGTAAGCCAATAGGGACGCTTTTTGGCTAACTCAGAGTCTGCTGGTGCCATAAAGCCAAATTCAAACCAAGGAATCACCTTTAATCCTTGTTTATGTCCCTCTTTCACCGCTTCTTTGAGCATATCTCGCCCTTTTAATCCCGGTTCCGGATCAACAGAGATACCAGTCACCCTTTTAGCAACCCGACTGGGATACAAAGTGTAACCCCAATTCCACACCGTGGGATAGACAACATTAAAATTGAGTTGTTTAAGTTGTTTTAAAGCATTTTTTAAGCGATCGCGTTGAAACAGAACATCGCTATCAATATTAGTTAACCACACCCCCCGCAATTCTGTCGATTGCGCTCGCGAACGCAAAGGTACATTTTGAGCCTGTATGGGGAAGGATAACATCACCACAACCACCATACTCAGGAGACATATCCCTGCAAATAAGGATCTTCTATTTCTCAGGGGATTGAGCCAACCAAACCCAAAACGCCAATTTAAAACAAACTTCATATCTACAATTCTACAATCAGTGCCAAAATTTACCTTAGCATCATCAAACCATCAACTAATGTGACTATTGGAGAGAGGTAAAAGTTGCTAGCTTGAAAACAGGGAGTGAAGGAGTGGAGGAGGGAAGGAGTGAAGGAGTAGGGGCGGGGTTTCCCCGCCCAGAGTGAGGGAATTATTTTCAGATCCGCAGGTTGTGGGATTTTCCCCTAGGGGACTAACTTGAAATAGTTAATCAGCGCGCAGTAGGGGCGCATTGCGTGCGCCCTTGAGGTGTTAGTCATTTCAGTTAGCCTCCTGCGGAGGAGCTGCGCTAACAGTTATCAGTTATCAGTCACAAAGCATTTTCAGATCCGCAGGTTGTGAGATTTGCCCGTGGAGGGCTAACATGGCAAAATCAGGAATCTAATTGCCGACGAGAAACACAGTACGCAGCAACTAAAGATACCCCAAATAACATTCCGGGTTCGGGAACTCTTTTTTTCGGTGGTTCTCCGTTGTTGTCGGGATCGATACCAGAAGAGGTAGGAATTACTGGCTGGGGAAGCTCTGTAATCTTGGCATATAAGCTCGCGGTGGAGGTTTCACCTTCATTACCAATAATTTCATCTAAAAAATTTGCTCCACCATCTTGACTAAAACCAGCCAAGGTAATCTGATATTCCTTGTCATTAGAAGAAAAGGTTCCTAAAATCCCATTCTTTGTGAACTTGACAATATCTGCATTTTGATCCGGATCGTCGGATAAATTAGGTGTATTAACTAATTCAAAATCAATTAAACCTGACTCATTCAAAGATAGTGGGTTATTGAGGGAAAAGTCGAAGTTCAAAGGAACATTTGCTACAGCTGTATTGAGCAAAACTGTGCCATTAAAGTATGTTAAATCGCCAATTGCAAATAAAGAGTCCACTCCCACATCATTAAAGGGAATCGCTGTAAATGCCAGTTCATTGGCACCAACACCAAAGTCATCCGGATCTCCCCACCTGAAGGTACCCGTGCCTACACCGGAAAATACAGGGTCTGTATTACTACCAGCAGATGGTGTCCCCCATTTCACATTGTCAAGATTTCCAGAGAAAATTTGAGCTTGAGCCGATGAAGATACTACCGCGATCGCAGCATACGTGGACAGGGTAGTAGCAACAAGTGATTTTAGTTTCATTGTGACGCTCTAACTCCTATCCAGGAGCTTTAATCTATCGTTTACTTTGTCCAGGGTAGTAAATACACTGAAAAAGTGACAACTGTAAATTGTACCTTTTACCGAATCTTTATATTTACTTTGCCAACAGTTCATAAAAAAGATTGCAAAAATTTATTCATTTTCAAGGAATATTTATGATTACACGTCTAATTATATATCTAATAGCTTGATATTAACATTTTATAAAAAAGTATGTTTTTTTACTAAATTTTTCCGGATCTTATTTTTAAATATTTAGATACAGAAATCTCTTTATACTTAAGTGTTTATACGTAAACAGATTTCTAATATCAAGTTAATACCTGTCTTGATTGCTAGTATATATGACTGCAAAGATACTGCGATATATAGCGCTACGCGCAAGTCACGCATTCAAAAGTCACGCATTCAAAAGTGTACTGTTTATAGGTTTTAGCGTTCAATAATGTCCTAACGTATATGCGTAGTGCTATATATTTGGGACTTACGCAACTGGCATATTTTTTCTGTAGGGGAGGCAAAATGCGGTGTAGATTTTCTGCCCGCATTATTGCCGTTGCGTGAGGTGCGCGAAGATATTTTAACGTGGCAATAAGATTTATAACATCATGCACCAACCACCGATTGTGACAATTGCGTAAGTCCTGATATTTTATCAATGTCAAAAATAGAACTTCTCTGATAAAAGGTTGGGTGTGGGGAGTGTGGGGAGTGATGGAGTGATGGAGTGATTAATTAAACTGTCAACCACCAACCACCAACCACCAACTAACAACTAACAACTAACAACTAACAACTAACAAAGATGATTGTGCAAGAAATGTAACGAACTAGACGAGATCAAAACATTTCTGGTAGGTTTGCATACACAATAGTTGGGAGATGCAATATTACTGACATCGATCATGTCTCAATCAACTATAGAATCAATCCTACAAGAAGAACGCCTATTCTCACCGAGTGAGTCATTCTCTGAAACTGCCCATATCAAAAGTCTGGAAGATTATCAGCGTCTTGCCGAACGAGCTAAGGCAGATCCGGAAAAATTCTGGGCGGAACTGGCCCAACAGGAATTACACTGGTTCCAAAAGTGGGATACCGTTCTAGATTGGCAACCCCCCTTTGCTAAGTGGTTTGTGAATGGCAAACTGAATATTTCGTACAATTGTTTGGATCGTCACCTGACTACTTGGCGTAAGAATAAAGCTGCCATAATTTGGGAAGGAGAACCGGGAGACTCCCGTACCATTACCTATGCCCAATTACATCGGGAAGTATGTCAGTTTGCCAATACCTTAAAACAACTAGGGGTTAAAAAAGGCGATCGCGTGGGAGTTTATATGCCCATGATACCAGAAGCTGCGATCGCTATGTTAGCCTGTGCCAGAATTGGGGCGCCCCATAGTGTGGTATTTGGTGGTTTTAGTGCGGAAGCTTTGCGGGATAGGTTAATTGATGCTGAGGCTAAGGTGGTAATTACCGCTGATGGTGGTTGGCGTAAGGATGCCATTGTCGCCCTCAAGCCTCAGGTTGACAAGGCTTTAGCTGATGGAGCTGTACCAAGTGTAGAAAATGTGGTGGTTGTCAAACGTACCGCCCAAGATATTCATATGCAACCAGGACGGGATCATTGGTGGCATGATTTACAACAGGATGCCTCCCCAGATTGTCCCGCAGAACCTATGGATAGTGAGGATACTCTGTTTATCCTCTACACTTCCGGCAGTACGGGCAAACCAAAGGGTGTTGTCCATACCACTGGTGGATACAACTTATACACCCACATTACCACCAAATGGATCTTTGATTTACAAGATACGGATGTATACTGGTGTACCGCAGATGTAGGTTGGATTACGGGGCATAGTTACATTGTTTATGGCCCCCTTTCCAACGGTGCTACCACCCTAATGTATGAAGGTGCCCCCCGGAAATCAAATCCCGGCTGTTTTTGGGATGTGGTGGAAAAGTACGGCGTAACGATTTTTTATACTGCACCTACGGCAATTCGTGCTTTCATTAAGATGGGGGATCATCTGCCCAAAGCCAGGGATCTTTCTTCCTTACGGCTGTTGGGAACCGTAGGGGAACCCATTAACCCAGAAGCGTGGATGTGGTATCACAAGGTAATTGGTGGGGAACGCTGCCCCATTGTAGATACTTGGTGGCAAACGGAAACAGGGGGAGTCATGATTACACCCTTACCAGGAGCAACTTCCACCAAACCAGGTTCGGCTACATTCCCCTTCCCTGGCATTATTGCTGATGTGGTGAACTTGGATGGCAATCCAGTGGGAGAAAATGAAGGTGGTTATTTGGTAGTACGCCATCCCTGGCCCAGTATGTTACGCACAGTATACGGCAATCCTGAACGGTTCCGTCGCACCTACTGGGAACATATTCCCCCCAAGGATGGTAAGTACCTCTACTTTGCCGGTGATGGTGCTAGAAAGGATAAGGATGGCTATTTCTGGATTATGGGACGGGTGGATGATGTGTTAAATGTATCAGGGCACCGTCTGGGAACAATGGAAGTAGAATCAGCCTTGGTATCCCACCCCGCCGTTGCCGAAGCTGCTGTAGTAGGTAAACCTGACGATATTAAGGGCGAAGAAGTTGTTGCTTTTATCACATTAGAAGGTAACTATGAACCCGGTGACGAATTGGCTAAAGAACTGAAACAGCACGTTGTCAAAGAAATTGGAGCCATTGCTCGTCCTGGTGAAATTCGTTTTAGCGAGGCCTTACCCAAGACGCGATCGGGTAAAATTATGCGACGGTTATTACGGAGTTTAGCGGCTGGAGAGGAGGTATCTGGTGATACTTCTACCTTGGAAGATAAGAGCGTATTAGATAAGTTGCGGGGAGAAGGTTAATCCCACTCTGGGTTCGTTGTTGTAGGGTGGGCAATGCTAGCTCTGTCAAGGTGGGTATAAGCATTCTAAAAGCGAATGACACCTTCGTTAAGGGAAAAACTTTGTTAAATCTAACTTTCCAGGCTCTGGTTACAAGGTTCTACCAAGTAGATGAATTTTGAGGAGGCGGGAGCCTCCTGTTAATTCTGGAGGCTCCCACCTCCCCTAATGGGTTTCCAGGCAGAGCCTAGAAACGAGGGGAGGCTACCCCAACGGCACATCCCAAAAAGGGCACGGTGTGGGTTGTGATTATTCTATAACCTGAGAGATTTTGGATGTTCCCTACTGGACAATTTGTTCTTTGGCATTTTTGAGATTGCTTCAATGTCACCTTGACAGGGATAGGTGGGCAATGCCCACCTTACACGGGTGAACGAAAAAATGTGTGGAAGAGCCAGAAAAAGTAAGTAATAAGTAACAATTAATAAGTAATAATGTCACGCGATGTGCAACTTTATTTTTATTCCCCTCCTGTTTAAGGAGGGTTAGGGAGGATCTCATGCTGATTTACTAAGTGTAAGATCCCCCAACCCCCTTACAAAGGGGGCTTTGAAAAAAGTCGCACACGGGGTAATAGTAATTACATTTAAGGGAGAATCCATCTGTGCAGCCGGATTTAATGGGCTTAGAAATTAGTAAAGGGGAACTGAGACGTTTGACTGGTTTTGATGCAGATGATGTCTTTCGCCCTTCTATTTTCAAAGATAAACAGAAAATTGTTGGTTTTTTGCTGAATGAAATGTTGGTGGCTTTAGCACTGACACCAATAATTGTTGGCTTTGTCTATGCATTTATCATTATGCCAACCATTGGTTCCTCAATTTTATGGGGGATTTTGTTACTACTTGCCGTACCTCTGTTAGTATTAGTTGCTCGTTGGTTGTGGCGGCGTTTTACTTGTCCCCAAAGCTTGACTATTCTTTTAGATGAAGTTGATAAATATCATCAAGTTGTTCAAGCCATAGATATTAATGACCAACTGGCATTATCGGGAAATAGTGATAGTAATATAGATGATAGAGAAAAAATTATTGCCGCCCTGCAATTGATTCGAGAAGATTTAGTTCGAGCTTTGAAAACGGAACGAATTTTACGGGATAATAAAAAGTTACTGGCTAACAGTCAAGAGTTATTTATTAACAATTTAGCAAACCTGCAAGCCTTACATTTGAGTGAGCAGGCTGGTGAATATGGTCGCTTACTCAATCAATCATTGCAAATAGCCCTGGATGTGCAAGAACAAGTGAGGAAATTAAAATCCCCTCGTTGAACTAAAGACAGGGAGTGAGGGGTCACAGATCCCCGACTTCTTTAAGAAGTCGGGGATCTCAACACCGCGACTCGTCAGCATATTACACAAGCTGTTGAATTTTTTCCCACTGGATAGTTCTTTCTGTCATGCTGTATTAAGTAGATTTATCCACCCAAAATCTCAAATAGCGTGACTTGAAAGATGAGCAGTAAACCAAAAATCATAGTTCTAGATGATGATCCCACTGGTTCCCAAACAGTCCACAGTTGCTTGCTGTTGATGCGGTGGGATGTGGATACTTTACGTCTTGGATTACGGGATGATGCCCCTATTTTCTTTATTCTGACTAATACTAGGGCATTAACCCCAGATGCAGCTACCACCGTCACCAAAGAAGTATGTCACAATCTGAAATTGGCACTGGAAGCTGAAGGAATCGAAGACTTTCTGGTAGTTAGTCGCTCTGACTCTACCTTACGGGGACATTATCCCATAGAAACCGATGCGATCGCTCAAGAACTCGGTCCTTTTGATGCCCATTTTCTGGTTCCAGCGTTTTTTGAAGGGGGACGTATCACCCGCGACAGCATACATTACCTAATTATTGATGGTGTTCCTACCCCAGTCCATGAAACTGAATTTGCCCAAGATTCTGTATTTGGCTACCATTACAGTTACTTGCCCAAGTATGTGGAAGAAAAAACCAATGGGCGGATTAATGCAGATACAGTAGAAAGATTTTTACTGGCAGATATCCGTGCTGGGAGTCAAGAAAGATTAATGCAATTAACTGGCAATCAGTGCTGTGTGGTTGATGGAGAAACCCAAGCAGATTTAGACCAATTTGCCCAAGATATTCTTGCCGTTGCCAGTCAGGGTAAGCGATTTCTGTTTCGTTCCGCCGCTAGTATTTTAACCGCTTTAGCAGCCTTACCACCCCAAGATATAGCCGCAGAAAATATGGCAGAGTATGTAAGGGAAGGCAAACCAGGGGCAGTAATCGTTGGTTCTCATGTGAAAAAAACTACTCAACAATTAGAAAAATTACTGCAAGTGGAGGGAGTTATCGGCATTGAAGTCGAGGTTTCAAAATTGCTAGATGGGGGTAATGCATCAGCAAATCTTCTCGAATCAACCCTAGTTATGGTGCATCAGGTGCATAATGATGGTAAAACACCAGTGGTATATACCAGTCGCCAGGAACTCACTTTTACCGATGTCAAGACGCGATTAGCATTTGGAACCCAGGTTTCTAGTTTACTCATGGCTATTGTCCGGGGATTGCCAAACGATATCGGCTTCTTGATTAGTAAGGGTGGTATTACCTCCAATGACGTGTTAAGCACGGGTCTCAACTTGACTTCTGCACGGTTACTTGGTCAAATCTTACCTGGCTGCTCTATGGTGCGTACTCCCGCTAACCATCCCCAGTTTCCTAATTTACCAGTGGTATTATTCCCCGGTAATGTTGGCAATGCTGATGCCTTAGCTATTGTCTATCAACGATTGAGTAAACTCCCCGGAAGTTGATGGAAAATTTATCACAGCATAGCAATGGAGTACAAATCATCTAACATGGGTAATTGCTCAGTGTCTCTCTTTTGGCTGCTAAAGCATGAATTCTGATTCTGCCACCCCTAATATAAATTCTAACTCTGCCTTTTCGGATCCAGAGACGGATGATAATCCCATTCTTCCCGAAGCGGAAGTTAATTCTGTCCTCCAATATTTAAGGTCAAATCCCATTGCTGTTGATAATGACGCACAGACACATAAAATACACCGTGATTTACTTGCTGACGAGATAGAAACAAATAAACAACTTAGTGATGCAACTGCGGAGGATGTAGATACAAATAAAACACCTCCTGCTTCCTCTACTTCCTCTACTCCCTCAGCTTCCCCTACTGAAAATGGGGGTGAGAAAAATCAACTCCTAGATTTAGATGCCACTGATTTACAACCCTTAGTCAATCTTAATAAAAAGCTACAAGTCCAATTGAAGCGGGAAGACGGCAAACTATTATTAATTTTGCCTCCAGAGTCCCAAGTACCAACTTCCGAAGCCAGTTTGTCGTCAATTTGGCAACAACTAAAATTGCGTCTCAATGCAGGCGATCGCTTACAATCATCTAATACCCCAGTATATTTAGTAGCCGGGAACCGCCTGCTAGATGTGAGACATCTGCAAGAACTAGGGGAAATCTTGGGGGAACATCAAATGCAGCTCAAATCCTTATCTACCAGTCGCCGTCAAACTGCAATTGCAGCTGCAACTGCGGGTTATTCTGTACAACAAGTACAAATAGATCCTCTGCGTTCCCAACCTCAATCTACTGATAACCTTTTAGCCGATGCCCTCTACCTAGAGATGACAGTACGTTCTGGAGTGGAAATTCGCCACCCAGGAAGCGTTATTATTTTGGGAGATGTAAATCCAGGTGGTAACTTAGTAGCAGATGGCGATATTCTAGTTTGGGGTCGCTTGCGTGGAATTGCCCATGCTGGTGCTAGAGGTAATCGTCATTGTTTGATTATGGCACTGCAAATGGAACCAACCCAATTGCGAATTGCCGATGCTGTCGCTAGAGCGCCAGAAAAATCACCAACTCAGTTTTATCCGGAGGTGGCTTACATTGCACCGGAAGGCATTCGTATTGCTAAAACCAATGATTTTTCCAGACCCCAATTTGCCAACCTAAATTTACCGGACGAAGAATAAATTATTACAAGTGTAGGGTGAAAAAATTCATAATTATAGTAGTAGCCACAAAGGTTATACTATTTTGGATTTTAGATTTTCGATTTTGGATTGTAAGATAGCTTCTAGATCAGGTTTTCAAACTTCCATCTGTCGCAATCATTTTTCAAATTGGTATTAGAACATATTGAATGGCCAAAATCAGGAAATATGAATCAATCATAAGCCTTCTGCCTTCAGCATAGGTGCCTTCTGCCTTCTGCTATATTACTTTATACTTTATAATTCATGTCTCCGTCCACTGTTCCATATCCTACCAAGAAAAACGTTGAGAGCCTCCCGGCTTTAGCCGGAGGATGAAAACGAGCAGAGAGGATTTATCCTCTCGTATCCTATAGGTCAAGTAGGATATGCTAGACTGTA
>JAAUYI010085507.1_pt1 | contig 13627 bp, 10 predicted proteins | sample 7278041 | NCBI WGS metagenome assembly JAAUYI01 (sample SAMN14350216, study PRJNA611818) | marine sediment metagenome | isolation source: surface marine sediment (0.6m) | place: French Polynesia: Moorea | collected 2018-08
AACTATGGAAGAGGTTTTTACCGCGAGTTGCACCACCATCAATTCTGTCACTGAGAATACCCCTAATCAAAACATCGCGAGTCACCTGGGAATTTTCATTTCCCAATGTGGCATCTTCTTGGATTGCTTGCGCTCTCACACTACTGACAGATGCCAAAGTTCCCAAAGTGGCTAAGGGTAAGGCGACACAGAATAGAGATTTGTAAATTTTTTTCATAGTCAAGAACACGGATTATACGGATTAATGGATTACACGGATTAATGGATTAATGGATTGTTGACGACGGATTATCTATGTTTAGGAATGCTTCTTTCCCTCCTGCTTATCCCTCTGATGTCACTCTGGGAAGAGAAGAATAAACGTAGGTTGGGTTGAAAGGAGTGAAACGCAATAGTAACAGGGTTTTCGGTTGTTGGGTTTCGTTCCTCAACCCAACCTACGGCTCTCTCACTCCGGGCGGGGAAACCGGGCGGGGAAACCGGGCGGGGAAACCCCGCCCCTACTCCTTCCCTCCTTCACTCCTGGGCGCAAGCATTGCGCCCCTACTGCCTCACTCCTTCCCTCCTTCCCTCCTTCCCTCCGGGCGGGGAAACCCCGCCCCTACGCTTCCCTCCTGCCTAAAACGGACTGTAATTTACTGAGAAATAAAAACCCTCCTCCTGCAAGGTTCTATCCCTGTCATCTACATCGGTGAGGGGAACCCCATAATCAACGCGGATATTCAAGTAATTACCCATTTGCCATTGCAAACCCATGCCCACACCCACCAAGGTGTTGGTATCTGAGCTACTGTTACCGGACTTATTCCAACCAACGCCAAAATCTACAAAGGGTACTACCTGCAATACCCCATTTATGTTTTTGGCTCGGTAAACCGGCAACCTGACTTCTGCTGATGCCAAAAAGCCATTGTCTGTTAATAGGGAGTCTTGGCGATATCCCCGCACGCTCTGAAAACCCCCTACACCAAATTGCTCTAGGGGTACAAGCTCTCTATCTGAAAACTGTAAATCAGAACGCAATACTAACAAAGTGTCTGGCGCTAGCTGCCGCACATACTGTCCCTGTCCCCGCCAAGCAAAAAACCGACTATCGGGGGAGCTACTGTTAGTGGTGGAGTCAAACAAATCTAACCCCACACTAAATTGGGAGCGTAGGGCCAAAATATCTCTGGAGCTACGCTGGGTATACTCTTGAATAAACCGCAATGCGGAAATCTTAGTCCTACCATCATCATCTGCCCCCGCAGACAAGGGAAATCCTATCCCTAGCAACTCAGTTTTACTTTCCTGTCGAGATAGGGTAATACCAAGGGCAAATTCTTTAGTGGGGGTTTGAAATATCGGCTGACGGAAACCCAGTTCTAGGTAATAAGAGTCACCAGTAATGTCCGCACGGTCAAAGGGTGGTTCGATAATTTTGGTATCTGTAATTCCCCCAGCGAACCTAACTGTACCATTCCGGGGATTTATAGGTACTGTATAGTCTAAGTCAAAAGCATCACTACCATCAGTGTTGGTGTAAGTGAAATTAACCCCATCACCCAAGCCAAATACGTTCCTATGACTGATCCGCACACCCCGCCGGAAGCTCCCTACACTGGGAGTTCGTCCATTATCTGCAAAAAATTCCGTGCGAAAGGGATCTGCTTCAATTACCCTCACTTCCAGTAAACTCAAGTCCTTACGGGAACCAGTGGACAATTGAGCAGAAATATTTTGAATTAGGGGATCGAGTTGTAGCAGTTGTAAGGCTTGTAACAACTTGTTACGATTCAAAGGCTTGCCAGTTGCTAGCTTAATTCGACTCCGAACATAACTAGTTTTCAGCCGTTGGATTCCTGTGATTTTGATATCTTCTATGCCACCCTCAACAATCTGAATTTTCACCACCGCTCCCTCTGGAGACAAGGCTTGCTCTGCGGGGATAAATGCTCCAGAGTTGATATATCCAGCCTCTGTGTAAATATTGGTGACAATAGTTTCGATTTGCAGTAGTTCGGCAAAAGTAATGGGTTTGTTGAGAAATTCAGCAATTTTTTTGTTCTTAATTAGTTCTTCGTCGCTAAATGCGGTATTTCCTTCAAACTCAAACTTAGTAACTTTGATGGTACCGGGTATATCCGGACGAATTTGGGAATCAGGTGGAGTTGGTGGTGTCTCCTCTAGGGGAGGTGGTGGTGATGGTTGGGGGATGGGAACTGGTGGCTTTGGTGGAGTAGGGGTAATCGGATTAGGAGGATTATTCACCTGAGCCAGAATTAGGTTGGAGGTAGTGGATAATTTATTGGGTTTTAAGGTCTTGTTTTCCGAAGTTAAGGAGTTTTGTCGTTTTAAAGTTAGGATATCCGGATTTAAGAATGATTTTTCATAACTTAAGTTCAGATTTTCCGGAGTTAAGAATAAAGATTGGTTGTTAATTCTATTTACTAATAAAGTAGTTTTTCTTTTCTTTTGGGATGGGAGTTGATGAAAGTATTGCTGTACAGAGGTTATTTCTCCTTCTTCTGGTTTCTCAAACAAAAATTGCAGAAGATAATCGTTTGATAAACTAACTTCAGGAGAACTATTGGCTAAAACCTTAGCATGAGGAAAAGCTGCTAAAAACTCGAAAATCACTAGGAGTTTCAAGTAGCATTTCCAGGAGCTAAATCTCCGAAATTTAATCATTATTTATGGTTTATTTAAAGGTAGATAATTTGTATAAGATTTTATATACCATACCTAGATAAATTTATTGAAGTATAAAAGTGCTACTTCCACGGAAATACTTCTTAAGGAGTATTTCTATAGGAATATATCTACTCATGTTTGTTGATAATATGTAAAATAGTAAAGACTATTTAAAGAATATGTAAAGACTATGAAATAATGATGAAGAATCCTCGATTGATAAATTTAAAAAAACTTAATTAATGAAATGTAACTGCTAATACAGAAACCCAACCTCTTTAAGAATTATGGGGGCTTGATGGATCACAGATCCCCGACTTCTTAAAGAAGTCGGGGATCTAAACACCGCGACTAATCAAAAAGATTGATCCGATAAATTATTTATCGGGGATCTAAACAGGGGATCTAAATAATCGGTGGCTGTAAGCGGTACAATTCAAAATTCATAATTTATAATTCATAAATTATGAATTATTGGTTAATTTGTTCGGGAGGAAAGCCCAACTTAATTGCTTCTTGGTAAGATTGTTGTGCTTCTTGTTCCCGATTTAATTGTTTTAATGCATAACCTCGATTAGCCCAGATAAATGGATCTTTAGGTGTAATTTCTTTAGCTTTATCAAACGCCCGTAATGCATCAGTATAGCGTTCTAATTCCAGGTATGCTAGTCCTTTACCAATCCAAGCTGGATGAAAATTACTTCTTAGTTTCGTGGATTTTTCAAATGATTCTAGGGCTTGTTGGTAGTCTTTAATAACATGGATCAATATTTCTCCTCGGTTATACCAAACTAAATAATCCCTAGGGCGAATTTCAGCAGCTTGATTAAAGGTAGAAAGTGCGGCTTGATGTTCTCTGAGTATATTTTGTGCATTGGCTTTCCCCATTAAAGCTTCATATAATTGATTATTAATTTTGAGTGCTTTATTAAAAGATTCTAACGCTTCTTGGGGTGAATCTAATTTTAGCAGTACAGAGCCTCTGTCTGTCCAATAAATAGGTTTATTTGGCTTTTTGGCTAGAAATTCATCATAGGATTTCAAGGCTTCATCAAAGTATGTTTTCGCGGCCTGCTTTCCTTGCAAATTTTCTACTGCAAAACCGATATCTCTCCAAATTCTGGGATCGTCAGGTTGAAGAATTCTCACTTGTTCAAAACATTCGGATGCTTTCTGAAACTGGCGTTTACCCATATACGCTATACCTTTACCGCTCAAAGCATCAGGGTTATTAGGTTCTAGCTTGAGTACTGTCACATAGGTATTTAAAGCTTGTTCGTATCTGCCCATCAGATATAGTAATTTGCCTTTATTAATTAAGGCTTTGACATTATTCGGTTCGATAGAAATAGCTTTTTCATAATAAGCTAGAGCCTTATTATAGCGACTATTCCTAAAAAATACATCACCTTGACCTTTCCATGCTTGGGAAGAATTAGGTTTCAGACCTTTCAGGTTTTCAAATGCTGCAAATGCTGGGTCTAATTTGTCTTCATCTAACAAGCGATTACCTTCATTTAAATAATATAAAGGTCTGACCCAGGGATTGGTGAATTCAATACCTATAAATAATATAATTAGGAAGATGGAAGATATTAATAAAATCTGATGTTTATTATTAACAAATGTAGCGGGTGTTAGTGACTGGTATGGTTGGGAATTACCTGATGTTCCTTGTTGGCTATTTTCCCTAGTTCTATTACTTACTTTAGTTGTCGGTATATCACTCTTAATTAGTTCTAAGTCTTCAATGACTTCTGTGGCAGATTGATAACGCATGGAGCGATCGCGGTAAACCATTTTGATTAAAATACTTGCCAATGATGGATTCACCCCATCTAAAATTACCTCATCTTTCTCGTTTCTAATTAATTCCCTGGGAGAAATTCCAGTTAATAGTTGAATAGCTGTCATTCCCAAAGAATATATATCACTATTCAGTCTGGGCTGACCTTCCATTTGTTCGGGAGAGCCATATCCTTGGCTATAAATTATGGTTTGAATAGGATTTTGTTCGGATACTAAATATTGAATATCTATTTTTTTTACTGCTCCAAAATCAATTAAAACAAATCTATTATCAGATTCCCTTTTAATTAAATTGGCTGGCTTGATATCACGATGAATAATATTTTTTTCATGTAAATATTGTAAAACTGCGAGTATCTCCTCTAGAAAAGTCACAGTCTCTCGCTGAGTCCAACAATCTGCGGAAAGTTTGTCTAAAGTCTTACCTTGTATATATTCTTCTACTAAATAATAGTTTTGCTCGTCTTCAAAATAATTTAAATATTTTGGTATTTGTTGATTTTGATTTACATAAGCTAATATAGATGCCTCCCTTTGAAACAATTTTTTTGCTGTTTCCACATCAGCCTTTTGAGGCTCTAGCTTCTTAACTACGCAAAGTAAATTATCTAACAGTTTATCTTCGGCTAAGTAAGTGATTCCAAATCCACCCCTGGATAACTCTTCGATAATTCTGTAACGTTCATATATTAATATTTCGTTATTGTGTGTTGTCATATGAATCAATGAAATGAATTACTGTGAAATTTACATTTATCATTAAATAATCAAAAAACATATTCTTAACATATCTAATCAGAGTCCTTAATAATAGATGCAGTAGGCTAATAACTGGAAGATAGTATTAATAAAATTTTATATTATTTTAATTGTATAGCTTGTATTTGTCTGAAAAACAATGATGTATATAATCTACACCCTTTTGTCAATCTCACAACCTGCCCATGAAAATGGTTTGTGACTAACACCTCAAGGGCGCACGCAATGCGCCCCTACTGGATGCCTCCGCGCCTATTTTCTAGCTAGCCCCTCACGAGAAAATCTCACAACCAAGCATGAAAATATATCTCAAGTGCGGCTCCCACACCTAAGCTGTCAACCGTCAACTGTCAACTGTCAACTGTCAACTATCAACGTCTTTGAGCAAACAAGTTGCCATAATGGATCATCGAAAATCTGATCACAGCCTAAAATTAAGAAACTTGCACTGATTACTGAGTCAGTTAAAAATGTATAGGCAAAGCACGCGGGGAAACTAATGTGAGTCACGGATTTGATTATGATTTAGTAATTATAGGCGCTGGTGTGGGTGGACACGGCGCAGCTTTACACGCCGTTAGCTGCGGCTTAAAAACAGCGATTATTGAGGCAGGGGACATGGGAGGAACCTGTGTTAACCGGGGCTGTATTCCATCTAAAGCCTTGCTAGCAGCTTCCGGTCGTGTGCGAGAATTAAAGAATGCTCACCACCTGAAAACCTTGGGTATTCAAGTGGGAAATGTGGAATTCGATCGCCAAGCGATCGCAAATCATGCTAATAATCTAGTAGCTAAAATCCAAGGGGATTTGACTAACAGTCTCAAACGCCTGGGTGTAGATATCATCCGGGGTTGGGGAAAAATTGCCGGGACACAAAAGGTAAGTATAACTACAGATGGTGGAGAGAAAACTATTACCACCCAAGATATTATTCTTTCCCCTGGCTCTGTTCCCTTTGTTCCCCCAGGAATTGAGGTAGATGGTAAAACTGTATTTACTAGTGACCAAGCTGTAAAGTTAGAATCCTTGCCAGATTGGGTAGCAATTATTGGTAGCGGTTACATCGGTTTGGAGTTTGCAGATATTTACTCAGCGTTGGGGAGTGAGATCACTATTATTGAAGCTTTACCCCAATTGATGCCGACTTTTGACCGAGATATTGCTAAATTGGCAGAACGGGTGTTAATTACTCCTAGGGATATAGAAACTTATGCCGGGATATATGCCAAGAAAATTATCCCTGGTTCCCCTGTGGTGATTGAATTAGCTGATTTCCAAACCAAAGAAGATGTGGATGTATTGGAAGTTGATGCTTGTTTGGTAGCCACTGGACGCATCCCAGCTACCCAAAATCTAGGTTTGGATGCTGTGGGTGTGGAACTCGATCGCCGCAACTTCATCCCTGTTAATGATACCATGTCGGTGTTGAGTGGAGGGGAACCAGTACCCCATTTGTGGGCGATTGGGGATGCCACTGGCAAAATGATGTTAGCTCATGCTGCTTCCGCTCAAGGGATTGTGGCAGTGGAGAATATCTGCGGTAAAAGTAAAAATGTGGATTATCTGAGTATTCCTGCTGCGGCCTTTACCCACCCAGAAATTAGCTATGTGGGGTTGACAGAAGCTCAAGCCAAAGAAAAAGGTGAGGCCCAAGGATTTACAGTTAAGGCGACCAAGAGTTACTTTAAAGGTAATTCTAAAGCTTTAGCCGAAGGTGAAGCTGATGGTATGGCTAAGGTAATTTATCGCCAAGATACGGGGGAAGTATTAGGGGTGCATATTTTTGGTATCCATGCTTCCGATTTGATCCATGAAGCATCAGCTGCCATCGCTAACCGTCAACAAGTACAAGAGTTAGCTCATTTAGTACACGCCCATCCTACCCTTTCCGAGGTTCTGGATGAAGCTTATAAACGAGCGATCGCCTAATATCCATATCCTAACCTGAAGTCCTTTGTTATTGTCAATAAGTAACAAAGGACTTTTAACTTCTTACTTCTAGAGTAACCCAGGATGAGTGCTATCAAATTAGAAGTTGCACCAATTGCAATTAAGCCCAAAATTCCTGTTGTAGTTTGCTTCTGTTGCGGGACTACTCCCCTTATCCGATAACTGATAACTGATAACTGATAACTGATAACTGAAATATGCAGATTCGTCGCCGACAACCAAATCCAGCCATTGCTGCTTCTTCTGTACAATATCAAGTAGCATTACCGGATGCCGAACCCAGTAATATCCTCGAAAAAATAGTTTGGCATAAAGAAGTAGAAGTAGATCAAAGACGCTCAAAACAGTCTTTGCAAGATTTACAACGTCAAGTCCAGAAGGTAGCACCTCCACGGGATTTTCTGGCTGCATTGCAACAAGAAAAAACCAAACCAGCACTCATCGCTGAAGTCAAAAAAGCTTCCCCCAGTAAAGGGGTTTTATGTGCCGATTTTGACCCCGTAGCCATTGCCCAGCAGTACCAAGCAGGGGGAGCCAGTTGCCTTTCTGTTCTCACAGATGAAAAGTTCTTTCAAGGCAGTTTTGATTACTTAGCTCAGATTCGCACTACAGTAGATTTACCACTTTTGTGCAAGGATTTCATCATCTATCCTTATCAGATGTATGTGGCACGGGTGCAGGGTGCAGACGCGGTACTGTTAATTGCTGCTATACTGAGCGATCGCGATTTACAATACTTCCTAAAAATTGCCAATGCTTTGAATATGACTGCTTTGATAGAGGTTCATACCCTAGCAGAACTGGATCGTGTGTTAACTTTAGATGGTGTTTCTTTAGTAGGTATTAATAATCGTAATTTGTCAGACTTCTCCGTGGATTTACAAACTACTTGCCAGATTTTAGAGGCAAGGGCTGAAAAACTACAAGAAAAGGGAATTCTGGTTGTCAGTGAATCAGGACTGCACAACAGAGAACACCTGGATTTAGTGCAAACAGCCGGTGCATCTGCTGTACTCATTGGAGAATCTTTGGTTAAACAACCAGACCGAAAATTAGCGATCGCTAATTTGTTTTCTCCATAATGCAACTGAATCAGCATAGCCCCGATTAACTAATGTTAAGTGGCTAACTCTAGTTACAATGGGTATAAAGCAGCTCCCTATCTCTCTGTAAAAACCTCAGGAGTAGCTTTTCGCTGCGATGGAGGTTTTACCTAGAGATTTCTGATGTAGACCCAAATTCATTTGCCACCTGACTTACTACTCACACAAATTGCCAAACTAAAAATTCTCAATCAATTACATGGAGCAAATTCCTCTACCTGCACCAGTTCACTATGAACTGATATTGCAACTGTTAGAACGCCAAACAATGGCAGCAGTAAGTAATGACCCCAATCTGAGAAATCAGGTCAATCAACTAATTATTACTTTACGTAAAGCTGCCGTTCAACAAAAACAATTGGAAGAAATTTGCCAATTTTCTTCTGTGAACATAGACCACCGTTGGTCAATCAATCATCACCAAGCTTCATCAGCGAATACTGGCGATTAACTTCTCTTGTCTGTATTTTCGCCTTCTCACACTTCCAGGGTTCGCTCCCACATTGATTACTTTATTTTACCATCAATGCAGACTAAAGTCTGGTAACAGCTTTCATTTAAGAGTAGGATATATTAGCGTACCAATACACCAAAAACAAATTCAAAAAAATTATCTCAAATATACCAAAGTTAACATTGGCAAAGGATTAAAAGAATGAGCGAATGAGCGAATGAGCGAATTACGTGGGAGCAACGGGGATTTAACCCCCAAAGTTGGTTAAAGATTCAGATCGCGCGCGGATAAATTATCCTTGTGCCCACTCTAGGTGAAAGTTTCACCTTCTCCCTTGGCGCAGTTATTCGATACAGGTTAGATTTCGCCGTGCTGCACTAGTACAAGTCGGCGGAACTTGAGTCAACGGTATTGATTTATGAAAAGTCAAAGCTAGAGAACGCAATACTTTTGACTTTCCTGCATCAGTTTCTGGTATGGGGGTGAACAAAAAAATGTGTGGGAGAGCCAAGATACTTATTACTTATTACTTATTACTTATTACTTAATAAAGAGCCAGTTGGTGATGCAACTGGCTCTTTGGATTGGTATTTTGCTTAAAAGGTGAAAATTGTCGCGAAAGTCAGAGTAAACGAGCTGATAAATTAATCTTCGCTCAAAATTAAGTAGATATGACATAAGCCAATTCTCCCAAATGAACTACTCATGTCTAAGCAGTCTCCAGCCAATCATAAATTTTGTCTAACTGTTCTAGGGTAATTAACCCATACTGCCAAAGAATCATAGGTAAGGGACCAGGATCTTGTTCGCAGTGTCTCAGAGCAACAGAAATTGAAGCCGTGGAAATAGCTAGGTCTTCTTGCAAAAAATCAATTAATCGAGAATAAGAATAGGTTGATGGTAGCATTTAGGTCTCACCTCCTTGTGCAGAAAGTATTGTCATATATAAATTGACAATTTGTCTTCACAAATAGCCAATATTTGATCTGTCACTGTAGCTGGGAACACTTAGTAGTCTAAAACTACTGATCTAGCATTGGTTAATGGAAATACCAGTCAGAAATTCTGATTTACAGTTTCCTTGATGGTTTCCCATCATCACCAGCATATTTAGCAATGGAAATTGGCTACATCTTGTTCAAGGCAACTCTTAACAGTTATCAGTTATCAGTTATCAGTTATCAGTCAAGAGTGATGTGTTTATCCACATCGTTTAAGTCCCCCACCAATTGGTGGTGGGCGTTGGTGGCGGGTTTAAATCCCCCACCATACCCATTGATAACTGTTCACTGTTCACTGTTCACTGATTTAACAACACCTTGGACAACAGAGATTCCGTAGCCTCTATACTCCCTTATTGGCTGTCTTTTTCACTTATGCCAAAAGGTAGATTTTTCGTGACCAAACCTGAGAGATATGACAAGAATTTGGCGACACAAAAAATACATGTGACCGATTCAGTATTTTATCTTATCCCTAAAATTAACTTTTTTACCAAGATTTATTTCCTTATTTTGATTAAAATACTGTAAAGCTTTGACTAGTCTACTACGTAGCTATATTTACAAATCTCTTTATCTACGTAATAAATCGTATTACAAGAAATTAATTATTACTTTATCTCCTGCTTTTAATCCTAATTCAGCCGCTCTACCAGAGCGGAGTTCGATTACTTGATCGATGGGTGTATTAGGACCGTAAGTAGGACAATCAATTTGTTGGCATGGAGGTACAGAAGCAGCGATCGCCTTTATTTTATTTTTGTGTAGAAATACCATATCTAAGGGAACGGGCACGTTTTTCATCCAGAAACTCACTGGCCGAGGGGAAGGGAATGGAAATAACATTCCTCTATCATCTGGTAAAGCAGGACGATACATTAGTCCCATAGCCTGCTGTTCGGGGGTTCGTGCTACTTCCAGGTTGATTTTACTCCCATTAGGTAGGGTAGCGATCGCGGAAATTGGTAAATTTTGACCCAGTTGTGTGGGACTGGGTGTGGGAGAGTTAGTTTCGCTCATAGGTGCTTCAGCTGGTGTGGGATCAGAACAGCTAACGATAAGTAGACTCAGGGCGATTGAGAATAAACTGAACCAACGAATCATACAATTTTAGATTTTGGATTTTGGATTTTAGATTTTAAGTCACCTTGAAGAAGGAAGAAGGAAGAAGGTTCAATCTTACATTTAATTACGCCTACCCACTTATATAATATGCGTGGTGTTCATTGAAAATATTATCTCTTCGCCCCCTCATCCCCCGCTTACCCGCCTTGTTAACTCTCCATTTTCCAGACTCGAAAAGAGGCAAGTTATAATATCTCATCATTTATAGCTGAATACATATGGTTGATTATCTGATTTTTCTGGCAATCTCCACGTCGATTTTTGCCTTATTTGGTCTGGGACTAAACTTACAATGGGGCTTTACTGGGTTAATTAACTTTGGTCATGTAGGATTTATGACCTTGGGTGCTTACACCACAGTGCTATTAACCCTCAAAGGTGTACCCCTATTGGTAGCAGCCATTGTGGGGGCAAGTATAGCTGGCTTACTGGGTTTATTAATTGGCTTATCTACTTTACGGCTGCGGGCAGATTATCTAGCAATTGTCACCATTGGAGTAGGAGAAGTAATTCGCCTAATTATTAATAACCAGGAATTACCTGTGGGGGATAGTTGGGTATCTGGAGCATTTGGTGTACAAAGTTATCCGATTCCCTTAGCTAATATACAACCCAATTTATTCTGGAAAATAGTCATGATTGGGCTATTAACCTTAGTTGCCCTTGCAACTATGTTTGCCCTATGGCGGTGGATTAGTACTGCTCAAAAATTACTGGTAACAGATGCTCCTCAACGCTCCAGTCGTCAGCAAGAGTTTTTATCCCGTTTAGTGGTTGGTAGTTTGTTAGGGTTGCTATCAGTAGCAATTTATATTTCTGGGGTGATATCTCTATATAATTACACCCCCAAAGCAGGCTTGATGCTGTTATCATTGATAGTATTAGCCTTCGTATTTTGGCGTTTAGAACTTGTATTGCGATCGCCTTGGGGAAGAGTCCTCAAAGCCATCCGCGAAGACGAAGAAGTACCCAAAGCTCTGGGAAAAAATGTCTTTTGGTATAAGATACAATCATTAATGTTAGGGGGAGCGATCGCTGGAGTAGCAGGTGCTTTTTTCGCATGGCAGTTAAGTGCCGTTTACCCCGATAATTTTCAGCCACAATTGACCTTTGATTGTTGGATTATGGTGATTTTAGGTGGCTCTGGGAATAATATTGGCACTCTTTTGGGAGCAGTGATTTTCTTTACCTACGACACCTTAACTCGGGAATTTTTACCGAAAATATTTACCCAATTGAATGTAGAACAATTAGGTGCATTTCGCATCATGGTAATTGGTTTAATTCTGATGGTACTCATGGCTTGGCGACCCCAAGGCATTTTAGGAAAAAAGGAGGAACTAACCCTTGGCAAATAATCTATCTGCCACACCTCTACTTGCTGCTAGTGGAGTTTGTAAGAGTTTTGGCGGCATTCAAGCAGTTAATAATGCAGAGATTCAAGTTACTCAAGGTAGTATCACCGGCTTAATTGGTCCCAATGGTGCTGGTAAAACCACCCTGTTTAATTTACTTTCTAACTTTATTCGTCCCGATAAAGGCAAGGTAGTATTTGATGGGGAACCGATTCACCACTTACAGAGCCATAAAATTGCCCAACAGGGACTAGTGAGGACATTTCAGGTAGCCCGTGCCCTATCCCGGTTATCGGTGCTGGAAAATATGCTCCTGGCAGCGCAAAAGCAAACCGGAGAGAAATTTTGGGCTGTGCAATTACAACCCCATGTGGTTGCCAGGGAGGAAAAGGAACTGCGGGACAAAGCCATGTTCCTCCTAGAATCCGTCGGTTTGGCACACAAAGCCCAGGATTATGCCGGGGGTTTATCGGGAGGACAACGCAAACTATTAGAGATTGGTAGGGCGTTAATGACCGATCCGAAACTAATTTTGTTGGATGAACCGGCTGCTGGAGTTAATCCCACCCTAATTAGAGAAATTTGCGATCGCATTGTCGCCTGGAATAAAGACGGCATGACTTTCTTGATTATTGAACATAATATGGATGTAATTATGTCCTTATGCGATCGAGTATGGGTATTAGCAGAAGGGCAAAATTTAGCAGTGGGTTCCCCAGAGGAAATTCAAACCAACTCGCAGGTTTTAGAAGCTTACTTAGGTACATCATGAAGAGGGAAGGAGGGAAGGAGTGAAGGAGGGAAGGAGGGAAGGAGGGAAGGAGTGAAGGAGTGAAGGAGTGAGAGAACCCGCGACGACGACAGTCGTTCTGGGTAGCGCGAGTCAAAGCGATATCACAATTTCACTAGAGTAAAGTGATTTCCGTATCAAGTCGCTTGAGGAAAATCAGCAACTTCCCCTCGCTGAACCTTTGAAACTCTCCTCTCATCAAATGGGATACTTCTGGCTGGGGAATACCAAGAAGTTCACTGATTTCCCGTTGTTTCAGGTTGCGTTGTTTCAGAAGACGCAGTACCTGAATACCTATTTTGCCCCGCGTAAAAAGTTCATCTGCATCGGAAAAACCGAGGTCAGCAAATACGTTACCACTGCTTTCTTCAAAAATGGGAATTTCTATAATATCCTCATCTTCGTCCATTTTATATGAAATTTCCGATAAAAAAAGTGAGAAATTACCAATGAACTACCCCGCCTCAAAGGAGGACGGGGTTTCTAATTCCCCATCCGATTTGAGGTTGGATTTTTGACGTTTCTTCTGCCCAAGTTGCCGCATCGAGCCAGTATGCTTACGCTTGCTGGTCGAATTGGTAGAGCTTAGGCATCCACAGTCTACGAGG
>JAAUYI010000178.1_pt1 | contig 13605 bp, 14 predicted proteins | sample 7278041 | NCBI WGS metagenome assembly JAAUYI01 (sample SAMN14350216, study PRJNA611818) | marine sediment metagenome | isolation source: surface marine sediment (0.6m) | place: French Polynesia: Moorea | collected 2018-08
ACATCTGTGAGCAAACAATTGTACCATGCTACTGGACGATTAAAATCGTCTATCTCTCGTTTTCATCCCCTGCCTAAAGGCTAGGGGCTTTCAACTTCGTCTATGGTAAAGCTTTTTATTTGATAAATGGTAGAAGGTCGAAATCCTGACGTATTTCCAGAAGGGAGCGATGAAGTAAAGATTCATAATTGAGAAAAGGGTAATATTTTCTTGTACCACGAGTCTTGAACCAGATGGTTATAACTTCTGGTAGCAGTCGCGGTAACACGAACAAAATTGAGCTATAAAGCCATAAAACCCCATGTTGTTTAATTAAATCTTCATACATAATATCTATTGCAGGTCTTATTTTGGGGTCTTTTCGAGTACGTATGTAATCACCAAACTTGTAGTCACTTGTCCAAAAACTTAATAGTAATAATTTAATTTCGTCATACATATTGGTGTCACAACCAAGAACAATATGAGAGATATCATGCGCCAACAATATTTGGGCAAATTCTGGGGGTAATTCTCTAGGGTCAGTAACACTAGAATTGACCTCATAATACTCTTCTAATCCTTGCTGAAGAGTCTGATTACTATATTTTTTGGTGTAATTAGGGCGAAGATGCTTATTCATTAAAAATAATACGATACGATAGTGTTTCGTAAATCAAGATTACGTTCGACGTGCATTACATTTGTTGCTCAAAGGAAATTAAGTCATATCATGTCCAGTTCAACACTGATAATTAAATGTAGGTTGGGTAGAACGAAACCAAACCCAACAAAAGTTTGATTGTGTTGGGTTACTCTACTCTTCGAGAAAGCTTCGCTTACGAGAAGCCCCTTCGGGTCTACGTCCCTCAACCCAACCTACAACTCTTGTTCTGGCTCTTACACACATTTTTTAGTTCACCCCCTCTATCTACCACCAAGGCGGAGCCAAGCTTTATGATACTTTTCAAGTCTGGAGAGATCCCTTTGCTTTAAATCAGGAATTCGACAAAGATTCATATTATCTGTTAAATCCGCCAACTTCACTTCCCGCGCAATTTCATTAACACTGACTCGCTCAATATAAGCTTCGTATTCCTCACCTTCTCTGTGGGTTAAACAATCAATTGCTTGAACCACAGATTCCGAGAATCCCTCAGCACGTAAATCCTCCAGTGCCCAAGTAGAATCTTCCACTACATCATGCAGCACCGCCGCGATTTTCGCCTCCATAGAAGAAACGGCAAACATTAACGTTAATGGATGCAGCACATAAGGCAATCCATTTCTCTGTTGTTGTCCTTTATGTGCTGACACTGCAATTTCTAATGCTCGTTGAATGTCTGCCATCTTCTTATTATCTATTTCGGCTGATTCTTCATAATCAGTTCTAACCTAGATAAAGCACTAGTTGCAGTTTCCTTTACATAGATATCTACAGATTCATCATTTACAAGCTCGGTAAGTACTGCTTTTGCCCTATCATCACCAATGGAAGCCAACGCATTGGCGATCGCCACAGCTAATGCTACATTATCAGTAGTATTTAATGCTTCTACCAAAATATCAAAGGCAGGAGGACCCACTTCCCCTAATGCCATTACCGATGCAATATGTACCACAGGGTTGGGGTCATGCAGAGATTTTTTCAATCCTTCTAAACCTTCAACTGGAAAAGGTTCTTCTCGATAGTTAACCGCAATCTGAGCCAAGGCTTTAGCACAACTACCCCGGATGGTAACATTATCACTGTTGAGTAAAGATTCCACCACCAGGGGAGCCGTATCCGCACCAATTGCACCTAGGGTTTTAACAGCCGCTCGTCGATAAACCACATCTTCATCCGCCAGAATCCCCATAAGTTTAGGGATTGTGGTTTCATCACGAGTATCAACTATTTCCCACATAGCTCTGTCCCGTAAGTTGGGGTTGGGGTGTTTTAATTGTTGAAACAGTGTGTCTTGAGTCATTCGATTTTAGATTTTAGATTTTAGATTTTGCGGAAAGTTGTCAGGAGGAGCCAGCACTGTAGACGGGTTTCCCGTCGCAGGTGACTGGCGTTGGTTTCCCTCCGTAACAAACTTTCCAAGACGGATTGGGGTTGACACAATAATTTGTGTGCAAGTTATAAAAATTAAGAGTTGGAATTTAAACTCAAAACAAAACTATATATTTCCTGCTTTCTCCCTAATTATCCAATCTTGGTCATTAGCAGCAATTTCCCGCACACTGGTGTCGCCTAGTTTTTCCAAAGCTATTAAGGAAGCGTACTTTAAATCCCAAATTTTAGTTTCCATACAGGTTTTCAATTCAGGAATAGCCCTGGCATCACCCAACTCACCCAAAGCAATGGCTGCTGCTGTCCGGGATTTTTGAAATTGGGGTTCCCGGTTATACAATGCTTCTATAAATACATCATAAGCGGGGGCATATTTTAACCACCCCAATAATTTAACCACATGGTAATGTGCCCCATAGTCATTGTGGGCTTCCTGGGCATAAGTCGCCATTAAAGCTTCACTGGCAACATCGCCATAGGTATCTAATAAAGTTTGTGTCGCCAGATAACAACGCCCAAAATCAGTTTCATATAGTTCGCGAATGGCAAACTCCAAGGTTGGAGTTTGATCATATTCATGGACTAAAGTCAAGTCTTGGGGGCGATCGCAAATTACCCTATCTAAGTATGTCTCAATATCTGCAAAAGCGATCGCTCCATCTGGAACCCCTGCTTCGGCTAACATCCGAATTCCCCGCAGTCGAAATACCAAAGACACCGGACATTTGGTAATCTCCGGTATGGCATCATAATACCGAACATCAATTAAATCTTGAATGCATAATCTCCGGGCATATACGTTGGGATGTTGTAAAAAATCAGTCACCTGACCCATAGATAAACTATCGCCAGTGAATCTATAGATAGTAGCGATCGCAGCACTGGCAATGGTTTTATCATCGTCATCTACAAACTTACGAATCCGTTCCAAGGCGGGCTTATAGTCTAACTTTGCCAGGGTATGGATAATTACTCGATAAGTTTGTTCTGGCTTATCTAATAACTGGGCAATTTCTTCCAAGATATCTGCATCCTGAGTACCAATTTCTCCAATTGCCCACACAGCATTTTCCACCGTATAGCAGTCATTATCTGCCAGACATTCCCGAATTACTGGTAATGCTTGGGTAGCTTCTAGCCGTCCCAGGGACTCCACAGATTTTCGCCGCACAATCCGATTTTCCAGCGAAGGTTCAGTATTCTGTACCGCCCTCATCAGAGCATTAATAGAAGCCTCAGTGGGGAAATTAATCAAGTGGGAAGCAGCAATGTAGCGAGAGTCATCTTCTCCCAACTTATCTAGAGGCGTGTCTAACAGGGCTATAGCCTCTTCTTCGGTGAGATTAAATAGCTTGAAAAAGCGTTTATCCATAAAACTTAGCTGTTAATCTTGAAGTTCCTGAGCCAATCCGATACACAACAAAAGTTATGATTTACAAAATATTGGCTTTAACATAACCTCAGAGATACTTAAAGTAACGAGGCTTAAATAAATTAGAGGTGAGAATATTTTATCACGGAGCCAAATCCCTTATTCCTCATTCCCATTAATTTATCAGACTTCTTCATTCACTATAAAAATCATCCCGTATGTATGCAATGCCTAATTCTTTATTACTTATTACTTATTACTTATTACTTATTACTTACAACAAACCTGGGAACTCTCAGAGCAATACTCAACCTGAAACAGCAAAGTAATGTCCTAAAAATTCCCAGGTATCAAATACCTAAATTTTAGTTAGATATTAGTGACCACAAAACCAACTATGACAAGGAGTTGATAGCGTAGTCTAAGAGAGCGTTGTACTCAGTCAATGCTTGAGGAGACAAGTCACGAGGAGCGCAGCCACGGTTACGAGCAAAGCTTAAAGCTTCAACGTAAGGAGCGGTAGGTAGGTTTAAAGCACGATATACTTCACGACCACCAGCAATACCCCACTCATCTAAAGGACCAGTACCGCCAACAACTAAGCAGTATTGGATTAGACGCATGTAGTGCTTGATGTCGCGAGCACACTTAGTCTTGAATACGTCGGTGGAGTTAGCTTCACCAGCGTTGTTCAAGTAAGGATACTTCTTGATGCAAGCATCGTAAGCTTCTTTAGCTACTGCTTCAATATTGTTGCCTAGTTTTTCAGCAGCTTCTAAACGAGCAGCAGAACGCTGAATAGAACCTTGTACGGACTCTAGGTCGGAAGTGGAAGGGAAACGACCTGCTGCATCAGCAGAGGCAATAACCGTGGTAACAACTGATTTCATTTTTATTATCTCCAGATTGGATTTGATCGGGTGTTGATTTCAGTTCACTTGGCTAGTAGCGAATTGGCTATTAGCCCATAGCGATTCGCGATTAGCTTAAAGCGGAAATAACGCGATCAAAGTAGCTGGAAGCTTCAGCAACCAAGCTAGCACAACGATCTTCTGTTACAGTGCTGCCCATTTTGCGTAGTCTAGCACCTGCACGAGCTTCGCTGGGTTCATCTTTAATATGAGCAGCTGCTTGAGCCTTCATGATTTGAACCGCACGCACGGTGGAAGTAGCGGGTACACCTAAAGCTGCGTAGGTTTCTTTCAAACCGTTGAGACAACGATCATCTAATACGGAAGCGTCACCAGCTAATAAAGCGTAGGTTACATAGCGGAGGATGATTTCACCATCACGCAAGCAAGCAGCCATACGACGGTTGGGGTAGCAGTTACCACCAGCTTGGATTAAACCTTGGTTTTCGCAGATCATACCAGCGATCGCATCGGAAACCATACAGCTAGCGTTACTAGCGATCGCGTTTACTGCATCCAATCTTCTGTTAGCAGCATTTAAGTAACCACGGAGTTCGCCGATTTTACCGCTATCGATGCAAGATGTGCTTGCATCTGCCGATACTACAGCTCTAGAAAAAGCGTCAAGCATTGAGCTCTCCTTAGTAAATAACAGACTACATTGCTTGTCGTTTGACAATGTCAATTATGAACATAGGAGATGACTGTTACTTGAGTCTCGATAATTAAAAACAAAGCAATAATCTGTAATATTTCCCCACATTGCTTGATAATTTCCAGAATAGTTAGGGGTTGTTGGTTGTTAGTTGTTAGTTGTTAGTTGACAGTTGACAGTTGACGGTTTGAGTCTTCCCCTCCCTCACTCTTTCACTCCCCCACTCCTCCACTCCTCCACTCCTTCACTCCCCCACTCCTCCACTCCTTCCCTCCTTCACTCCTTCCCTCCTTCACTCCTTCCCTCCTTCACTCCTTCACTCCTTCACTCCTTCACTCCTTCACTCCTTCACCAATAAAAAAATTACCTTCATTCCTACGCAGGAATGAAGGCTATTTGCGTTCCCTTTGCTAATTCGGTCATTCATTTCATGACTTAGCCTAGGCTTGTTTGAGCAAATGCTTGACCAAATTATCCTTAACCATCATCTGGCGTAAAACCTCTAACAGAAAATTCTGAGCTTCCTCTTGGCTCAAATTTTTGACCTGCTCTTTCAAGGTTTGTAAGCGGAATTGCTGTTCTAAACTCAACTGGGTAGGAAATTCCATCATTTTTAACTCCTGATTTTGCTTGATTGATTATTGTTCTTTAAATACAAACAGCGACCAGTGATTTTCGCATTGCATTTACAGTTATTAACGAAGTGTAGCACATGGATATATGTTTGTCTACTTTGTCAAGCTATATCGAATTTAAGCAAACAAAGTTAACATTCCGAGCTGAACTAGTATTTATACTCACTTTGAGCCTGATAATTTTTTATGAATATTAAGTGGATATGGATGTTGAAAACAGATACAATTCATACCAAATGGCAAGAAAATAAAATAAAAGTAAACGAATACCTCAAAATTAGATTGGCAGGAGTTATTACAATTGATGGATGCAATGCAATTTTTTCGGCTGAGTGCTGGTAGATGGAAATCTTCCCGGACAACCCATCACCTGGCTTTTAAACGCTCAGAACTGGGAGAATCAGACATTCTTGTAGAAACCTTGGCTGCAGATGACCCAGAAATTATTGCCTTGTGTCAGATGCACGAAATTGACCCCAGTTTGTCCATTGGTGGTTCTCGGGTACGTTGGTTGGGAACTATGGCTTGGGATCGGGAAGATGAAGAAAATCATGAAGGTAAAACTGCGTTTGCAATTGTCCCGTCAGCTGACAACCCCAGACAAGGGAGATTGCTCCGCGAGCGGGGTTATGCAGAAATTGTGCCTGTAGTTGGTCTTTTCCACATGGATGAAGAAGATGGATTGGTGCTGACAACAGAATATGAAACCATGAGTTCCATCGAGCGATTTTGGTTCCCTAGTCCCAATCTCCGACTCAGAACCAGTACCGTGAAGAGATTTGGAGGGTTTAACACAGCATCCTTCTGTGCGGAAACTAGGGTAGAAGATACAGAAAATGTAGCTGTTGGGAATAGCTCTGATGAAACTCAGAATATTTCCCAAGCACAACAGTTGTATTCCGTTTTAGGCTGGTAAATTCTTGAATTTCTTGTTAGATACTCTTGAATGTAATGGTACTTGCGTTCGTGGCTTAGAGTACTTGCATAAGGTACAACAGTTAGCCCTAGAGCCAAGGATGGTGGATGCGATGGATAATTTGCGCGATCGCATCCCCATTTGTACTTGGATTGGTGAAAATATTGATACTGTAAATACAGAGCTAAATTTGTATTTGCAAGCCTGTCACGAGTGTTTCTATCCCCACGAACGCAAGTATATTCAGATATTTGCAGTACCTCTAGCTCAATCCTTGGGAATTGATGGGTTATGTAATATATTAACCAACCCCATCACGATTTTGATTGATATTGGTCGCATAGCACCAGAAGATTGGTTAAGTATAGTGGTTCATGAATATGCCCATGCCCATCTGGGTGAATTTGGTCATAATCGTCGCTTTGCAGAAATTTTATGGCATTTATGCTTAGGATTGGGTCTAGAACCACCAATTTGGGAGTTGGGAAGTGAATCTGAGTTGCGGAGTTGGCCTAATTGTAAATCTACCCTAGACCCCTTGGCTTTATGGCGCGGAGAGTCAATTCATTAATTATATTGCGAAGCGATCGCGAGCATCCTTGTCTTAAGATTAAAAGAATGTAGAATGAGCGAATTTAGAATTTAGAATTTAGAATGGGCGAATTACGTGTAAGCAACGGGGATTTTACCCCGACGCAAAACGCGCTGCTTGTAGAAGCAGGGGAATTTAACCCCCAAAGTTGGTTAAACAACCTCTAATAAAGGAAAAATTGAAGAAGGAAGAAGGAAGAAGGAAGAAGGAAGAAGGAAGAAGGTTTGAGCGAGGTTTTGAGATGGGGTTTTTTACCCCTACAGTCAGAAGTTTGAACAACAGGACGCTCAAACCTCCTGATTTCAAAGTTCTGTCTTCGATAAAGTTAACTTAAGTAATAACCAAATAAACTTGATTATGTCAACTGAACTTCAGACAGAAATACATCAAGCAGTTGAACATCGGCGTAATTTTGCCATTATTTCCCACCCAGACGCGGGTAAGACAACGCTGACAGAAAAGCTGCTGTTATATGGAGGTGCAATTCATGAAGCTGGTTCGGTAAAAGCCAGACGGGCACAGAGGAAGGCGACTTCTGACTGGATGGCGATGGAACAGCAACGGGGTATTTCTATTACTTCCACGGTATTGCAATTTGCATACCAAAACTGTCAAATCAATTTGTTAGATACCCCCGGACACCAAGATTTTAGTGAAGATACCTACCGGACTTTGGCAGCAGCAGATAATGCGGTGATGCTGATTGACGCGGCTAAAGGTTTGGAACCCCAGACAAGGAAGTTGTTTGAGGTGTGTAAGTTGCGGGGTATTCCTATTTTTACCTTTGTCAATAAACTTGATCGCCCGGGTCGGGAACCCCTAGAATTATTAGATGAGATCGAGCAGGAATTGGGTTTAAAGACCTATGCAGTGAATTGGCCCATTGGTATGGGCGATCGCTTTAAAGGTATATACGATCGCCATCAAGAACAGATTCACTTGTTTGAACGTAGCGCCCACGGTAGTCGGGAAGCTGTAGATACCATCGTGGATTTAGGGGATGCCAAAATTGAAGAGCTACTAGAACAAGACCTGTATTACCAACTCAAAAATGACATTGAACTTTTAGAAGGGGTAGGGGAAGAGCTAGATTTATCCTTAATTCATCAAGGCAAAATGACCCCGGTATTCTTTGGTAGTGCCATGACCAATTTTGGGGTGGAGCTGTTTCTGCAAAACTTTTTAGATTATGCCCTGAAACCCGGAACTCACAATAGTACTCTGGGTGAAATTCCCCCTACCTATCCAGAATTTTCTGGGTTTGTGTTTAAACTGCAAGCAAACATGGACCCCAAACACCGCGATCGCGTGGCATTTATCCGTGTTTGTACGGGTAGGTTTGACAAAGATATGACAGTGAATCATGCCCGCACTGGTAAAAGTATTCGCCTATCCCGTCCCCAAAAGCTTTTTGCCCAAGAACGAGCTTCCATTGATACAGCTTATCCTGGTGATGTAATTGGTTTAAATAATCCTGGGGTATTTGCCATTGGTGATACCATTTACACGGGTAAAAAGTTGGAGTATGAAGGTATTCCCTACTTCTCCCCCGAACTATTTGCCATGCTCAGAAATCCCAACCCTTCCAAATTCAAGCAATTCCAAAAAGGGGTGTCAGAATTGCGGGAAGAAGGAGCAGTACAAATTATGTATTCAGTGGATGAAGCCAAACGGGACCCAATTTTAGCAGCAGTGGGTCAATTGCAATTGGAGGTAGTACAGTTCCGCTTACAAAATGAATATGGAATCGAAACTATATTAGATGTATTGCCCTATAGCGTTGCCCGTTGGGTTGATGGTGGTTGGGAAGCATTAAATAAAGTTGGGCGTATTTTCAATACTACTACCGTTAAAGACAGCATGGACAGACCCGTGTTACTATTCCGCAACGAATGGAATTGTCAGCAATTGCAATCAGATCATCCCGATTTGAAATTGAGTGCCATCGCTCCAGTGGTTTCTGGGAAACAGCCGGTGTCAGAGTGAAGGAGTAGGGGCGGGGTTTCCCCGCCCGGAGTGAAAGAGTGGTGGAGTGATGGAGGGAAAGACTCAAACTGTCAACCGTCAACTAACAACTAACAACTAACAACTAACAACTAACAACTAACAACTAACAACTCCCCACTCCCTTGCCTTTAAACATAGGGTCTAAAATTGTTTGACAAACCTTTGCCCTACATTGGGTAAATTAAAAACAAATATAAATTTCAGAAGCTATATGTCTTCACATCTCCAATCCTCTTTGGAGGCTGGATTAGCAGCTCTGAATCAGGGAGATTATCAAGGTGCGATCGCTACTTTAGAAGCAGTTGTCACCGAAGCAAAAGTTAGTCCCACTGGTTTACAAGCTCAAATAGGATTAGTTATTGCTTACACCCGTAGTGGCAATATCCCACGGGCAATTTCGTTATGCGAAACTTTGAGTCAAAGCGATAATTCCCAAGTCCAACAGTGGGCAGAGAATACCCTAGAACAGTTGACAATCCATCACCAAAAAGAAGTTCCTCCTGACGAGGATGCCACGGGATTTGTTCCTTTTGACAACTCATCACTCATTCCACCTTCGCTAGCTCCACCACCACCACCGATACTACCACCACCTAAAATTACTTCTTCCCCACCAACAGAATCAGTTATCAAGCTCCCACCACCACCACCTCCTCCTCCCCAGAATATAAATCTCGGAGGCGGGAATGTGGAGCAAATATCCCCGAAAAAACAGATCAAAAAGCTGTCACCCACAAGTCGCACCCCTGCACAAGTGACGACAGTCAAATGGCAAAAGGCAGGTAGAGCAAAGGTCTGGCAGCCCCTACCCCCGATTAATTTAATCCCGTTACGATTGCTGGCAGCCGGGACATTTATGGTTCTGTTTTGGGTGCTCCGAGAACTACTAAAGTGGTTCATGGGAACAACTAATCATGTTTTATTAAAATTACCCTTTTTAAAACCATTACAATTTTTATACCGCGATCCAAGTAATTTATTGGTGTTATTACTTGTAATAGCCGTGGGCATTTCCCCCTGGGCACTGGATTGGTTATTAACAAACTGGTATGGTCAAAAACCTTTAGAAAAAGACCTTCTCAACCGATATAGCCATGAAGCAATCCGAGTTCTCCATCGCTACTGCCAACAGCGAGGGTGGAATTTCCCCAGGTTATCAGTTTTACCCGTAGCTGCTCCCATAGCCTTTGCCTATGGTAATTTACCCCGCACTGCTCGCATTGTGGTTAGTCACGGTTTATTAGAACAACTGGAAATAGATGAAATTGCTACTATTTATGCCAGTCAGCTAGCACACGTGCGCCACTGGGATGTTGCGGTCATGTCTTTGGTACTGTTGGTAACAATACCAATTTACAAGTTATACCAGCAAGTATCTACCTGGGGAGATCAAATTTCCCTACCCTGGGGAAGAAAAATAGTCCGTGTTTTGAGTAGTCTGGTGTATGGAGTGTGGTACGTACTCAGCAGCACCGCTTTATTATTATCCCAAATACGTCTTTATCATAGCGATCGCGTGGCTTGCGACACCACTGGTAATCCCAATGCTTTGACCAGAGCATTACTGAAAATTTCTATGGGGATAGCCAAGGATATTGAAAAACAGGCACATACTAGTTGGCAGTTGGAAAGCTTGAATCTAGCCATACCCGTTAGTTACCACCAAAGCATTAGTTTGGGTAGTACAGGTCCCCAAATCTCCTTTGGCTCCTTGTTGATGTGGGATTATCTCAATCCCTATCGCTATTGGTTTACTATTAATAATACCCACCCTTTAATGGGCGATCGCATCCGCAGCATAGGTCAAATAGCTCGTCATTGGCATCTTGCCAATGAAATTAATATTGAATGCCAACAATCTTTGAAATTAAAGCCACAATCTTTTCTCTTAAATATTGCTCCTTTTCTGGGAATCCCCTTGGGTACGATTTTGGCTGGTTTAATTTGGTTAGTTTGGCAACTTGCCTATGGCATTAAGTGGTTAAATCTCAAGTGGATCTACGATGATTGGACTTTTATTTTGGGTTGTATGCTCATAGGCGTAAGCGTGGGTATCTTGATCAGGATAAATTTTTTCTTTCCCGACATCAAACCTAATACCATCCAAACAGAAGAACGCTTCCCTAACTTACTCAGCAATCCCACTGCTTTACCAATTGATAGTAACCCCATACATTTAGTTGGCACCCTTCTAGGCCGTCAAGGAATGGGTAATTCCCTAGGGCAAGACTTGATTTTACGCTCCCCTATGGGTTTAGTAAAATTACACTATATTCCTTGGTGGGGTGCGACTGCTAATCCCCAAGATTTGATTGGACGACAAGTGATTGTCACAGGTTGGCTAAGACGCGGTGCAACTCCGTGGATTGATATTCATACCTTACAAACCCAAAGCGGCAAAACTATTAATAGTCCCCATCCCATTTTGTCCACAGTTATAGCAGTAGCTGCAACTGCTTGGGGTGCATACCTACTACTGATTGGTTAACGGTCACAACCATGAGAGTTTTCCCCTAGAAGAGACGATCCGGTGGATCGTCTCTTCTGTTCTATGTAAATAAATATTGCAATTTATTGCTATAAGTGTTACATTGATTGATACAAAATATATTTACTAGTGAGTTACTAGTAGCATCGCCAAAGCTAGCATTTTTCTGACCCAACACAGCAAAAAACTAACCAGCCAAACCCTGATTTTTGTTTTTTGAGGATCTAATTTTAGAAAAAAAGTATTTTATGCTACGATTTTTATCAGATAATAAGTTGGAAATGTAAAGTTTGAACTAGCTACATATATAAGACCGTGATAAGGTAGGGAATGGTATTTAATTCTCCAGTCAGGGTATTGAAGACCCTTCCTTTGGTAGCTGGCGAATGGCTAGATTTACAAGTTCATAAAAGTTATTAGCTTTGGTACGCATTTGTTGTATAAAACAAGCTTAAACCTAGAGAGAAACTATATTGCATAGGTTAATAGTTTTGAAAAAAGAATTGGTTGACAGCATTTTCGGTCAAGATTGCGACCGTGAGTTTAAGCTTCAAAACCAAAAATTTTTTTTGCCCTATCCTGTTGATTCAATTACGGAGGTATAGCTCATGTCAGTTCGTCTATACATAGGTAATTTACCTAAAGAAGAAATCGATCGCCAAGATTTGCAAGCGGTGTTTGCAGAAGAAGGTGATGCGGTTACAACTAAATTAATAAAAGACCGGAAAACGGGCAAATGTCGGGGCTTTGGTTTTATTACAGTTAACAATGATGAGCAAGCAGACCAGATTATTGCAAAATATAACGGTCAACTCTTCAAAGATGCTGCTATAAAAATAGAGAAGGCATTGCCACGGACTAAGGGAGAGGATGGAGAAGAACAAAGTGGCAAGTCTGCAAGTCAAGGCACTCCTGTCTCATCTAAAGAAGGTGGTCGTCGCGAGAAAGGTTCTAAAAAATCCCGTCGCGATCGCTCACGGGATAATTCCTCCCATGGAGATTCCGATGCGGTTCGTCCAGATCCTCGCTGGGCTGCAGAGCTAGAAAAGCTCAAAGAAATGTTAGCAACACAAGCTACCAATTAATTGGCGACTCAGGAGCATTAAAAATTAAAAATCAATCAATGATCTTTAATTTTTAATGCCTGCGAGTGCCAATACTAATCGTTAAAAGGGATTTGCAAGTGTTGTTGTAGGTGCAGCTGCAACTGCTGGCTAAATTGCGATCGCTGATGGAATTTATCTGTACGGGTTGGTTTGCGTTCTGAATCTAGGGCCCAGCCGTAATCGCTACTGAGACGTAGTTTACTTTGCCAATCGGAGACGGAAACTATAAGTTGATTGGCAGGAGCATTATCTATTCCTTGGACGGAGAAGACATAATTAAATGTATTTTGTTTGCCAGGAGCCACTGTAGAAGGCTGACCGTATTTTGTCCATAATTGCGATCGCACCCTGTGGATTAAATCTGGGTGTTCTAAATCTTCAAGGGTTCTAACTGCCAGAGTCAGGGCGAAGTAGAACTTTTCTACGGGAACAAATTCTAATTGCATAGGAATTATTGTACAACCAGACGTTACGCCTCACTAGTAGGGCATGGTATTGTGCAAAAGCATTTCCAAATCAGATTACACCATTTTTGATGGTAAAAGGCAGTGTTACCCCTCCTAGCTTGAGAATGGTTGTTAGTTGTTAGTTGTTAGTTGTTAGTTGATGGTTGAGTTTTGACTTGTGACTGACGCTCAGCGGTTGACAGCTTAGGTGTGGGAGCCGCACTTGAGATATATTTTCATGCTTGGTTGTGGGATTTGACCGTGGGAGACTAGCTTGAAAATAGGCAACAGGCAACAGGCAACAGGCAACAGGCAACAGGTAAGAGGTATTTTCAGATCCGTAGGTTGTGTACAAACGTCCATGTAGACGCGCGAAGCGCGGCTTCTCGCAGAGTGGGACTAACTTGAAAATAGTTCATCAGCGCGGAGTAGGGGCGCA
>JAAUYI010134670.1_pt1 | contig 13591 bp, 11 predicted proteins | sample 7278041 | NCBI WGS metagenome assembly JAAUYI01 (sample SAMN14350216, study PRJNA611818) | marine sediment metagenome | isolation source: surface marine sediment (0.6m) | place: French Polynesia: Moorea | collected 2018-08
ACGGCCCGGGTCGCTCAAGTCGGTGCGTACAACGGACTGCGCATTTGCCATCCCTGGCGTCGGCACTGAGCAGGCGAGGCCTGAGGTATTGCGGAGTGAAGCGTCCCCCACCTCAGCGGAGCGGAGCAATGCCTCAGGTCTCGCCTGCTCAGTGCCAACGCCAGGGATGGAAAATGCGCAGTCCGTTGTACGCACCGACTTGAGCGACCCGGGCCGTGTTTGCGGAGCGAGCGTTTCCCCACCAGCGAGCGCAGTAAACACGGCCCGGGTCGCGAGGATCGCCGCTCCACCGGCTCGATTGCAGTCTCGATGGAAGATTGGTGCGATTTTGTGGCTCCACGACCCATCAGCTATGATGCGCCGCCGTCGCGCTCCGAGCGACGGTTCTGCTTTCCACGGAATCCGATGAACGACTCAAACACAGCGGCTGCAATAGCGCAGCGCCGAACCTTCGCCATCATCTCGCACCCGGACGCGGGTAAGACGACGATCACCGAGAAGCTACTGCTCCTCGGGCGGGCGATCAGCGTTGCGGGCAGCGTGAAGGGGAAGAAGGGGCCGCACGCGACGTCCGACTGGATGGGCATGGAGCAGGAGCGGGGGATTTCCGTGACCTCGTCGGTGATGCAGTTTCCCTATCACGAGCGTGTCGTAAACCTGCTCGACACGCCGGGTCACGAGGACTTCTCGGAAGATACCTATCGCACGCTTACCGCGGTGGACTCGGCCCTGATGGTGATCGATGGCGCGAAAGGCGTTGAGGACCGCACGATCAAGCTCATGGCGGTGTGCCGCCTGCGCGATACGCCGATCATCAGCTTCGTCAACAAGCTCGACCGCCCTATCCGCGACGCCATCGAACTGCTGGACGAGATCGAAGAGGTGCTCGACATTCCCGCGGCGCCGATCAACTGGCCCATCGGGGCAGGCGACCAGTTCCGTGGCGTTTACAACCTCTACACCGATGTAATCCACTGCTTCGAGCGCGGCCACAATGCGGAGATTCATCCCGATGTTCGCATCCAAGGGCTAGACAGTGACGCAGCGCGAGAACTGCTGGGCGAGGACTACGAGGAATTCTGCGACGAAGTGGAACTCGTTCGCGGCGCCAGTCACGAGTTCGACAAGGACGCGTTCCTGGCGGGACGTCTCACGCCGGTGTTCTTCGGTACGGCGCTGGCGAATTTCGGGGTCCGCGAGATGCTGGATGATTTCGTGGAATGGGCGCCGCCGCCTCAGCCCCGCGACACGACGCAGCGTCGCGTCGATGCCGACGACGCTGGCTTCTCAGGCTTCGTATTCAAAATCCAGGCGAACATGGATCCGCGTCATCGGGACCGCATTGCCTTTCTGCGCATATGCTCCGGCGCCTATCAGAAGGGCATGAAAATGCACCATGCGCGCATCGGCAAGGATGTGCGCATCGCCGATGCGGTCACCTTCAAGGCCGGCGAGCGGGTGCTGGTGGAGGAGGCCCTGGCGGGCGACATCATCGGTCTGCATAACCACGGCACGATCCAGATCGGGGATACCTTCACCGAAGGCGAAGACCTCGCGTTCACCGGGATTCCGCATTTTGCTCCCGAGCTGTTCCGACGCATCCGCCTGCGCGATCCGATGAAGTCCAAGCAGCTGCAGAAGGGCCTGCAGCAGCTTTCGGAGGAGGGCTCCACGCAGGTGTTCGCCCCGATCTCATCCACGGACCTGATCGTGGGTGCGGTGGGGCAACTGCAGTTCGATGTGGTCGCCTACCGGCTCAAGGACGAGTACAAGGTCGAGGCGATCTACGAGCCGGTAAACGTGTACACGGCCCGCTGGGTCTACTGCGAAGACGAGCGCAAGCTCGAGGAGTTCCGCTCAAAAGCCGCCGATCAGCTCTCGATCGACGGCGGCGGCTATCTCAGCTATCTCGCGCCGACGCGCGTGAACCTGTCGCTGATGGAAGAGCGCTGGCCCGATATCGAATTCCGGTCCACGCGCGAGCATTGAAGCACCGCCAATCCTTGATAAGTACACACGCGCTTTCTGACGGGTGGTGACGGCGCTCCCCGCCTAGAGCAGGGCTTCTATATCGCTGGCGATGGCCTTGGGCTTGGTCGTCGGCGCATAGCGCTTGACCACCTCACCATCGCGGTTGATCAGGAACTTGGTGAAGTTCCACTTGATACGGTTTCCGAGCGTGCCCGGCGCCGCGTCCCGCAGGTGCACGAAGAGCGGTTCGGCGTCGCTGCCGTTAACGTCGATCTTGCCGAACATGGGGAAGGAGACGCCGTAGTTGAGCTGACAAAACTCCATGATCTCTTCATTACTCCCCGGGTCCTGAGCACCGAACTGATTGCAGGGGAAGCCGAGTACGGTGAAGCCCTGGTCCTTGTACTGCTCGTGGAGTTCCTCGAGGCCGGCAAACTGCGGAGTAAAGCCGCACTTCGATGCGGTGTTAACGATCAGGAGGACCTGGCCGCGGTAGTCCTCAAGGGATTTGGGTTTCCCGCTACGGTCGGGTGGCGCGAAGCCATACAGCGCTGAACTCATGGGTAACTCCGAGCAGCGCGCCTGAGCACGCCGCTGTATCTGGGTCTGAAGTAATCGGGCGGTCGCAACCGCGAATGAACTACGCGCGCAGGACCCCGGGCGATCAACCCTGCACGGGCTGTAGCTGCCATTGCTGGAGCAGCAGGGCGATGCGCTTGCGCTGGGAGCGCAGGGAGTACTCCAGCTCGCGGAAGCGACTGCGCAGGGCGGCCTGCTCCCAGCGCTGTTGTAGCTGGGAGCGGCGCTCCTCGATGGCGTCGCCGAGCTGCTCGCGATGACGCTCATAGCGCTCGCCCTGCAACTGCGTCCACTTGGCTACCGATTCGCTGAACAGCTGGTACTCGCGCTCGAGAATAGCGAGAAGCGCCGGTTCCTTGCGGTCTTCGGCAAGCTTCTGCGCCCGCTTGAACTGCATATCCAGGAGCGCACGCTGAATCTTGAAGTTGGGTACGCGCTGCAGCTTGCGGGCCAGACCCAGGCGCTCGAGAGTCGCGATCATCCACTTGGTGGGATCCCACTGGTACCAGCGAATGCCGTTGCGGTAGTCCGTTTGGAAGATGTGGTGATAGTTGTGGTAGCCCTCACCATAGGTGAGAAAAGCGAGGAAGCCGTTGTCCCGGGCGCTGTTGCTGTCCGTATAGGGGCGAGAGCCCCAGTAGTGCGCGAGCGAGTTGATGAAGAAGGTCACGTGGTGGTTGACCACGAGGCGCAGCAGGCCGACCAGCAGCACGGTGCCAATCACATCGCCCAGTGCGAGGCCGAGCAGGATCGGCAGGCCGAGGTTCATGAAGGTGGTCAGCGCCACGTAGTGTTTGTGCTGCCACACCACGATGGGGTCGCGGAGCAGGTCCTGAACGTTGGAGAAGTCTTCGCCGTTCGTCGGATACTCGCGCAGCATCCAGCCGATGTGGCTGAACCACAGGCCCCGGCCCGCGGAGTAGGGGTCTCGTGCGTTGTCATCGACGTGGCGGTGGTGCCGACGATGATCCGCGGCCCAGATCAGGATGCTGTTCTGCAGCGCGCCCGCGCCCCAGAGCGCGAACCACAGGCGCACGCTCCAGTGCGCCTGGTAAGCCTTGTGGGACCAGAGGCGATGGAAGCCGCCGGTGATGGAGAGTCCGTTGAGATAGAGAAACACCACGGCCCAGGCCCACTGCGCCGCGCTGAAGCCCTGGGTAAAGCCCCAGAGCGGGACCAGGGTCAGCGCCAGCAGTGGAAATCCGAGAAAAATGACGACATTGATCCCGATAAAGGGCGGTTTTGCGTCGATGTCGCTCGAAGCAGCCTCTGAAGACACTGTATCCGCAGCATCAGCCGGGGATTCGGCAGACCTGGCAACGGGAGCCGTCTTATTCGTGGTGAAGTTTTCGTGTTCGGTGCTCATATTGGGGCATCAACGGATTGGTCAGCCTGTTATGGTAACGGGATTCCTCGGGATCTGCTCTCCTGCTCTGGTCGAGCCCGGCTGGGTCGAAAGCCGTGCTCCCCCAAGGGCCAGGGTATTTCTCTATCGAGAGCGAGTAATTCGGGGAACGCCGCTGTCTGAGAACAACCCATGAGCAAACCCGTATTCCTGCAAGGCTCCACCATGCGCCACGTTCTCGTGATGACGGGCGCGGCGACGACGGGCCTTGTCGCCATGTTTGCCGTCGATGTGGTGGACATGTACTTCATCACGCTGCTCGGCGAACAGCAGCTCGTGGCTGCGGTCGGCTTCTCCGGCACCTTGCTCTACTTTCTTCTCTCGCTGGGCATCGGCCTGCAGATCGCCCTCGGCGCCCTCGTGGCCCGCTCGGAAGGACGGGGAGATCGCCCCGGGGCCGGCGAGTACTGCACTTCCGTTCTCATCCTCAACGCCGCCGTTGCGTCGATTCTCACCGCGCTGACCTGGTGGAACCTGCCCGAGCTTCTCAGCCTCCTCGGCGCGGAGGGTCAGACGCTGAACTACGCGCTCAGCTATACCTACATCCAGCTCCCCGCCGTGCCCGTGCTGGTCCTCGGCATGAGCCTGGCTTCGGGGATGCGGGCCGTGGGGGACGCGCGGCGCAGCATGCTCGCCACGCTCTATGGCGCCGTGGTGAATGCCGTACTCGATCCCTTGTTTATCTTCCAGTTCGGCTGGGGAATCGAGGGCGCGGCCTGGGCCTCCGTAGCATCGCGCATCGTGGTATTCAGCTACGCGGCGCGCATACTCTTCGGCCATCATTGCCTTCCGCGGGCCGTGTCTTTGGAAACCTTTCGCCGTCACGTGCCGGCCATCCTGGTGATCGCACTGCCGGCGGTGCTTACGAACCTGGCCACGCCGCTCGGCGGCAGCATCGTGCTGCGCATCATGTCGGAGTTCGGGGACAGCGCCGTGGCGGCGATTGCGGTCATGGCCCGCCTGGCCCCGCTGGCATTTGCGGCCGTGTTCGCTGTGTCCGGCGCCATCGGGCCGATTGTTGGTCAGAACGCCGGAGCCAATCGCTATGATCGAGTGCGCCAGGCGCTGCTCGACGCATCGCTGTTCATCGCCGCCTACGTGTCTGCGGTCTGGCTGATCCTCTATCTCTGCCTGGATTACATCATCGCGGGCTTCACGGCGAGCGACACCGCAGCCGAACTGCTGCGCTTCTACATTCATTTTCTCGTCGGCGCCTTCGCGCTCAACGGTTTGCTGTTCGTCGCCAACGCGAGCTTCAACAACCTGGGGCGCGCCTACATGGCCACGCTGTTCAACTATGCGAAGGTGCTGCTGGGGATCGTCCCGGCCGCCTACATCGGAGCCCAGCTCTACGGAGCGCGGGGCGTCATGGTCGGGGAGGCGCTGGGCATGGCGCTCTTCGGTGTCATCGGCATGCTCACTGCCCTCGGCCTGGTGCGTCGCTTACAGCGGGACTACGCACCTATATCCGAGTCTCCAGCCGAGTCTCTGGCGCCTGAGCCGGCGTTAGAAGAAGGAGTAGCGGATGGTGATCCGACAATTGCGTCGGCACCGCCGTCGCGCTGACCGCCTCGAAGCCACGCTGCAGTACGCCGTCGACGGGGCGTCCCAGGTGGCGGCTGCGCAAGTCCGGCTTGAAGTTCGCCATCGCCAGGCCGTTATCCACTGCAAACCGACGCAACGCCGAATCGCGCCTGTCGTTCCAATTGTTGAAATCGCCAGCAACAATTGCCGGGCCGTCGTGGCTGCGTAGAAGGGCTGCGACGGCGTCTAGCTGCGCCGTGTAAGCGCGCATGCCCAGAGTGAAATTCACAGCGTGGAGATTGACGAGGAGCAGTCCCTCCCTGCCCATGGCATGCCGCGTAGCCAGTACGGCTTTCGGGCTGCGCAGCCAGGGCTCGATGAAGCGGAGGCTGCATTCCACGTGCGCTTGAGACGCACTGCGCAGTTCAACGCCGCTCTGCTCCCTGCCATAGGCGTAGCCATCGCCGAAGTAGCGCGTTCCCCGGAACGATTGAGGAGGTGCCACGCTGCGCAGACTCTCCTGGAGGAACACTAAGTCGACATCGCTGCTGAGGCGTTCCAGAAGTTCGCGGGAGCCTTCCACGCCATATTTCATGGTGTTCCAGCTCAGGACGCTCAACTCTTCGCGCAACTCACCGGTTGCGGAAGGCACGGGCCGGCGCAGCGCCTCGCTGCAGGCAGCGAGATCGTCCCGGGCGGACCTGGCTTCGGCAGCGTTGCGAGCGCCGACCCCGATCACGGCAACCACGATCGCAAACGCCAGGGTCAAGAACCAGCGTGCCTGCCTGAGAATACTGTTCATTCCCAAAGTATAAGCGCCCGTGCAGCCGATGCCAGCGCCTGTCAGAGCCTCTCGACGTAGGCGTGGTATTCCAGGCTCGTGATATGGCGCTCGAACTCCGCGAGCTCCTGGGACTTGGTCAGCGCAAAGCTGTGCTGTAGTTCCTTACCCAGGGCGTTCCCGATGAAGTCCGACTGGCGGAACAGGCGGAGCGCCTCCTGCATGTAAACAGGCAGGGTAGGCTCCTTCATCTTGTATCCGTCTCCACTCACCGGTTCGTCGGGGAAGAGACCGCGCTCGATTCCGTCGAGGGCGGCAGCGAGAATCACGGCGATGGCGAGGTAGGGGTTCGTATCTGCGCCGGCGACCCGGTGTTCGAAGCGACGCGCGTGATGATCCCCGGCGGGAACGCGAACCGCCACGGTGCGGTTTTCGTAGCCCCAGTTCGGTGTCACGGGAGCGTGGCTTCCCTTCTGGAAGCGGCGGTAGGCGTTGAAGCTGGGCGCGAAGATCGCGAATGATGCGGGCATATGCTGCAGGCAGCCTGCAATCGCCGAGCGCAGTTCATTGCTGCCGGCGTCACTGCCGTCGTCAAAGAGATTGTCTCCATTCTCATCGACAACGGAGCAATGCACATGCATGCCGTTACCCGCTTCTCCCTCGAAGGGTTTCGGCATGAAACTGGCGACGAGATCGTGTTGCCGGGCGATCTCCTTGATCACGCGCTTCATCATCAGGATCTGCCGGGCAGCCAATACCGGGCTGTCGACGTGACGCATGTTGATCTCGTACTGCGACGGCGCCGATTCCTTGACGACGCCGTCAAATGGCAGGCCCTGGATCTGGCAGGCACGGTGTATCTGCTCCAGCATGCGATGGTTCTGCTGCAGCACATCGAGACCGTAGAGATTCCCGCCGATGGGTTCGCCGCGATAGGGATTGGCCTGGCTGTGGCAGGGTCGCGTGCCGTCCCATTGCACGAGGCTGAACTCCAGCTCCGCAGCCACCACCGGTCGCCAGCCAAGCGCGTGATAGCGGCCCACCACTTTCTTAAGTACCTGCCGCGCGTCTCCCAGGAACGGGGTGCCGTCGGCGTCGAACATGGTGAGCATGAGCTGACCGTGGCGGCCGTGAGGCGACCAGGGTGTGGGCAGGAGCGACCCTTCGATAGGCAGGCACACGCCGTCGTCATCTCCGGAAGCGAAGACAAGTTCCTCGACGTCACGGCCGAAGATATCGAGGCTAAGGGCTGTCTTGGGGAACTTGAGTTCGCCTTTGTAAACCTTGGCGAGTTTGTCCCGGGGCAGCCACTTACCGCGAAGGATGCCGTTCGCATCGGGAAGTAAGGCTTCGATCATCCTGACTTCCGGATGCGCACGAAGAAACCAGTCGACTTCCAGCGCCATCGGAGTCTGCACGGGCACGTCCCGCCCGCGTTTTACCCGTTAATAGTAGTGCGAAGGACTATCGGCGCTGTAACCCGCGGCGGCAATGCCCCGCTTAGGGCACGTCAAAAGCTCAAGCCGGACCCATGTAAATCTTGAGCGGATCTTCGCCGCCGGCTTCACCTAGGCAAGACATGGAATTGAGGAACAGGGAGAACAGATCGGTTTGGGAGCTGACGTCGAGTTTGCGGTAAATGCTCTTGCGATGGCGCCTTACCGTTTCGCGAGCGATGCCCAGGCGACTCGCCGTGGTATCCGTGCCGTACCCGCGCAGCATCAACTCGAGCACGTCCTTCTCCCTTGGGGAGAGCATGGACGCGCCGAAGGTTCGGAAGGCGAGATCGATCTGGTGGTTGATGCCGGGTTGGATAAGGTTCTCCACGGCGAAGCTTTCGTAGGTGCTGTGCTTGCGCAACAGTTCAGACACCGGATCCGCAAAGCTGTAAAGCAACTCGAATTCTTCCTCGCTGAACGGCCCCTGTTCGGGAAGTCGCATCATGGAGAGGTTCAGAACGTTGCCGCCGGGAAGTTGCGCCAGGTAGACCGCCTCGTCGACGGTCCCGGTGTGTGCGTAGTAATCCTGGTAATAGGTAGAGCTCTCGAGGCGGCCCGAAGTCATGTTGGAGAGCATGTAGAAGCGATTCTTCGGTCTGTTGATCGATGCGAGGAAAAACGGGTCTTCCCGATAGGGGCCATCCAGGTATTGATCGATCTGCGCCTTCTGCGCCTTTGCCGGTATCTCGTGGTACAGAACCCGGGGTGGAAGCTCGCGGTGGTAAAGCCAGACCTGCGGGTAGGAGATGGCGATACGCTTTTTTACGGCCGCGACGACTGTCGGGAAAAGCTTGTCGGTGCCGAGTGAGCCAATGGAGCGGGCCAGATCGTGGTTCCAGGCGCTGAGCTTCTTGAGTTCATTCACGTTCTTATTCTGTCGACCCCGTGGAGAGCGGATGCAGCGAGAGTGGGTTGTTCGACCCTCTGCTGTCAATCGGCGCGCACGTCAGCGTGACCAGTCCAGGGGTTCATTGCGCCAGTGTTCGCGCCAGGCTCGCGCGACGCGGTCACTGTATACGCGGCTCCCGGAACTACCATTGTAGGCCGCGAGCGCGCGGTGCAGAGCCCCGTCCTCGCGCTCGAGGTAGTACTGGAGGATCCGACAGCCATAGGCCAGGTTGGTCTGGTTGTCCGTGAGGTTGTCGCTGCCGCGGCCGATTTCGTTTTTCCAGAACGGCATCACCTGCATCAGGCCCTGGGCGCCCACGCGCGAGATGGCGAAGCGGTCAAAGGCCGACTCGACTTCGATGAGCGCGAGAACCAGCTCGGGGGACAGCCCGGCCTGAGCGGCGGCGCTGTGAATCTGGTTCAGGAGCGTGACGCGCTCGGATGCTTCGTCCACGAAGCGCGCCAGGCGTCCGTCCATGAGCACGAGCCAGGCTTCCGCGGCGAAGCGATCGCTGAAGCCCGAGGCCGACGCTATGTTTTCCCCGAGGAAACGGCGCAGCGCGTCACGATCCTCGTCACTGGCGGGTGTCGCGCCTGGTTGTCCAAGCGATGCGGTCGATAGCAGCGCCGCTAATACGGCCGAGCCTAGCGCGCCGCAGAATCCTGAGTAGCCCGCGGCGCGCCCACGCGCAGCCCTAGCTGTCACCGTCCATTTGTCCGCGCAGAAACTCCATTGCTCCGGCGAGCGGCACGCGCTGTGCGTCGCCCTGCCGCCGCGCCTGGTATTCGATCTCGCCGTCGCCGAGGGCGCGGTCGCCAATCGTGATGCGGTGGGGAACACCGAGGAGTTCCATATCGGCAAACTTGACGCCGGGGCGCTCGTTGCGGTCGTCGAGAAGCACTTCGATACCCTCGTTGAGGCACTGCTCGTAAAGTGTTTCAGCCGCTTCGGCGACGGCGGCGGACTTCTGCATGTTGATGGGCACGATGGCCACTTCAAAGGGCGCCATGGCTTCCGGCCAGATGATGCCGCGCTCGTCGTGATTCTGCTCGATGGCCGCGGCCACGATGCGGCTGACACCGATCCCGTAGCAGCCCATGAACAGCGTGCAGGTCCGACCGTTCTCGTCGAGCACCTCGGCCTTCATCGCCTCGCTGTACTTGGTGCCGAGCTGGAAGATGTGCCCGACCTCGATGCCGCGGCGTATCTGCAGCTGCCCCCGGCCATCGGGACTGGGGTCCCCGGCCACGACGTTGCGAAGGTCTGCGCAGCCGAAGTCCTTAACGTCGCGCTCCCAGTTCACGCCCGCGATGTGTTCCTCTTCCCGGTTCGCTCCGCAAACGAAGTCAGCGAGGGCGGCAGCGGCGAAATCCGCGATTACCGGCACGGCGAGATCCACGGGCCCGATTGATCCCGTGGGTGCTCCCGCCGCCGCCTTGGCCTCGTCTTCGCTGACGAAGCGCAGCGGTGTGGCGACAAGCGGGTGCTTCTCGGCCTTTATGGTGTTGAGGTTGTGGTCGCCGCGGAGCACCAGTGCCACGACGCTGTCCTCGCTTCCTTCCACAAGCAACGTTTTCACGCTGCGCTCCATGGGCAGGGACAGGAACGCGCACAGGTCTGCAATGGTTTTGACGCCCGGCGTAGCGACGGTGCGCAGTTCCTCCGAAGGCGCGGGCCGCTGATCCCGCGTATCCGGCGCGGGGGCGAGCTCAACGTTGGCGGCAAAGTCTCCGCTGTCACTGAAGGCGATGGCGTCTTCGCCCGAGTCCGCGAGCACATGAAACTCGTGGGAAGTGCTGCCGCCGATGCTGCCCGAGTCCGCCATCACCGGGCGGAAGTCGAGACCGAGGCGCTCGAAAACACGCGTATATGCCTGATGCATCAGCTCATAGGTGCGCTGCAGACACTCGGGTCCGGTATGAAAGGAGTAGGCATCCTTCATCACGAACTCCCGCGCGCGCATCACGCCAAAGCGTGGCCGAATCTCGTCGCGCACCTTGTTCTGAATCTGGTAGAGGTTCAGGGGCAGCTGACGGTAGCTGCTGATTTCGCTGCGCACGATGTCGGTGATCACCTCTTCGTGCGTTGGTCCAAGGCAGAAATCCCGCTCATGGCGATCGCGGATGCGCAGGAGCTCCGGCCCATACTGCTCCCAGCGCCCCGACTCCTGCCACAGCTCGCCGGGCTGGACCATGGGCATGGCGAGTTCCAGGGCGCCGATCGCGTCCATCTCTTCCCGTACGATCCGCTCGACGCGGCGAAGCACGCGCAGACCCACGGGCATCCAGGTGTAGAGCCCTGCCGACAGTTTGCGAATGAGCCCCGCCCGCAGCATCAACTGATGGCTGACGATCTCCGCGTCGGCGGGAGTCTCCTTGTGAGTGGTGACGAGGAATGAACTGCAGCGCATGCGTAAAACCAGGCATTAAGAAGTTGGCGAAGTTTACGGCGCAAATGTCAGGGGGTACAGCGTTCGCGCGCTCTCTATGCCGCTGGAGACTGAAAAAACAGGGTTTTTTCGCGTCAGGCCGCGAAAAACCCTTGTATTACAGAGTTATCTGCATTAATTTCTGCACCCAGCTGTGTTTGAGCCTATTTTTTCAGATGTTTTTGCAGCTGTTTCGCGGGAATCATCCAGGCACAAACACGGTCGTCCTGACTGACCAACTCCCGGGCACAACCCGCGGAGCCACTCAAACAGGGCTAGTACCCAGGTCCATGACTTGAAAAGCAAAGGGGGTACGACACGATTCAGAAGAAACGGTAGCTCTACCGGCCATCGTCGACCCCGCCTCCCCAACTAACGCAGGTTAACGAATCTCCTCCGATTCCTTTTCTGTGTACCTGGGGTGGGGAGTTCTTCGCTCTGCTGCCGGGCCCGTCCTCTGCTTCGTTCTCGCCATCCCCGCGAACATAAGCAACACCATTTCTGTGTGAAACAACTCAGTCAGAACGAACTCTGTCTGTAACAACAAAAGGAAGGTCCATACTCATGGCGACACGTAAGGCGGCAAAGAAGGCTCCTGCGAAAAAAGCAGCGAAGAAAGCTCCGGCCAAGAAGGCTCCGGCCAAGGCTGCAGCTCCGGCAAAGAAGGTTCCGACGATCAAGGACAAGATGACCAAGACCCAGATCCTGGCCACTCTGTCCGAGAGCACGGGGCTTACCAAGAAGCAGGTCGGTGACGTGATCGACGGCCTCGAAACGCTCATCGAGGGCAGCATCAAGAAGCGCGCCATCGGCGAGTTCACGCTTCCCGGCCTGATGAAAATCACCACGGTCAAGAAGCCGGCGGTCAAGGCGCGCAAGGGCATCAACCCCTTCACCGGCGAAGAGACGATGTTCAAGGCCAAGCCGGCGAGCGTTGCTGTAAAGGTTCGTCCGCTGAAGAAGATGAAGGAATTCGCCCAGTAAGAGGCGAAATGCGTGGCTTCGCCGGGGGCGTCGGCTCCCGTTGCGAAGCCGCTACCTCGGCGGCAGCGCCCTGGCGATGCTGCTTCGGTGCCCCGGTTGCCTAGGCTCATGCCGAAGGTCTGGGGAAAATCCGGGGAAGATCTGGGGATGCCTGGGGAAGCCCGGGGAAGAAAGGCAACGCCGCTCGATAGGGAATGACGTGGCCTGACCTTAAGAGCGCCGCCGGCTTTCGCCGCGGCGCTCTTTTGTTTTCCCTGCACCTCTTGGGGGTTGAGTCGGGCGTTTTAAGTCGGGGTAATCACCGCCAGAGCTGCTTTCCCCGGCCCTGGCAATCACCTGCGGACCGCTGCCAGGACGTCCCGGCGCCGGTGAGCATTGGCCGCACGGTCCCTGAGACTACCTTTGGCTACGAGGCCCGGCTGCGGTAAACTCCCGCGCCGATTTTTACAAGCCCGACCGATATCAGGCGTGGCAAACACCAGTCCTCGCCGATACAGCCCGACAAAGCCCAAAGAAACCAAAAAAGCCCAACTAACCCGAGTCCCGAGACTCCCGAAGAGCACACCGACGGTCCAGCCCATGCCGATTTACGAATACCAGTGCACAGCCTGTGGGGCGTTGCACGAGGCCCTGCAAAAAATCAGCGACGATCCCCTGGTTGACTGCCCGGCGTGTGGTAATCCCGCGCTGAAGAAAAAGATCTCGGCGGTGGCGTTCCGCCTCAAAGGGGGCGGCTGGTACGAGACCGACTTCAAGGGCGGCAACAAGAAGAATCTCGCCGGCGACGACGGAGCCCCCAAATCGGGTGATGGCGACGGCAAGGGCGATGGGAAGAAAGCGGACGGCGGCGCCAGCGCCTCCGATAGCTCTGCATCCACAGGCAAGAGCGAGAGCAAGGCCACGTCTAGCAAGCCCGCCAGCGATTCCAGCGCGGCCTGAACCACCTGACATCTGACGCGAGATAGAGATTCATGCGCAGCCACTACTGCGGGCTTCTGCGAAGTGCCCACATTGATGAGACCGTCACCCTCTGCGGCTGGGTAGACCGTCGCCGCGACCATGGGGGCGTCATCTTCCTGGATCTCCGCGATCGCGAGGGTGTGGTGCAGGTCGTGTTCGATCCAGATACCCAGGAGCACTTCGAGACTGCGGATCGGGTGCGCAGCGAGTATGTGCTCATGGTGCGCGGGCGCGTGCGTGCCCGCGGTGAAGGCACGGTCAACCCGGCCATGGCGACCGGCGAAATCGAGGTATTGGGCAAGGAAATCGAAGTCCTGAACACGGCGTCGACGCCGCCGTTCCAGCTCGACGAGCATACGTCCGTGGGTGAGGAAGTGCGGCTGCGCTACCGTTACATGGACCTGCGCCGGCCGGAGATGCAGAACCGCCTTCGCCTGCGCTCGCAGATCACCAGCGCCGTGCGCCGCTTCCTGGACGACGAGGGTTTTCTCGACATCGAGACCCCCATCCTGACCCGGGCCACCCCGGAAGGCGCTCGCGACTACCTGGTGCCGAGTCGCACCCACCCCGG
>JAAUYI010146801.1_pt1 | contig 13578 bp, 8 predicted proteins | sample 7278041 | NCBI WGS metagenome assembly JAAUYI01 (sample SAMN14350216, study PRJNA611818) | marine sediment metagenome | isolation source: surface marine sediment (0.6m) | place: French Polynesia: Moorea | collected 2018-08
TGACGAGTCGAATTTAGCTCTGGATGATGTTTTCGGGACAATTCCCGATGCTGAAGTTGAAGCGGAAACCAGTGACTCAAGCGAGAATCTGAATGAGGTTTTTGGAAATATTCCCGATTTAGAAACCCCAGAAGTATCCGAGACAGTTGTTGCCCAAAGCGATCGCAATGACGAGTCGAATTTAGCTCTGGATGAAGTTTTCGGGACAATTCCCGATGCTGCGCCTGTAGCTGAGGTGGAAACTGAAGATACTAGATCGCTAACAGAAAAAACCACGAATGAACCCGATGCCAAATCTGAAAATATCGCCGATGCAGTTAGATCGATTGAAAAAATCTTCGATCGCCTTCCCGATCTAGAAACTGCACCTGCGTCTTTATCGACTCAAAAAACAAGTAAAAAGCCATCCCAACCAGCTCAGCCAGCTAAAACTCAGTCCTCCAAATCTCAACCACCTGCTGCCAAACTTTCTGTAAAAGTCGATCTAGATCGCTTAGAAAGAATGAACAATCTAGTAGGTGAGTTGACTATCAACCGCAATAGTTTAGCTCTACAAAACGAACAGTTACAAGGAAGTGTCTCCGAATTAGGACAGAAGTTTTTCCGTTTTAGAGAAGTTGCCCAAAAATTGCGCGAGATCTCAGACAATATGCTTCTCGAACGCTCTCAAAGTCTCAGTAATTCTTTAACACCTGCTTCTCATCTAGCACAATCGACGACACCTAGTCTTAATGAATCTACTGAATTTGATGTTCTGGAAATGGACAGTTACAGTGGTTTGTATTCCTCTATACAAAGCGTCCTAGAAGAGATAGTTCAGCTTGAAGAAAGTGTTGATGATATAACTATCTTTGCCAAGCAATCGGATCGCACCATCGATAGCCAACGCCAAATGTTAAGTCAGATGCGCGAAGAGCTAATGTGGGTGCGAATGTTACCGCTAGATAAGATTTTGCAGCGTTTTCCTCGTACTTTGAGGGATCTCTCCCACAAATATCAAAAACCCGTCGAACTTAAGCTCACTGGCACTGAAGTATTGGTAGACAAAGCAGTTTTAGAAAAGTTATCCGATCCTTTGTTGCACTTGTTACGCAACGGTTTCGACCACGGTATCGAAGCTCCAGATGTTCGTACTAGTAAAGGCAAACCAGCCACTGGCAAAATTGAAATTCATGCTTATTATCAAGGCAACCAAACTGTAATTGAGGTCAAAGATGACGGCAAAGGTTTAGATGTTGAGAAAATTGCTCAAAAGGCAATTGAAAAAGGTTTAATTTCCGATCGAGAAGCTGCTAAGGCGACTAAAGAAAGACTCTACGATCTCATCTTTGAACCAGGATTTTCGACCAAAAATCAAGTCAGCGAAATCTCTGGTAGAGGGGTAGGGATGAATATCGTGCGATCGCAAATTGAAACTCTTAAGGGGAAAATTACCGTTACCTCATCTCCTGGAGAGGGTTCGATCTTTACTCTCCGTCTACCTCTGACTCTGACTATCGCTAAATTATTGGTCTGCTCTCTGGGTTCGACTTCCTTTGCTATTCCTTCCGATAGCATTGAAGAAATTGTTATCCCCACTAAAGCGCAAATCAAAACTTCCGAGCGACAAAAGTTTCTCTTATTTCAGGACAAGCTAATACCTATCTATGCCTTAAAAGAGGTCTTACAATACAATTGTCCTGTCCCCAATACCGATTCTAATAGTAGAGCTTTTAAAACCATCCCTCAACCCGATGATTGGTATGCTCCGTTATTAATTCTAAGACGGGGACAAAAATTATTTGCCCTAGAAGTGGTTAGTCTGATTAGCGAACAGGAATTAGTAATTAAACCATACGGTAAAGCGATCGCAGCACCACAGTATAGTTATGGTTGTACTATTTTGGGTAATGGTAGCCTAATTCCCGCTTTTGATGGTGCAGCACTGATTAGCACTATTTTGGGTGAAGAAGTTATCTCTCCACTCTCCCCAGTGGATTTTGCTTCAGAAGTAGCAGAGCTAGCCACAAAAGAGACTGCTGAAGGGGATACTGAAGAAGAGCCACCAAGCCAACAACCGATTAGCACTACTAAAACGATCATGGTCGTAGATGATTCTACCGCCTTGCGTCGTACTATGGCTTTGACTCTAGAAAAGCAAGGATATCGCGTCATTCAGAAAAAAGATGGTCGAGATGCTTTAGAAGGATTTAGGCAAAATCCCGAACTCGATCTAATTATTTGTGATGTAGAAATGCCCACTATGAATGGTTTTGAGTTTTTAGGGATGCGTCGGCGAGATTCAAAACTATCTCAAATACCCACGTTTATGTTAACTTCCCGAAGCGGAGCCAAACATCGTAACTTAGCAACTCAGCTTGGTGCTGATGGTTATTTTACCAAGCCTTATATCGAACCAGAATTTGTAGCCGAAGTTAAAAAAATCCTAGAAAGCGATCGCTATTTTATTCCCAACACCGCCTCCAAATCAACCGCAGTTGAGAAAAAAACTGTCTTAATAATTGACGATTCTTCGGCATTGAGACGTATCTTGGCTTTAAGTCTAGAAAATAAAGGCTATCGAGTTTTACAGGGTAGAGATGGAGCAGAAGGATTAGAATTACTCCGCAACAATCTACAGACTAATTTAGTCATTTGTGATGTCGAGATGCCCAATATGAATGGCTTTGAATTTTTGACTGCTAGCCGAAAAGAAGCCAATCTCACTAAAATTCCCGTAATAATGCTGACTTCTCGTAGTAGCGATAAACATCGCGCTTTAGCTAATAGCTTGGGAGCAGTTGGATATTTTACCAAACCTTATGTAGAAGAAAAGTTTTTACAAGATGTAGATAGTTTGATTCAGAAATTTAACCAGAACTAGAAATTAGGAATTTATCGCAGTACGTCTTTTGGTTAGTACAAAAAAATTAATTGCTAGTTAGTAGTGAGTAGTGAGTAATGAGTAATGAATAATGAGTGTCCTAATATCAGTCCGTATTGCTATAGAGTCATAAAAACTAAGAACTTCAAATTCCTAACTAGTCCAGTCCCTTTATCGAGTTTATGGCAATTATGAGTAATTTAATCGTGGATTCAACTCCCAAATTAATATCGACTAATAACACCGAATCAATCAAGCTCTTAGTATTTAACATAGGCAAACTAACTCTGTCCTTGCCCATTTTACAAGTACAAAAAGTTGTCAAACATAACCAAGTTCATGGTAGTGGCTTGAGCTATGTTAATTTAGCTCATATTGACGAGCGAGAAATTGCCGTAGTCGATCTACATCAAAAACTATTTAAAGTAAGTCTTACCGCAACATCTCAAACACCAGGATATTTTATTATTACTAAAAATGTTGTCCAAGAGCCTTTAGGAATCTGGGTGTCAGAGCCTCCCGCGTTAATCGACGTAGCTACATCACAAATCCGTTTGATTCCCGATTCTTATCGTCGAGCGGATACCTTAGAAATTGCCAGTCATGTAGCAGTTATTACCCAAGAAGATCGAACCTCTCAAACAATTTTCATATTAGATCTTGAAAAACTGATATAAGCTTATTGCGATCGCTTTGAAGCTCGTATTCAATACTTTTCCCTATCTCTAGTTATTATTTATTCGTCAAATTTTTCCCAAAAAGCTAAGATTGCGTTACCCTCTTACATAATGAATATAGTCTGTCTGGAGTGTGAGGGTTTACATAGTACCATGCGAGCTTTATTAATTTATCCCGTCTTTCCTCAAACCTTTTGGTCTTATGACAAAATTTTAGAATTAATTGACCGCAAGGTTTTGTTGCCCCCTTTAGGAATGATTACCGTTGCTGCCATCTTACCTCAAGAGTGGGAATTCAAACTAGTCGATCGCAATATTAGAGAAGTAACCGAAGCGGAATGGGAATGGGCAGAATTAGTAATCTTTTCGGCAATGATCGTACAAAAGCAAGATTTGTTAACGCAAATCAGAGAAGCCAAAAGACGAGGTAAATTAGTTGCAGTAGGTGGCCCATATTCTACCTCCCTACCCGACGAACCCAAGGCTGCGGGGGCAGACTTTTTAATTTTAGACGAGGGGGAAATTACCCTGCCGATGTTTGTCGAGGCGATAAATAGAGGCGAAACTAACGGCATTTTCCGCGCTACCGAAAAGCCAGACGTAACTACTACTCCAATCCCTCGCTACGATCTATTGGAATTGGATGCTTATGACTCGATGTCGGTGCAGTTTTCTCGCGGTTGTCCCTTCCAGTGTGAATTTTGCGATATTATCGTTCTCTATGGACGCAAACCCCGTACTAAAGAACCCGCACAGCTATTAAGGGAATTAGACTATCTCTACGAACTGGGCTGGCGACGTTCGATCTTTATGGTGGACGATAACTTTATCGGCAATAAACGCAACGTTAAACTATTACTCAAGGAATTAAAAATTTGGCAGGAAGAACACAAGTATCCCTTTGACTTTAATACCGAAGCTTCTGTCGATCTGGCAAGCGATTCCGAATTGATGGAATTAATGGTGCAGTGTAACTTTAATGCCGTCTTTTTGGGGATCGAAACCCCCGACGAGTCTAGTCTACAACTAACGAAAAAGTTCCAAAATACCCGTAGTTCTCTAGCGGAAACGGTAGACAAAATCATTCAGGCGGGATTGCGTCCAATGGCGGGCTTTATAATTGGTTTTGATGGCGAAAAATCAGGTGCAGGACAAAGAATCATCAATTTTGTCGAAGAAGCAGCTATTCCCACCGCCATGTTTGGTATGTTACAAGCTTTACCCTTAACTGCATTGTGGGAACGTTTAGAACGGGAAAATCGCTTGCGCGACAACACCAGAAAGGACATCAATCAAACTACCTTAATGAACTTTGTCCCCACTCGTCCCATTGAAGATATCGCCAGAGAATACATTGAGGCATTTTGGACGCTATACGAACCCAAAACTTATTTAGATCGCGTCTATCGCTGTTTCCTAAAACTAGGCGCACCCCAACACGAAGCTAGCTTTACTCTGCCCAGTTGGGTAGATCTGAGGGCTTTGGCAATTGTCATCTGGCGACAAGGATTTAAGCGCAATACCCGTTGGCAATTTTGGCATCATCTATTTAGTATCATAGGTCACAATCCTGGGGTCTGGGAACATTACCTAACCATGTGCGCCCACAACGAACACTTTTTGGAATACCGTCAAATTGTGCGAGACGAAATTGAAGCTCAGTTAGCAGAATTCAAAGCCCAAGAAAAACTATTACAGACTAATTCAGAAAAAGTAGATGCGATCGCTTAGTTCTGTTCAATCCCGTTCGTCTTGGTAATTCAAACCTTAATTAAAGATGACTGAAATTTGGAAAAAGATTGGGTAATCTATAGTTTTTTTAGCTTGTATTTTAGTAAATGCGATCGCTTTTTTGTTTAGTAAACCTATTAATTAGGGAATTATATTAATAATCTAATTACTCTAATCGAAATAATGTGGCTTACTGGTTTGGTTATCTGTTTTGGATGGATTTTTTCTCTTGGTTTACACGAATTCGCTCATGCTTTGGTTGCTTACTGGGGAGAAGATAAGACTGTTAAAGATAAAGGTTATTTAACGTTTAATCTTTTTAAGTATACTCAGCCAGGATTAAGTATAATTTTGCCTTTAGTTTTTATTCTTATCGGTGGAATGGGTTTGCCAGGTGGTGCAGTTTATATCAATCGTAGCCTTTTGAAAAGTCTCGTTTGGTATAGTTTTGTTTCAGTGGCTTGCTGCTATTCTTTGCAGCAAAAATCGGCAGAAGCGATCGCAGCATTACAAAAAGCGATCGCCATCGAGCCAAAAAAACTATTGAATTAATTAAACAAGATGAGGATTTTAGCTATTTAAAAAACAATGAAAAATTTCAAAATCTAATCGATTACTGATACTAATCCAATTAATGTTTGTTACCTGGGATATTTTAGAGAGAGATAATAAATCTACTTACCAACTTTCTGCTTAAGTTTTGGTCTAATAATAATCTCAATTGGTACTTACCGATTTAACTAAGCGATGTTCTCGATTGAAGTGCAAACGCCAAACAAGTTTCAATATCTGTTTCGGTAAGTTAGGGGAAATCATCTAAAATTTCCGCAGTTTTTAGATACAATATAGCTAAGTTTAGCTAAGTTTATTAATAAACGATGAAAATATCCAATATTCACGAAGCAAAGTCGCAACTATCAAAACTAATCGAGTCTGCGTTAGCAGGGGAAGAAATTGTGATCGCCAAAGCAGGAAAACCTCTCGTGAAACTAATTCCTTATCATGAAAACAAACAACCAAGAACTCCAGGTGGCTGGGAAGGTAAAGTAGTCATGAGTGATGATTTCGATGACGAACTAACCGCCGATATTCTCCAGGGTTTTAGAGGAGAAGATGAGTAATGCAATTATTACTGGATACTCATGCTTTGATCTGGTGGTTAAGCAAAGATTCTACTCTTTCCGTTGAAGCCAAAAAAGCGATCGTCGATCCAGACAATATTGTGTTTGTTTCTGCTGCTTCTGCGTGGGAAATAGCAATTAAGAAATCTCTAGGGAAGTTGCAAGCACCAGACGATCTAAACCTACAAATAGAAGAGAAAAGATTTACACCTTTAGCTATTAGCATCGACCATGCTTTGACCGTAGAAAAATTACCCCAACACCATCAGGATCCATTCGATCGCATTTTAATCGCTCAAGCAATTTATGAAAATTCGATAATTGTCACACGCGATCGCAAGTTTGAAGCTTACGAAGTCAAAACTATTAAATGTTGATTGTGAAATATTTATCTTAATATCTTTAGGGCGATCGCCCGACTGAAATAAATTAGATTATTTTTGTATTATATTGTTAAAATTTGGGTAATTAATGCGATCGCATTATCTGCTTTTTTTCTCAAGTTGCGATCGCATTTTGTAACTAGCAACTTGGGTTATATACTTGCTATTGGACGTTTTGCTTGTGTTCACAAATAGTCAAGAAGAGAACAGGAGATAGTTGATGATAAATTCTAACGAGATCGCAGAAATTTTCGTCTTTGGTGATAGCTTATCGGACTCTGGTAATTCTTTTGCTCTCACCTTGGGTGCAATTCCTCCCGAACCGCCTTATTTTTCGGGTCGTTTTTCTAATGGTTTAGTAGCAGTTGAATACCTAGCTGAAGATCTAGGATTGACTTTAGATCCTTATTACGATGATGGTTTCGGCAATAACTTTGCCGTCGGTGGCGCGAGAACGGGAACAGGCAATTCCAATAATGATGACATCGCGCCTTTTTTACCTGGGGTGAGTTTACCAGGTGTATCAGAACAAATTGATACTTTTGAAAGTAGTCTCGATAATGGTAGTAGCGATTCTGATGGGCTGTATATAGTTTGGGCAGGCCCTAACGATTTTTTAGATTACCTGGGTAGTAGTGTACCCGCCGATCCCGCAGTCTTAATTGAGAATGGAGTTGATAACATTGTCGATAATGTTACTCGTCTGACAGATTTAGGAGCGAAAAATTTAGTCGTACCTAATATGCCATCTCTCGGTAGATTGCCTTTTAGTGCCGAATTTCAGGATGAAGCAACGGCAATTACCATTGCTTATAATGGCGGTTTGTCATTAGCGTTGGATAATTTGGATTTGGAAGCCGAAGTTGTTGAAGTTGATTTATTTACGTTAAATGAAACTATTGCAGCCAATCCAGAGCAATTCGGCTTAAGTAATGTAACCGATCCTTTATTGCTATCAGGACTAGACCCTACTCAAACAACAGGATTTTTCTTCTGGGACATTTTTCACCCAACTACCGAAGCACACGCTCTGTTTGCCGATACGATCGAGCAAACTATTAGCGGAGAAATATCCCAGCCTACCTTCAACGACCTTGTGGGTACAGCCGAAAGGGATGTTCTATCTGGCACTCAAGCAGCAGATAATATCGACGCTTTGGCTGGAAATGACGTAAGCTTTGGCGGGGATGGAAACGATCGCATTGAAGGTTGGGCAGGAAACGATCTGCTATTAGCGGGTCGAGGCGACGACACTATTAATGGTGGAGAAGATCGCGATTATATCTGGGGAGTAGTAGGAAACGATTTACTATTTGGCGATTTAGGAGACGATTTACTATTTGGCGGTGGAGGTCGAGATATTTTAATTGGCGGTAGCGATCGCGATAATCTTGTAGGTGGCGACGATAACGATTATCTTGCAGGTGGCGATGGTGAAGATAGTCTGTCGGGTAGTCAGGGTAATGACACTATTAATGGAGGTGGGGGCAACGATCTTATTAATGGCAACGAGGGAGATGACTTAATTGACGGTGGTGCAGGTGACGATAACTTATCTGGTAATGCTGGTGCAGATATATTCGAGCTTACCCCAAATTTTGGCACCGATCGGATTATGGACTTTCAGGTTGGAAGCGATCGCCTAATGCTTTCTGGTGGTTTAGCCTTTGCTGACTTATCTTTTAGCAATGATAATATTTCTCTCACTGCCACTGATGAAACTTTAGCTATTCTATCGGGAGTCGATACCACTATTCTTACCGAAAGTGACTTTGTTATTTAGGGTGAGGGGAGACCAAACTATCAAACTTTACTAATAAAAAAAGGCGCGTAACGAAGTCATGCCGTAGGCTTATCGCTCGCACCTTTAAGAAATTAATTATTGATTAACTATTAATCAATACCTTCAATTTTATCTTCCACTTCTTGATACAACTCGCGCAATCTGTCGAGGTTTTCTTCGCTGGTTTCCCAGTAACCGCGACCGTTTACTTCGAGTAAAGTACCGACGATTTTACGGAAGGAATTGGGGTTAAGATCCATGAGACGTTTGCACATTTCAGGGTCGTCGATGAAAGTAGTATTGACATCTTCATAGACCCAATTGTCTACCGCATCGGCAGTTGCAGACCAACCCATAGTGTTAACCAAACGCTTGGATAGTTCCCGCACACCTTCGTAACCGTTGCTCAACATACCTTCGTACCATTTGGGGTTGAGTAGTTTAGTCCGAGCGTCTAAACGTACTGTTTCGGAAAGGGTACGGACTTGGGCGTTAGCGGTGGTAGTGTCGGCGATGTAAGCGGTGGGTTTTTTACCGTCATCTCTCAAGCTGGAGACGATCTTAGTAGGATCGGAGTCGAAGTAGTGAGATACGTCAGTTAAGGAGATCTCGGAAGAGTCTAGGTTTTGGAAAGTGACATCGGCTTTCTTCAAAGAAGACTCAAACAAGCTTCTGCTTTCATCCATGACTCCAGGGTTATCGGAGTTAAAGGCAAAAGACTTACGGTTGAGGTACATATCTTGTAGTTCTTTTTCCTCTTCCCAACTACTGTTTTCTACCGCCAAGTTAATGTTAGAAGAGTAAGAACCAGAAGCGTTAGAGAAGATGCGGGTAGCTGCTTGACGGACATTGATACCCATTTCTTCCGCTTGTTCGAGGGCGTGTTTGCGAACAAAGTTCATTTCAATGGGTTCGTCGGCTTCGGCTGCCATTTTCACCCCGCGATCTAAGAGGTTCATTTGGTTGATAAATAAGTCGCGGAAGACACCAGAACAGTTAACTACTACGTCAATACGAGGACGACCTAGTTCTTCTAGAGGAATTAACTCTAGTTTATTAACGCGACCTAAAGCATCGGGTACGGGACGTACGCCAACCATCCACATAATTTGGGCTAACGATTCGCCGTAGGTTTTGATATTATCTGTTCCCCAAAGAACGCAAGCGATACTTTCAGGGTATTCACCACCGTTATCAATTTTCTGACGTTCGATCAAGCGATCTACAACAATTTTCGCTGACTGTACCGCAGCCAAAGTAGGAATGGACTGAGGATCTAAAGCGTGGATGTTTTTACCTGTAGGCAAAACATTGGGGTTACGGATCGGGTCGCCACCAGGGCCAGGTATTACGTATTCACCTTCTAAGGCTTTGAGTAGTCCGCCAAGTTCGTTATCGGCGCATACCTGTTCCAAACAGAATTCTAGGTATTCCATTAAAGGCTTGAGTGCTTCGCGATCGACGTTGGTATAGCCGTGTTCGTGCAGTGCTTCGATCCAAGGTTCTTTCTTAGCAAGATTAAAGAAGTTGAGTTTGGAAACCATCGATATGCGACCGTCGGCATCGATTTGAGCGCGAACTAAAGCACCTACAGCAGCGCGAGTAGCTTGGGTGATGTCTTGAAATAGTTGTACGTCTGCTAAAACACCGCGATCGTTATTAGCGTAGATTTCATCAATATCGCGATCGATACTATTAGCAATGATGCGGGGTAAGGAAATAATACCTTCTTCTTCGCGATCGAGGTTAGAGATGTTTACGAGAGTGGCGATCGCCTCCTCCGCAGTTGGAGGTTTACCGATGGTATGCAAACCACAGGGTAACAAGCGAGATTCGATTTCCATTAGCTGTTTGTAAACCAAACCAATAATGGTATCTCGTTCCTCCTGAGTCATCTCCTTGGCGGAATGGTCGGGGAATTGGATATCTTTATCCAGGTTACAAATTCGGGCTTGATCCATTACTGTATCGACGATTTGAATACCGCGACCGCCATCTTTGAGGCTTTGATAAGAACCAATTAGTTCCCCTAATTCTTTCAGACCTTTGTATAATCCCGCATTTTCGGCAGGAGGAGTGAGATAAGAAATAGTTGCTGCATAACTACGGCGTTTGGCAATAGTTGCTTCAGAAGGGTTATTAGCTGCGTAGTAATAAACATTAGGAATACTACCAATCAAGCTATCGGGATAGCATGCACCCGACATACCCATTTGTTTTCCTGGCATAAATTCCAACGAACCGTGAGTACCAAAGTGCAATACTGCATCGGCTTTCCAAATATGCTCTAGATAGCTATAGTAAGCTGCAAACCCGTGATGGGGAGAAGCAGAACGAGAGAACAATAACCGCATCGGATCGCCTTCATAACCAAAGGTAGGCTGTACGCCGATAAAGACGTTACCAAATTCCTTACCATAGATTAAGAGGTTTTGACCGTCGCTGTTGAGGTGTCCTGGTGGTGGACCCCAGTTTTCTTCTAGCTTCACGGAGTAGGGAGTCAGGCGTTCGTACTGTTCCACCGACATCCGATGAGCAATATTTAGTTCGGGAGAAGCGTATTGTGCTTGAGCATCGTGAATCACTTCCTGCATCAATTCTTCCGCAGATTCAGGCAAGTTTTGAAGGTCATAGCCGTTATCCCGCAAGCCTTTCATTACTTCGTAGATCGAACCAAAGACGTTGAGGTAGGCAGCAGTACCGACGTTACCTTTATCGGGAGGGAAACTAAACACGGTAATGGCTACTTTCTTCTGGAGTTTGGGTTTCTTACCTAAGTTACCCCATTTCATTGCCCGACGGGCGATCGCTTCTACCCGATCCTGTAAAGCAATAGATTTACCAGTTGCCCCATCCCTACCAGAGGCAATTATCGGTTCGATCGCCCCATCTAATTCGGGAATGGCAATCTGCAATGCTACCTGTACGGGGTGCAAACCGAGTTCGCTTTCCTCCCACTCTTCAGTAGTTTGGAATACTAGAGGTAAGGATACCATGTAGGGACGGTTAAGACGTTGCAAGGACTCGATCGCCTTGGGATGGTCTTGTCTGGCAGGACCACCAACTAGAGCAAAACCCGTTAGGGAAACTACCGTATCGACTATGGGGTCGGTTTTATCTTTATTCCAGAAATACTCATCTACTGGTTTAGAAAAGTCTAAACCACCAGCAAAGACGGGAATGACTCTTGCCCCCATACATTCTAGTTCCTGTACCATTGCTACGTAGTGAGCGTGGTCTTGGGTAACTAGGTGGGTGCGTTGCAATACCAAGCCAACGCAGGGTGCTAAAGGATCTTTAAGATCGTCGGCAATGTCGGGACGACTATTAAACCAATCTAAATATTCTCGGACATCCTCAAACATCTTCGCTGCAAGGGGATGCCAAATACCCATGTCTGGGTAAACTATAGGTTCTTCGTAGGTAAATTCTTTATTCTGCTTCCCTGGATAAACGTATTTATCCGAAAGCATCAATAAAAAGTTTTCTAAATTATCCGCATTTCCACCCAACCAATATTGAAAGCTCAACATAAAATTACGAGCATCTTGGGCTTTCTCTACGGGCAAATATTTTAATACTTTAGGTAGCGTCCGCAATAGCTTGAGCATTGCATCCTGAAAAGAACTTCCCGACTTTTCTTTACGCTTGCGCATAAATTGGGCGATCGCACTTTTAGACTGTCCTAACTGTGCCATCGAGAAACTACCCATCTTATTCAGACGCATCACTTCGGGCATCGAAGGAAAGACTACCGCAGCATCTAAATTATCGCGGTGGGGCGTTACTGCCTCCACAACCTTTTGCGCCATCTCTTCGACAAAAATCAAAGAGGCAATAAAGATATTTGCCTGGGCAACGTCATTTTTAAAATTATTGTAGTTTTCTTCGTCTCTTAACTCTTCGATCAAATAGCCACTGAGTTCAACGGCTAAATGGGGATTGTTAGCGTTAATCGATCTAGCTGCTGCCGTCAGCGTACTTTGGTACTGAGGTTCTAGCACGACATAGACCACCCTGAGTAGATCGCGTCCGTTAACAGCTTCTGGCTTAACGTAACGAACGGTTGACTTGACCTGGGTGAACATATAACTTGATTCTCCTTTTTGTAATGGCGATTTTAACGGGGAATGTACGGGGTAAGCTCGCTCTTTACTAACCCCAGACAACTAGCTTATGTAAAGTATATTTATCAAAAAATGTTACTCAAATTCCGCCAAACCCTCAATCTGACACAATTCGATAACAATTATTAAATATTACGTAACAAACTTTAACAGCATTAATGAGCATTTACTTCAGATATTTGTTACATTAATTAACAATAAAATATTTGACAATTTTGCAGTTTTACTATATAAATATTTAGATCGAAATTTAGTTTGGAGAGTAGAGCGATCGCTGTGCAATGACTATCAAGATCGCTTCATATGTAGAATAAATGTTATTTAAGATCAATTTTAGTAGCAAGAATTTATTAGTCTGTCGAGTTTTTAACCCAATCTTCTAAACCTTGAGGAATTCTGACCAATTTAGTTTTACCCAAACGAACATAATTCTTACCCCGCATTATCCAATCTCTCCTCAATTCTAATTAGCTTGCGTTTAATGTCGTTTAAACCTTGCAATAAATTTAGTCTGTCGGTATCTGCTGATTGTTGATAACCATATAGATTAGTTAGTCTATCTTGATGTCTTTGACTAACAATATTAAGGTTTTCAATATTTTCGGTTAAAAGAGCGATTGCACGAGTGTTTTTCTCTTGTTGTTCGCTAATTTTTTCTTGCTGCTTACTGATTATTTCTTGCCTTTCTGTTAATCTGGCAATGGCATCGGTATTTTCAGTAGATGGACAAGTTTTTTTCAGAATTGATCATCAGCTAAGAATTTAACTTTCAAGGGACATTTACCAGTACTATAGTATTAATAATTTAGACTGAATATAACTTTTATTTATATTAAAATCGAGTTTTAATTGAGTTATAGATACGGTGGGGATTTGGGAGCTTAAAATGTTAA
>JAAUYI010188020.1_pt1 | contig 13578 bp, 9 predicted proteins | sample 7278041 | NCBI WGS metagenome assembly JAAUYI01 (sample SAMN14350216, study PRJNA611818) | marine sediment metagenome | isolation source: surface marine sediment (0.6m) | place: French Polynesia: Moorea | collected 2018-08
CCATGTTGGCCGTGAGCTCGCGGATACCCTCGACGGAGCTCTCGCGCGATACATGCTGAACGAGGTAAACGGGGTCGTCGCGTCGCGCCAGGATAAGGTCCGAGGTCGTGACGATGCCCACCAGGCGTCCCTCCTCGAGGACGGGGAGATGATGGAAGCTGCGCTGCGTCATGAGCAGGGTCGTCGCGAAGAGACTGTCCCTGGCGTCGATAGCTTCGGGATTCGGTGTCATGACGTCCTTTACCGCGCAGCGGATATCCCGGGCCTCCGCCAGTACGCGCGTCCGCAGATCCCGATCGGTCACTATCCCGGTCAGCTCTGCATTGTCATCAAGCACGAAGGCCGAGGACACGCGACGCTGTGCCATGGCGACGGCCACCTGGTGCACGCTGGCAGTCTCGGGCACGGTCAGCAGATTGGTCGACATGACAGTGCTCACCGGTGCGAGCATCGCATTTGGGGTACTGTCGACGCGCGCCGCGCGGCGAAGGCGCCGGCTGCGCTGGCTGGTAAAGTAGCGGTCGAAGGAGCGATGGGCCCGGCGCAGCGCGTGGTACGCATCGTCCGGCAGGCGATAGATCAGGGCGTCCTCGATCACGATGGCCAGTACGGAGCCCCGCTCCGCGTTCAAACCACCGATATGGAAACTTTCCCCCTCGGCCAGCCGGTCCAGGAGTTTGTTGTCCTCGTCGCGTATGTCCACGGCGCCGCTGCGCAGGATACGCAGGCCACGCTTTGGCGTGGATTCGTCAAAGCGCTCCCCCTGGCAGTGGTAGGACACCCGCAACGCACGCACCGCCTCGTCGAGACCCGCAGGGTCCAGCTCGTTGAAGGGAAGCGAAGAGCGTAAAAACTCTCGTACTTCTTCGAGCTCGCTGGCGGCCCCGTGTACGGGCTGATCTTCCGCTTCCGAACTCATCGCGCGCGGTCCCCGGTCTGGAGAAACGCCGTGGAGGCATCGGCGAAAAATGCGCTACCCGCTCTCGACGCCACGAGACGAATGCGCAGCCCTTCCGCGGGCGCGGAAGACATGGGCAGGTACCAGCTCCGTCCCTCGTCGCCCCCGCGCATCATGAGGCGCGGCGCCGTATCGCTATCAGCGGCGCCGACGGCCATTTGCACCTGATCGAGCGCGTGGGTCGACGTCAGCGTGAGGTTGAAGCCCACGCCATCGCCGGCCCGAAGGGTGAGCCTGAGATCGTTGTTCGTCAGTTCGCAGACACCGCTGGCGTAGCGGCAGCTGCTGGTCTCCACGAGCGGGTAACTCTGGCCGCGCTGCGCCGGCTTCGGCTTTTCCCCCACCAGGGCTCCGACCGCGAACCAGGTCAGGATGGCGAGGAGCGGAGCCACGAGCATGGCCGTGATGACATGCTTATTCCTGAACACGGGCCCTCCGCAAAATGACAAGGGGCGCCAGTGGCGCCCTCCAAGGGTGATCGGGTTGCGGCGGGCGACGAATCGCACCGCGGTGTGTACGACAACGTCGCCCGGCGACCCGGTCGATCAATGGTCGACGGCTGCCTCGGCGCCCGCCGGGATGCGGATACTCTCCACGAGTTCCTGCACCGATTCCGGAGGCGCAGCGGTGAGCCTGGACACGACGATCGCTACCGTGAAGTTCACGATCGCACCCACCACGCCGAAGGCATTCGGCTCGATGCCCAGGAACCAGTTGGGCGGCGTATCGCCAAGGAAAGCCGTACCCGGTATGAACATGATGCCCTTGTGCTGGAAAACATACAGCAGCGTCACGCCAATACCTCCGACCATGCCCGCGATCGCCCCTTCCTTCGAGATGGACTTGCTGAAGATACCCATCATCAGCGCCGGGAAGATCGACGATGCCGCGAGGCCGAAGGCCAGCGCCACCGTACCCGCGGCGAATCCCGGTGGATTCAGGCCGAGGTATCCGGCGCCGGCGATCGCGACCGCCATCGCCACCCGGGACGCGTTGAGCTCCGCCTTCTCGCTGATGTTCGGCGCGATCATGCCCTTGAGCAGGTCATGCGAAATGGCCGAGGAGATGGCGAGCAGCAGCCCCGCCGCCGTCGAGAGGGCCGCGGCCAGGCCGCCCGCCGCGACCAGCGCAATCACCCAGTTCGGGAGCCGGGCGATCTCGGGATTGGCCAGCACGATGATGTCGTTGTCGATCGTGACCATCTCGTTCACGGACCCGTCCGCAGAGTACTGGATACGACCGTCGCCGTTCTTGTCTTCGAAGGCAAGGAGACCCGTCGTTTCCCAGTTCTTGAACCACTGCGGACGCTCTTCGTACTCCAGGTACTGCCCGGGCTCGGGCTCGATGGTCTGCATCAGGTTCAGCCGGGCCATGCCGGCCACGGCCGGTGCCGTGGTGTACAGGATGGCGATAAAGACCAGCGCCCAGCCCGCCGACGAGCGCGCGTCCTTCACCTTGGGGACGGTGAAGAAGCGGATGATCACGTGGGGCAGACCCGCGGTACCGATCATCAGCGACAGCGTGTAGGCGAACATGTTGAGACCGGACAGGCGGAAGTTGGTCGTGTACTCCTTGAAGCCCAGATCGGTGACAACCTGGTCGAGGCGATCGAGGAGATAGACGTCAGTGCCCGAGAGCGTGCTGCCGAGCCCCAGCTGCGGCAGGGGATTGCCGGTCAGCTGCAGGCTGATGAAGATCGCCGGAATCGTGTAGGCGAGGATCAACACGCAGTACTGCGCGATCTGCGTGTAGGTAATCCCCTTCATGCCGCCGAGCACGGCGTAAAAGAACACGATGGTCATACCCACGTAGAGCCCCGTGTCGTAATCGACCTCGAGGAAGCGCGAGAACGCAACGCCCACGCCCTTCATCTGCCCGATGACGTAGGTCACGGAACAGATAATCAGGCAGATCACCGCCACCGCCCGCGCCGAGTTCGAATAGAAACGGTCGCCGATAAACTCGGGCACGGTGAACTTGCCGTACTTGCGCAGGTAGGGCGCAAGCAGCATGGCCAGGATCACGTAACCGCCGGTCCAGCCCATGAGGAACACGGAGCCACCGTAGCCTCCGTAACTCATGGCGATCAGGCCGGCCATGGAGATAAACGACGCCGCGGACATCCAGTCCGCCGCCGTCGCCATGCCATTCTGGACCGGGTGAATCCCGCCGCCGGCCACGTAGAAGTCCTTGGTCGAACCCGCCCGCGCCCAGATGGCAATGCCGATATAGATGGCGAAGGTGAATCCGACGACGATGTAGGTCAGGGTCTGAAGTTCCATGGTCGTGCCCCCTATTCCTCGTCCACGCCGAACTCACGGTCCAGCGCCGCCATCTTCCTGGCGTAGTAGAAGATCAGGATGACAAACACGTAGATCGAACCCTGCTGGGCGAACCAGAAACCGAGTTTGTAACCCCCGATGCGTATTTCGTTGAGCACGTCAAACAGCAGGATGCCGCAGCCGTAACTCACCACGAACCAGACCACCATCAGCTTTACCATCAGCGACACATTGCGCTTCCAGTACGCCGTGGCCTGCTCCTTTGTCATTTCCCTTGCCATAGAACACCTCCCCGGTGTTGTTATGTCTTTATTCCTGCGACGCTAGCAGAGCGGGCAGGGGTTTCCCTTTGCTCTTTGGTCGAGCGCCTAGAACACGTACTTCGCGGCCAGTTGAAGTCGATACATATCCCCGTCGCGTCCGTCCTCGAGCTCTTTCGAGCCGTAGAGGAGTTCCCCGCCCAGCATCAGCCTGGGCGCGGGCAGATACATCAGGTTCAGATGCACAGAGCGGTACGCCTTGGCCAGGCTGTCGGCCGCGGCGAAGTCCTCCAGCGATGGGTTGTCGGCCTTGGAGGCCGAGAGGACGAGATTGCTGCGCCACTGGTCGGACCAGTGATGGCGGTAGGCCAGGACAGCGCCGGCCTGGTCGATGGTTTCGATCTCGCCGTTCAGGTCGATATAACCGTCATTGAAGGAATTGAGACCGAGGTAGCGTCCGAGCGCATTGCCGTACGTGAACATGAAGCGGACGTCGTCGCGACCGAGCATCCACTTTCCGGCGAGGGACAGGCCGTAGCCGTACATGTCGTCGCTGGCGACTTCGGTATTGGCATTCGAGCGTTCTTCATAGGAGAGCTGGCGCGCGATCCCGGCGATCGACCAGCTGAGATCACCGGTCTGACCGTTGTAGCGCGCGATCAAATCGGGGATCACCTCGCTGTCGTCGAGGCGCGTACCACCCTCCGGCAGGTTCACGCGCGTCGTTTCGTTCTCTACCGCCAACTGCCACGGGCCGTTGGTCCAGCGAATCATGGGCTGGCGCTCGAACGCGGTACCGACCGGCCCGACGAAATCAAGGAGATCCGGCAGGGTGCCGACGTTGAAGAACGTCGACCAGTACTGCCCGGCCAGCAGGTTCTTCCCGGGCGCGTAATCCCACTTGAGGAATGCGTGACGGATCCGGGAGCTGAACGAGTTCGACACGCGCTCGTCGCCCTGGCCGGACAGCAGGAAGTCGAGCTCGATGTGTGACGAGATCGTGCCCACGTCCGTTTCCGTCGCGGTCTTGAAGTAGAAACGCGAAGTCTTGGCGTGGATGTTGGTGCTGCGATACGGGTCCCCGTCGCCGGATGCCGGCTCGACGGGGATCAGGGAAGGAACAAAGAGATCGTCGAGGAGAGCCGCCGGCCTTCCCTCGTTGTATTGACTGGTGATGGCGTCGAGCTGGACGTAGCCTCCGTAGGTGAACTTCGTTCCCTTCCTGATGGGGCGGGCCTCCTGGATTTCCTCGGCCTGGACCGCCAGGGTCTCGATGTTGCTTTCGATGCTGGTCGAGTTGCTGCTGACCATGGATTTCAGCTCGACCAGCTGCGCCTCGAGCAGGGCGATGCGGGCCTCCATTTCATCCGCCGTGGCGGCCCGGGTCTGGATACTGAACGCTGTGGTACTGGCCAGGATGGCGCCTACGGCACAGGCCAAAGGTGTCTTGCCTATCATGTCTGTCCCTCCGCTTACTGTTATCAGACGGAGGTGTTTTAGCGCCCACACAAGTCGTACGTGTACTAGACCTTAGTCAATTTATGGGTATTTTCGCGACCAAGGTCTATGCGTTAAGTCCGGTTTTTAGATTGTTTATTCAAATCCTGCCGTGCTTTACATCGCACTGAAATCGCGCACAATGTGGCAACAATATAAAAACACCCGGGGGAAAACGACGGCACATGAAGTGCGTAATTGCTGATGACCACCCGCTTTTTCGAGAGGCCCTGGCCGGGCTGATCGGCGGTGATGATTTCCGCGGCGAAGTCGCCCAGGCGGAGAGCGTTGCTTCTCTTCACGACCTGGTTGACCGCGAGGGTCCGCCCGATCTTCTGCTCCTCGACCTTCATATGCCGGGGGTTACGGGCTTTTCTGCATTGAGCTGGTTCGTAGGCAACTACGCCGACAAGCCGGTGATAATCATCTCGGCTAATACGCATCCCGATACGGTGCGTCGGGCCATCGATCACGGCGCTGCTGCCTTTCTCTCAAAATCATCCTCGACGGAAGAAATCGGTGAAACGCTGAGGCGCGTTCTCGATGGTGAACGCGGTCTCCATCCCGGGCTGGAAATCGGCGAGCAGGGTGCGACGCTGCAGGCGCTGGACGTCGCCGAGGCTCTGGCAAGCCTGACGCCGCAGCAGTTTCGCGTGACGTCGATGCTCGTCGAGGGCATGCTCAACAAGCAGATCGCCTACGAGCTCGAGGTCAAGGAAGCAACGGTCAAGGCGCACATGACTGAGATATTCCGCAAGCTTGGCGTTCACTCACGCACCCAGGCCGTGCTGGCGATCGGCAACCTGACCGTCACCCCCCTTGAGGAACTGGAACGCGCACCAGGCCCGACCCATTGAGCACGGCGCCGTCGGTACCGGCCAGTGCGAAGATCAGTGCCGTCAGTCGGGTTGGATTGACGGGCTTGGGTAAGATTCGGTAACCCGCCGCGAGCGCCGCCTCGCGCACCTCCCGTCCATCATCGGCACTCACAATCACGCAGGGAACATTGCGGTTGGCACCGCGCAGCGCCCATTGAAGCGCCGCAATTCCCGTATCCCCCTCATCGAGGTGGTAGTCCGCGAGGACCACGTCCGGCCTGAAGGCCTTGAGCGTGTCACGGAGTCCATTCCGGTCCGCCACCACCGTGACCCGACAACCCTCGGCGGTCAGAATAGCGGCCAGGGCGTCACGCACCTGCGCATCGTTGTCGATGCACAGCACGCTGAGTCCGCTCAGCCGCCCCTCCATACGAGGCACCGTGTCGCTCCCGACCTCCTCGCGCACGGGCTCACCTCGCGGCACGGTGAGGGAAAACAGGCTGCCCCTTCCCGCCTCCGACTGGAAGCGCAGGGGCAGGTCGAGGAGTTCGGCATAACGCTTCACGATTGACAGACCGAGTCCCAGACCCTCGCCAGCATCCTCCCCGGCCGAAAGGCGCTGAAACTCGTCGAAGATTTTCGCCCGATTTTCCTCGGAGATTCCCGGGCCCTGATCAATCACCTGGAGTTCGACTTCGCTTCCACGACGCCTGGCACCAAGCAGCACGGTGCCCGCGCGACTGTACTTGATCGCGTTGGAAACCAGGTTCTGCAGCGCCCGGCTCAGGAGCTGACGGTCACTGTGGACCCATAGTGACGAACTGCGCAGCCGCAGGCGCAGACCGCGACGCAGCGCCTCAGGTGCGAATTCGGCATACAGCTCGCGCAGCAGGGCATCCACGGCGAAGGTAGCTAACGCCGGTTGACGCCTGCCCGAGTCCAGCCGTGCGATCTCGCGCAGTTCGCTGATCATCTCTTCGGCGCGACCCAGAGCCTTGTCGATGGAAGCGATGGTGCTGGCGGATCTTTCGCCCAGCGCGGGATCCTGTTTCAGGGACGCGGCAAACAGCCGCGCCGCATTGATGGGCTGCAGAAGATCATGGCTCGTCGCGGACATGAAGCGGGACTTGGAAACGCCTGCTTCCCTAAGACGGCTTTCAGCTTCGGCGCGCAGGCGATTCTCGCGGCGCAGTTCCGCGTTCGTGTCGGAGAGACTCCGACTCCCCGACTGCAGGCGGTTCTCGAGTTCGGTCCTTGCCTCCTCGAGTTCGGTCACCATCTCGCGGTATTCCGTAATGTCGGAATAGGTGGTCACGATGCCGCCTTCCGGCATCGGCAGCCCCTGGATATCGATGACACGTCCATCCGGGAGGCGTCGCTCGAAGCGATGCGCCTCGGCCCGATGCAGCCAGTTGAGGCGCTTCTCCACCTCCTCGTCGATCGACTGCTTCCCGACCGCCATGATGCCGCGCTCGGCGTTGTAGCGGTAAAGGCGGGCCACGGGCAGACCCACGTAGAGCATCCGCTCGGGGTACTCGAAGATCTCTTCGTAGCGTGAGTTCCAGGCGACCAGCCGGAGCTGCGCGTCGACCACGGCCACGCCCTGTTGCATCGACTCGATGGTGCTTTCCAGCAGCGCCCGGTTGAAGGTCTGCTGGCGCCCGGCATGCGAAACCAGGCTCGCCAGGTCCGCGAAATCGACCTGCCGACTGTCCGTTAGCTGTTGCATCACGCGCCCCGCCGAAGCAGTGCCGATGACGCCGGCCAGCACCGACTCGGCCTCGCGCACGGCGAACAATGGCATGCGGTCGGCGGGAAGAATGCGCTGCTGGTAGCGCTCCTCGAAGGAACGCCAGAGTTCCCGGGCCCGGCTGCCATCGATAAACGGGGGGAGAAGCGCGCGCAGCTGTCCCGCTCGAACCGGCGACAGATCGAAGTCGTCGCCGCCCTGGGTGTCGACCGTAGCGGAGGCGTCCATGAATACGGAGGCCTGCCGCAGGTCGGTTGCCGAGGGGCGCAGAAGCAAAGACAGAATCACGAATAACATCCCATTCGCACCGAGGCTCCAGGCGGTCGCGTAGGCGAGGAGCGACTCGCCGCTGGCCGTGCCGAAAAGCGCGACGGGACTCAGAAGCGCGACCCCGAAAGGCCCATTCACGATGAACGCGTGCTCAACTCCAAGCACCGTGGGAAGCACCAGGCAGTAGAACCAGAACGCCAGCCCGGTGAGCAGCCCCGCCATGAGCGCGATACCGTGAGCCCGGCGCCAGTAGAGAGACGCGACGATACCCGGGGCAAGCTGGGCAGCCGCGAGAAATGAAACGAAGCCGATTTCGGTAAGCCAGGGCACGCGATAAAGCTGCGTCGCCACGAGCCACGCACCCGCGATAATCAGAGCGATGGTGACCTGGCGGATGCGGCGCACCCGGTTACCCAGGGCAAGGAGCGCCGGACCCGCCGCGCTGCGCCCGCGGATCATGAGCGGCACGGCCAGCTCGTTGGTGAGCATGATGGCGAGACTGACCGTCGCCACGATCACCATACCCGTTGCCGCGGAAATGCCTCCGATAAACGCGATAAGCAGCATCAGGGGCGCATCGAGGGCCAGGGGAAGCCACTGCACGTACGCGTCGGGGCTGATGTTCGCCTGCGCGTTGAGCGACGAAAGGCGGGCACCGGCGACGCTGATCGGCACGACGAGCAGCATGAACAGCCCGAGATACACCGGGAAAACCCACCGCGCGACTGCCGAGGCCCGGCTCTCCTGCGCCTCAACGACCATGACGTGGAACTGCCGCGGAAGGCACAGCACGGCGCAGGCGCTGATCAGAATCTGCGCGAAGAAGTCCGGAGTAAGCTGCGGCATCTGCAGGAAGGCGTCGCTGAGCCCGGGTTCCGCTGGGGCCGGCGAGCCACCGAGGTAGGCCAGGGCCAGCAACGCTATGCACACGAACGCCAGCAGCTTGACTACCGATTCCATGGCGACGGCGCTCATCATGCCCGGGTGACGCTCACGACCGTCCATGCGCCGGGCACCGAAGAGGATGCTGAAGGCGGCAAGGACCACCGCGATGATCAGACTCGGATCGACCGCCGTGCTCCCCGCGGCCGGCGTTTCGCTCACGGTGACGAGCCAGGCCTGCGAGAGCGCCCGGAACTGCAGTGCGATGTAGGGGAGGACCGCCGCCGTGGCGACCAGCGTCACCAGTACGGACAGCGCCTGGCGCTTACCGAAACGCGCGCCGAGATAGTCCGCTATCGAAGTCACGCGGTGCCGGGGACCCAGCCGCATCAGACGCTCGATCACGGGCCAACCCAGAGCGAAGATCAGGATGGGACCCAGGTAGATCGGGGCATGACTCCAGGGCGACGCCACGGAACTGCCAACCGCCCCGTAGAAGGTCCAGGAGCTGCAGTAGACGCCCAGCGACAGAACGTAAACGAAGTTTCGGAGCCGCCGCGGGAGGCCTGCGCCACGGCGTTCACCACGCCGATCCACGGCCCAGGCGATTACAAAAAGCGCACACACGTAGAGCGCTGCAAGACCCAGCAGATACGAAGGTGTAGTCATTCCCCCACCCGGTGAACCCGGTGTTATGGGGTCGAGCCTAGCACAGCCCGGTCAGCGCCGGGCGACGGGAATCAGCCCCCGCTGCGACGCCTTCTCACGGCCGCGGCGAGCTCACCGAGCAGCACCTTGGTGATCTCCCAGTCCATGCAGGGATCGGTGATGCTCTTGCCGTACTCGAGCGGTTGCCCGGCGACCACGTTCTGGCGACCTTCCTCGAGGAAACTCTCCAGCATGAGGCCGAAGATCGCTCGGCTTCCCCGCGCCACCTGCGTCCCGATATCCCGGGTCACGTCGACCTGGCGAGCCGGAATCTTCCTGCTGTTGGCGTGGCTTGCGTCGATCATGATCCTGGCCGCAAGGCCCGCGCGGCTGAGCAGCGTGCTCGCGTCATCGACGGAGAACATGTCGTAGTTCGGGTGCTTCCCGCCCCGCAGAATGATGTGGCAGTCGCCGTTCCCCGCGGTCTGAAAGATGGCGGAGTGGCCCTGCTTGGTCACGGAGAGAAAGTGGTGCGGCTGCGACGCCGAGGCAATGGCGTCGATGGCCACCTGGATATCCCCGTCGGTCGCGTTCTTGAAACCGACCGGGCAGGAGAGTCCCGAGGCAAGCTCGCGGTGCGTCTGGCTCTCGGTGGTACGGGCGCCGATGGCGCCCCAGGAGACAAGATCGGCCACGTACTGCGGGCTGATGAGGTCGAGGTACTCCGTGCCCGCAGGCAGACCCATCTCGGCGAGGTCGGCCAGGAGCTGCCGCGCCAGGTGCAGTCCTTTATTGATCTGGAAGCTGTTGTCGAGGTCCGGGTCATTGATCAGGCCCTTCCAGCCCACGGTCGTGCGCGGCTTCTCGAAGTACACCCGCATCACGATCAGCAGGTCGTCCGCGAGTTCACCCGCGACCTCGCGCAGTCCCCGGGCATAGTCGCGGGCAGCGTCGGGGTCGTGAATGGAGCAGGGACCGACGACCACCAGGAGACGGTCGTCCTCCCCGGCCAGGATGCTGGAGATACCCTGCCGCGCAGCCGCCACCGTGCTCGCGGCGGTTTCCGTCAGGGGAATATCGGCGAGCAGCGTCTCGGGCGCGACGAGTTCGTTCGTGCTTTGAATGCGCAGATCGTCAGTAACAGACAACATAGGACTACTTCAGGGTTGGAACAGCGGCGCGACTATAGCACCGGCTGCCCACTGCCGCGATGCAACGCCTTGGTGATAGCATCGCCCGCCAGTGGATCACCGGTGACGTTCAGGGGAAGCCCATGTTTACGAGTGAAATGACCCAGACCGGGCGCCTTCGCGCCAGCCTGCTGCTGCTAGTGGCCGCAGCGCTCAACATCGCGACGGTGCAGGCCGACGACAACGACAGGTATTTTTCCGCGCTGGACGTGTTCGAGCTCGAATGGGCGGAAGATCCGCAGATTGCTCCCGATTCAGAGCTCATCGTCTACCGGCGTGCCGGCTTCGATATCCAAACAGACAGCCGGCGCGGCAACCTGTGGCTGCTCAATGCCACGACCGGCGGGCAGCGCAAGCTCACCAGCTTTGAAGGCAACGAGACCGCGGCGCGCTGGTCGCCGGATGGCACGCGCATCGCTTACTCCCGGGAGAGCGCGGACGACGATGGTCGCGAGATCTATGTCTATTGGCTCGAGAGTGGCAGCAGCGCCCGGGTAACGCGCCTGCCGAAGGCTCCCAGACATATACGCTGGAGCCACGACGGCAAGCACCTGGCATTCGAAATGACCGTCCCCGTCGACGCGCCGGTCTTCGGGGAGCGCCCCGCCAAACCGGAGGGAGCCGAGTGGGCCGACGAGCCCCGGGTCACGGACCGGCTTTACCACGAGCGCGACGGCAGCGGCTACGTAGAGGCCGGTTTCTCTCACGTGTTCGTCGTGCCCGCCGAGGGCGGCACGGCGCGACAGATCAGCTCCGGCGATTTCCACCATCGTACCCCGGAGTGGAGCCCCGACGGCAAAAGCCTCGTCGTGAGTGGCAATCGGAGCGAGGACTGGGAGTACGATTACCGCAACAGCGAGATCTACCGGGTCGATCTTGAGGGCAACACCACGGCGCTGACCACGGTCTCCGGCCCGGACCATCATCCCCTGCCCTCCCCCGACGGTCGGCATCTCGCCTGGCTTGGTTTCGCCGACAAGCGTCAGGCCTACCAGCTCACGCGGCTGCGGGTGTCCTCCGACAACGAGGCGCCGCGAGAGCTCCTCGGAAACCTCGATCGCAGCGTCAGCGGCCTCGCCTGGGCCGAAGACTCAAGCGGCCTTTATTTCCAGTACGACGATCGCGGGCGCACGCGCATCGGCTTTGTTTCCATTAGCGGCGCCTATCGCAAGCTTGCGGACGATCTGGGAGGCACCAGCATCGGACGCCCCTATAGCGGCGGCTCCTTCTCGGTCTCAAGCGACGGTCGCATCGCGTACACCTTCACACGCCCGGAGCACCCGTCGGATGTTGCCACCGTGGCCGACGGCACGTTCAGCCGCCTGACGCATCTCAACGCCGAGTTGCTGGGTCAGCGCAGCCTCGGCGAAACCCGCGAGCTGTGGTGGGAGAGCAGCGTCGACGGCCGACCCGTCCAGGGCTGGCTCGTCCTGCCCCCGGATTTCGATCCCGAGCAGAGTTACCCCCTCCTGGTGGAAAACCACGGTGGTCCCATCAGCAACTACGGCGAGCGATTCTCCCCGGAGATGCAGCTCTACGCCGCTGCCGGCTACGTGGTGCTCTTCCCCAACGCCCGCGGCAGCACCAGCTACGGCGAGGAGTTCGCCAATCTGCTGTATCACAACTACCCCGGCGAGGATTACAACGACACCATGGACGGTGTGGACGCGGCCCTGGCCGAAGGCTTTGTCGACGAGGATCAGCTCTACGTTACCGGCGGCAGCGCGGGCGGCATCATGACCGCCTGGATCATTGGCAAAACGCAGCGTTTCCGCGCAGCTGCCGTCATCAAGCCGGTCATGAACTGGTACAGCAAAACGCTCACGGCGGACAACTGGTTCCGCTACTACGAGACGCGTATCCCGGGAGTGCCCTGGACCAATCCCGAGGATTACCTGAAGTTCTCCCCGATCTCCCTGGTTGGAAACGTCGAGACACCGACCCTGGTGATGGTAGGCCTCGACGACCTGCGCACACCGCCTTCAGAGGCCAAGCAGCTGTATCACGCTCTGAAGTACCGCCGCATTCCGACGGCTCTGGTCGAGCTCCCCGGCGCCTCGCATTTCATTGCCCGGCGGCCGAGCCAGCTGATCGACAAGATCGGGAACATCCTCGCCTGGTTTGATCGTCACGACGGCGACGACGACGACGAAACAGAATAAGTAGATCAGTCGCTGCCGGTTTCCCGGGGAGACAGAAGCGCCGGCGCTGAAAAGCCGCCTGCGGCCTCAAGGAGCAGGCGCGCCGGCTGATCGAGGCGCGCGATGTCGTCCACGGAGAGCCGGAGCGAGGTTCCCAGCGCCGTCGCCAGCATGCGCTGCTGGTAGGGCAGATCGCGGCGATAGCCCGGCACCTGCTCCGCCAGGCACTCGCTGGCGTCCAGTTCTTCCGCAAAGGCTTCGACGAGCTTGGCCAGTTCGCGAAGGAGCTCTTCCTCGTGCTCCAGCCCCTCCCGGGGTTCCAGAATCCAGGTCATATCCTCGCGCAGTTCGCAGCGCCCCAGGCACGCCCCGCTGCGCTCGCTGTCCCACTCTTCCGGCGCGATCAGCGACAGGCGCCAGCCGTCCCGGCGGTGGTACAGGAAATAGGACTGCCCGGGCACGGGGCGAAACTGGAAGTCTGCTGACAGCACCAGGGCGGAGGTAAACCAGTCCCGGAGCAGCACGTCTGGCGCCTTTTCCTGGATCGCGATCGGGCGCGTTGCCTGCCAGTCCGCCAGCACGGCGACCACGCCCTTGCCCTGGGGATTCGGATTCTTGTGCGGGTTGCGAGTCATCCCCTGACTACGCGAGTTGCGCGGACTGCGATCAGTGCGCTGCGCCCTCAGACTGGCGCCAATAGTCGTCGAGCAGCGCGCCGATCGTGTTGGGTTCAACGAGGTGGGCGGCGTACCAGGTGTGCAGGCAGCGAATACGGGAGAATTCCGCGATGCCGCCGATACCGCGCTCTTCCAGGGCTTTGAGGTAAACCGCGCTCGAAAGACTGGCACGGTCCGTGTCCTCGAGATACGCGTCTCTCAAAGC
>JAAUYI010103881.1_pt1 | contig 13574 bp, 7 predicted proteins | sample 7278041 | NCBI WGS metagenome assembly JAAUYI01 (sample SAMN14350216, study PRJNA611818) | marine sediment metagenome | isolation source: surface marine sediment (0.6m) | place: French Polynesia: Moorea | collected 2018-08
CATCTGAACAAGGCGGCACCATCGCTCCAGTAGCAATCTTCAAAAAGCGATTAAGCGTGCTGCCGGTGCAGCGGGAATCACAAAAAAAGTATCTGTGCACACGCTACGCCACAGCTTTGCAACGAATTTATTGGAACACATACAGGACATTCGAACTATCCAGCTATTACTAGGCCAAACCAACTTACAAACCACGATAATTTTTACCCATGTGGCGCAGAAAAACTGTATAGGGGTTAGAAGCCCGTTGGATATTTGACCCGCCTTGCCGTCCAAGAACTTAGGTTTGCAGGTACTTTTTTAAATACTTCGATGTGTGTGACTTTTTATCTTTCTTCAGCATCTCTTTGGGCGATCCCATCGCCACCACACGTCCGCCGCTGTCACCGCCTTCGGGTCCCAGGTCGATAATGTAGTCGGCCTCTTTGATGATCTCCATGTTGTGTTCGATCACGACGATGGTGTGGCCCTGGTCCACCAATCCCTGCAGTACGTCGATAAGACGCTGGACATCCGACAGGTGCAGGCCGGTGGTGGGTTCGTCCAGAATATAGAGGGTGTGGCCGTTGGCGGGTTTGGCCATCTCTTTGGCCAGTTTGATGCGCTGGGCCTCGCCACCGGACAGGGTGGGGCTGGGCTGGCCAAGTTGCAGGTATCCCAGGCCGATGTCGCAAACGAATTGTACGGCCTTGCGAATTTTGGGGATGGCGTTGAAGAACTGCAGCGCTTCGGCAAAGGTCATTTGAAGAATATCGGCCATGGTTTTGCCTTTGTAGCGAACGGCCAGGGTCTCTTTGTTGTAGCGCGCACCGCGACAGATATCGCAGGGTACGTAGACATCCGGCAGAAAGGCCATCTCCACCTTGGGCCTTCCCTGGCCTTTGCACTCCGGACATCGTCCGGCATCCACATTGAAGGAGTAGCGGGAGGCGTTGTAGCCCCGGGCCCGGGACTCCGGTGTTTGGGCCATTAAGTTGCGGATGTCGGTCAAAAACCCCACATAGGAGGCCGGCACCGAGCGCGGTGTTCTTCCGATAGGGGTGTGATCCACCTCCTGGATGCGCTGGAGGGTTTGCCAATTTTGGAGGTCGCGGCATACGGCATTGATCTCTTTATGCTTGCGCAGGCGTTGATAGACTTCTCGATAAAGGGTGGCTTTCACCAGGCTTGACTTTCCCGAACCGGAGACGCCGGTCACGCACACGAGCCGGCTTAGCGGTATCCGCACATCGATCTTTTTGAGGTTATTGGCGTTGGCCCCTTTAATTTTAAGCGAGATCTGTTTTCGACAGGGCCGCAGTCGAGAAGTAATGCTTCGTTGATGGCCGTCAAGGCAGGCGCCGGTGATGGATGTGGGGGCTTTTTGGATCTCTTCAAGGCTGCCCACGGCCACCACCTCTCCGCCGCTGCGTCCGGCGCCGGGTCCCATATCGATGATGGTGTCGGCCGATCGTATGGTCTCTTCGTCGTGTTCAACGACGACGATGGTGTTGCCGCGGTCGCGCAGTTCCGAGAGCGCCCCCACCAGAATATGGTTGTCCCGGGCATGCAGGCCGATGGTGGGCTCGTCCAGGACATAGGTCACCCCGGTGAGGTTGGAACCCAGTTGGGCGGCCAGCCGCACGCGCTGGGCCTCGCCACCGGACAGGGTGTTGCCTGAGCGTGCCAGGGAGAGATAGCCGAGGCCCAGACGATTCATGAGCTTCAGCCTGATGCGCAGTTCATCCATGATGGGGTCGGCCAGGGGCCGCTGGTGTTTTGGAAAGGCAACGGCTTTGAGATGGTCGACCAGGTGTTCTGCCGGCAGCCGCACCCAGTCCCAGATGGTGTGCCCCTGTATTTTGACGGAGCGGGCCTCTTCTTTCAGACGGCTGCCGTCACAAGTGGGGCAGGTGCGCGGGATCTCGTCGGCCATTTCCAGAACCCCCAATCCGTCGCAGGTGGGACAAGCGCCGTGGGGGGAATTGAAGGAGAAGAGTCGTGGATCTCCCTGGACCGCACCGATACCGCATGATGGGCATCGGCCGTGGATGCTGAAAATCTCTTCAGAGCCGGATTTGGGATTGTACAGAATCATACTGCCGTCGCCCTCTTTCAAGGCCAGGGTTGTCAGCTCTGCAAGACGGACAGCTTGATTGCGACCTTTGGGAATGGCCCCCACCACTGCGTCGATGTCGTGGTCGTAGTAACGGCTCAAGGCCATGTCGGGGACCAGGTCCTGTATCTCGCCGTCGATGCGGGCCTGTGCGAACCCGACCTTGAGCAGCCGTGCCAGCACATCTTTGTGGAACCCTTTGCGGCCCGATATCTTGGGGGCCAGGATGAGGGCGTTTCCGGCGCCGTAACGTGCGGAGACTTGGGTCTGCAGGTCGGCGGTGCTCTGACGCGAAAGGGGACGGTGGCATCCGGGGCAGTGGGGATCGCCCAACTTGGAGAATAAAAGCCGCATGAAGTGGTAGACTTCGGTCAGGGTCGCAACGGTGGAGCGCCGACTGCTGTGGCTGATACGCTGCTCGATGGCCACGGTGGGCGAGAGGCCGGTGACCAGATCCACATCCGGTCGGTCTAAAATTTTCATGTACTGCCGCACAGAGGGCGCCAGACTTTCCAGGTAGCGGCGCTGGCCTTCGGCAAAGAGAATGTCGAAGGCCATGGTGGATTTGCCGGAACCGCTCACCCCGGTCAGGGCCACCATTTGATTGTGGGGAATGGAGAGAGAGAGATATTCTTCAAATTATGCTCTTTGGCCCCGCGCACGTGGATGGCCTGGCCATTGCCCGCATATTTGGCGTATTGCGCATCGGGTTGAGAGACGTGCCGGGTTTTACTGTGCTTAAGATAGGATTTGAGAAACTGTCCTGTATGAGAAACCTTGGTCCCGGCAATGGTCTCGGGTGTTCCCGCCGCCACGATGGTGCCGCCGGCGTCTCCGCCTTCGGGCCCCAAATCGATGACCCAATCGGCGGTTTTGATAACGTCCAGGTTGTGCTCGATCACCACCACGCTGCTGCCGTTATCGACAAGTTGCTGCAGGCAGTACAGCAATATCTTGATGTCTTCGAAATGTAGACCGGTTGTGGGTTCGTCGAATATCAGCAGGCGCCCTTTCTCTTTCTCAATGAGATATCGGGAGAGTTTGAGACGCTGGGCTTCCCCGCCGGAAAAGGTGGAGATGGGCTGACCCAGCCGAATATAGCCGAGCCCCACATCGACCAGGGGTTGCAATGCCGTACAAATCTTCTTACGACCCTCGAAAAAGGCCAAGGCCTGTTTTACGGTCATCTCCAAAATATTCTGGATCCCGACCCCTTTGTATTCGACTTCCAGAACTTCAGGTTTGAAGCGCCGGCCCTGGCAGTCCGGGCAGGTCATGAGCACATCGGAAAGAAACTGCATCTCTACTTTTTCATAACCGTCGCCTTTGCAGGTATCGCATCGCCCGCCTTCCACGTTAAAGGAGAAGTGGGCGGGCCCCAGCCCTTTTTCTTTGGCGTCTTTGGTGGCGGCCATCAGTTTGCGGATAGGGTCCAGGGCCTTGGTGTAGGTCAGCACGTTGGCCCGGGGGGTGCGCCCGATGGGACGCTGGTCGACCATCTCTACAGCGGCAACCTTCTGGTCTCCTTTGATGGATTTGTAATGGCCCGGCTTGCCCACGGATTGGCCTTTCAGGCGTTTGAGCCCCTTGTAGAGAATCTCTTCGGCCAGGGTGGACTTTCCCGAACCGCTGACGCCGGTGATACACACAAAGGCGTTCAACGGGATGGCAACGTCGATGTTTTTAAGATTGTGTTCGGCAGCACCTTTGATGGTGAGTTGTTTTTTCCCATTGGGCCGGCGTCTTTTGCCGGGCAGGGGAATATGCTTTCGTCCGGATAGATATTGGCCGGTAAGGGAGTTTTTTACGTTGGATAACGGGCCGAAGTAAGTGACCTGCCCGCCCTTTTCTCCGGCCTTGGGCCCCATGTCCAGAAGATTGTCAGCGGCCAGAATGATGGCCGGGTCGTGCTCCACCACCACGATGGTGTTGGGAAGTTGCTTCAGACGGTGTAGTATTCGGATCAGGCGCTGATTGTCTCTGGGATGCAGACCGATGCTGGGTTCGTCCAACACGTAAAGGGAGTTGACCAAAGACGCCCCCAAGGCAGAGGCCAGGGAGACGCGCTGCACTTCTCCACCCGACAGGGTGCGGGACTGGCGGTCCAAGGTCAAATACCCCAGCCCCACGTTGTTGAGATATTGGAGGCGGCCCAGAATCTCTTCCAGCACCAGGGCGGTGGCTTCGTCCCAACCTTTTGAAGTAAAGCCGGTGAAGAAGTCCAGGGTCTGGGCGGTGTTCATAGCATAGAGTTGGTCGATGGTATTTCCGCCGATGCGATAGAGCAGCGTGTCGGGTTTGAAGCGCGACCCATTGCAGTCCGGGCAGATGTCATAGGAGCGAAAACGGGAGAGATAAACCCTGACATGCATCTTGTAGGTTTTGGTCTCCAACCATTTAAAAAAACCACGAATCCCGTAATAGTCTTCGGTGCCGTCGATGATGCCGGCCCGCTGCTTGGCCGTCAGGCGTGAGAATGGCACTGTCATGGAGATGCGTTGCTTTCGGCAGTGATCTTCCAGATCGTAATACTCCATGCGGCCGTCTTCGGCCGTACCCCAAGGTTTGATGGCCCCATCGGATAGGGAAAGGCCGGGGTTCGGAATGATCAGATCCAAATCGATGTCGATTACGCGCCCGAAGCCGCGGCAGGTGTCGCAGGCCCCCAGAGGGCTGTTAAAAGAAAAGAGGTTGGGAAGGGGAGGATTGTAGCTGATGTCGCATTGGGCGCAGTGCAGATGGTTGGAAAAAGAGCGCCGGTCGCCGCCGTCGATCCAGACATCGATGCGCCCGCCGCCCATCCGCTGGGCTGACTCCAGGGAGTCGAGTACGCGCTGTCGCTGGGCCGGAGATAGGGAGACCCTATCGGCCAGGACGTCCAAAGTGGTTCCGGCAATTGTATGCCTTGCTATATCTTTTACACCGCCCTCATGCCAGACCCGGTCGTATCCTAATCGCATGAGTTCGCGCCGGGTTGCTTTGGCGTCCTCCTCCACCGCGTAGGGAAAGGTAATTACAGCGCGGCCACTCTCCGGCAGGGCCTGCCAAATTTGTTCCGGCGAATCGGGCAGGACCGGCTGGCCGCATTGGCGGCAGTGCAGTACCCCCTGACGTGCAAAGAGCAGTTTGACGTAGTCTGTGAGTTCGGTCATGGTGCCCACTGTTGAGCGTGAGGTGCGAACGGGATCTTTGCGATCGATGGCAATGGCCGGCGGGACGCCCAGGATTTGGTCGGCCTGGGGCCGGTCCATGCGGTCCATGAACTGGCGGGCGTAAGGAGAGAAGGTCTCTACATAGCGCCGCTGGCCTTCGGCATAGAGGGTGTCGAAGGCCAAAGAAGATTTTCCCGATCCGGAGACGCCGGTGACCACCGTCATCTGGTTGATCGGGATGTTCAGGTCGATGTTTTTGAGGTTGTTTTGGCGGGCGCCGCGAATTTCGATGTGTTGTGGCCGCATGAACGCAATCCTTTGAGCATAAATTCAGTAGTTGTCCCTATCCACCGGGTCCGATTGAACTGGTGCTAACAATAACCACTTCGAGGAGAAAATAAAGCACCGGTTGTACCCAATTTTTTAACAGGGTGGCACGGATTGACATCCGGTAGAGGTATCCATTAGGATGATGTTTCAATTCGTTAACCGTTGAAATGAATATATCAAATCCGGCTCTGCGCAATATTGAATGGGTAAAATGGAGAATGATTCCAAACGCCATGGGTTTAATCTGCGCCACCTGATCAGTGCCGAGCATACCATCATGTCGGCCTTGGCAGTGGTGGTCGGTATCGCTGGGGGCTTGGCAGCAGTTGCCTTCCGCCACCTGATCAACTGGGTCCAAACCGTGGCCTATGGTACCGATGCGAATCTGATCGAAATTTTGCCGTCCATGCACTGGGGCGCCAAGGTATGGATCCCTGCAGCCGGCGGATTGATTGTGGGACCGCTGGTCTATTTTTGGGCCCGGGAGGCCAAGGGGCACGGGGTTCCGGAGGTCATGGAAGCCGTGGCCCTCAAAGGCGGCGTCATCCGGAAGCGTATCGTGGTGGTCAAGTCCCTGGCCTCGGCCATCTGTATCGGCACCGGCGGCGCGGTGGGCCGGGAGGGCCCCATCGTGCAGATCGGCTCGGCGATCGGTTCCACCATCGGGCAGATTTCCAAAGTATCGGCCGACCGCATGCGAACCCTGGTAGGATGTGGCGCAGCCGCCGGCATCGCGGCCACGTTTAATGCCCCCATTGCCGGCGCCATGTTCTCTTTGGAGCTGATTTTGGCGGATTTTGGATTGGCCACTTTCAGTCCCATCGTCATCTCCGCCGTTGTGGCCACGGCCATCTCCAGGCATTTCCTGGGCGACTTCCCGGCCTTTATCGTCCCCGCCTATGAGTTGGTCAGCGCCTGGGAGTTTCCCCTGTATGTGATGCTGGGCATTCTTTGCGCTTTAGTGGCGGTGCTCTTTGTGCGTGTCCTTTATAAAACCGAAGATCTGTTCGATGCATTTCGATTTCCGGAATATCTCAAGGCCATTATCGGCGGGCTGATCATCGGGGTGGCAGCGTTATGGTTCCCCCATATTCTGGGGGTGGGATACGGTACCATCGACCTGTCACTGACCCAGAAGCTGACCTGGTATACCCTCATGGCGCTGGTATTTTTGAAGATCGCCGCCACAGCAGTGACCATCGGTTCGGGGGGGTCGGGGGGCATTTTTGCACCGTCGCTGTTCATCGGAGCGATGCTGGGCGGATTCTTTGGAATCGCGGTGAATGCTCTGTTTCCGGATATCACCGCCTCGCCGGGCGCCTACGGCATCGTCGGAATGGGAGCGGTGGTAGCCGCCACCACCCATGGCCCGTTGACAGCCATTTTGATGCTGTTTGAAATGACGGGCGACTATAAAATCATATTGCCCTTGATGATTACCTGCATCATTAGCGCCCTTGCGGCAGGCCAGCTATACCGGGAGTCCATATACACCCTCAAACTGATCCGCAGGGGGGTGGATATCCGAGCCGGCCGGGAAGTCAACGTGCTCAAGTCCATGTCGGTCCGCGAAGTGATGAATACCAATGTAGAGACCATCTACGAAGGTGCCCCCCTGGGCGTTTTTTCCAGAACCATTGCCAAAAGCAAGTACAACAGTTTCCCGGTGGTGAATATCGAAAAACAACTGGTGGGTATTATCAGTTTTGCCGATTACCGCGATGCTGTTTTTGATGAAGACCTGAAAGATCTGGTCATCGCCAAAGACCTGGCCACAGCGGAAGTTCAGACCATCGTGTCCGATGCAAATCTATACGAGGCCCTGGAGGCCATCTCCTATAAAGACTATGCCGTTCTGCCGGTGGTCTCCCACGAAGATGACCGTCACTTGTTAGGGGTAATCAGCCGCAGGGACATTCTCGGGGCTTATGATAAGGCGGTCCTCAAAAAAAACCTGTTTCACAATTCATAGCAGCCGAAAAAGCATCTCAAGTAATCTCCAAGCCGGGCAATAATGATAACGGGAGAGCTATGGATATGGATATTGCATCAATCACCACTAACACGGCCATGGCCGCTGTTGTCCGCCAGCTTCAAACCGTCAACGAGATTCAAACAGCGGTAATGCGTCAGTTGGCGGAAAGCCAGCAAGATTTGGCGGCTATGTTGGCCGCTATGGGCATCGGTCAAAATATCGATATTCAAGCGTAATCCCCTCCTAAAAAAAAGGCAGGCCGAACCCAAAAGATTCAACCTGCCCGCCTCCCCCGTAAAAGGGTCCCAAACCGTTTACGGTTTTCAATCTCTTGAAACTACGTGTTTACCCCGGTGTTGTTTGAAATTTAATTGATAATAAAGCTGGCCCGCCGGTTTTTCGACCAAATCTCTTCGCCGTTCCCATGGACAGCGGGTTTCTCTTCTCCATAGCTGAGGGTCTCCAAAGATTCGATCGCAACGCCGAGATCGAGAAGATAATCTTTCACCGCTTGGGCGCGTCTTTCCCCCAGGGCCATGTTATAGGCGTCCGTACCCCTTGCATCGCAGTGGCCTTCTATCAACAATTTTACCACATCGGGATTTTCCCTGAGCCACCTGGCTTTGCGTTGCAACAGGGTCTGTGCATCCAAGGTCAACACATCGCTGTCAAAATTAAAATAGACCATCTGGTTCAAAAAAAGCTCCCGGGCGTCTGGTTCGGGAAGCCGGACTTTGGACGCCGGTGTAAGAGACGCTTCAGCCACTGCGGGCCCCGACTCAATAGGGGATTGGGTATCCAAATCTGCTGCAGTATCATTTTTCATGACGGTTTTGCTGCAGCCGGCAGCAAATAGCAACGCCACCATCATGGCGCCAAAGATCCACGAATGCGTTTTCATGTTCCTCTCCTATAATATCCAAAGAAATTCAGGTGTCGTTACAGGGGTGGTGCGTTGGAACTTTGAAGAAAAGCAAACCGCATGCCACTCTTTAAGACTATTTAACAAATTGATATTATATGTTTTAATCAAGACACCGGCGTTAAAAGGACGCAAAAATGGAAATGGCCGGTTACAAAAATTACCCACTTGCCTGTGGATCAACGACGGGACAGCGGGCAGTTGCGGAATGCACAATACCTGCCTTCCCTACGGCGACGTTCCCATAGAAAATGCTTTGCAACTCGCCAGGAAATATGAAATTGAGTTGAATCATGCAAGATCCGCATTAATTTGTATACGACAAAATTCGAGAACTTATGGTTGTAATCGAAACGGTAATCTTTTAGCTACGAACAAGGAGTGTATGATGATCCCTGAGAGAGTCAATCAGGCAATGAACGAGCAGATCAGAAATGAACTTGAATCCTACTATATCTACCTTTCCATGGCCGCCTATTTTCATTCCATCAGCCTGGACGGAATGGCCCACTGGATGCGCAGTCAAGCCCATGAAGAGATGGAACATGCCATGAAATTCATGGACCACATCCTCGACCGGGGCGGCAAAGTCAAGCTGTTGGATCTGAAGCAGCTCAAAACAGAATGGTCTTCACCCCTGGAAGCATGGGAAGATGCCTACAAACATGAGCAGTTCATCAGTTCCAAAATCAATGAATTGACCACGATCTCTCGTGAAGAGAAAGACTATCCCTCGGAACCCTTGTTGGCCTGGTTTGCCGCCGAGCAAATAGAAGAAGAGGCCACCAGTGGCAAGATTGCCGATGAAATCGCCATGGTGGGAGATGCCAAAGCGGGTTTGATTCTATTGGATCGCGAGCTGGGCAGCCGTGCATTTCCGGCTGGATCGCCCCTCGATCCGGCGGCATATGATCAGGAAGAATAGACCATCGACACGATTATCAATGTGCTTTTAGCCTTGGCAATAAACGCCGAGGCTAAAAGTAACAGGTACCCCGGATGCCCCGCATTACTCACTAATCGCCTAATATCATAAAAAGATAGGGCTTTTCCCTAAAGTTCATCTCATCACCTGCCGATACGGACCATAGCAGAAATACCCTGTGGAGACGTCACAATGGCCGGAATGTTGGAGCCTGACAAACGATTTGGTGATATTGCAATCGACATGCAACTGCTTACCAAGGAGAAGCTCGATCGAGCGTTGGTGGTCCAGGAACTCATCTTCAGCCGCTCCAAAGTCCATATGGCCATCGGAAAGGTCCTCAAAGAGATGGGGGCGCTTAACCAGGAACAGATCGACAGCATCTTGGCTGCCCAAACCTACCTGACGGCCGAAAGCGACGATGACGATTGCGGGTGCAAGTTGCCTGATACGGATGACGACGCGGCATCCGAAAAAATCATCCCCCTATCCGTCACAATCCCCAAAGACAAGCTCAGCGCTTTCATCGCCCCTAACAAAGGCTATCAAAAAGGGAGCAATGGCTTGTCCGTTGAGGGTATCAAAGAGTTTCTGAAAGCTCGCAGCGTGGTCACCGGTCTGGTGGACGACAAGATCTTGTCGGACTACCTGGCCCAAGACCCTCTGCCCATGACACCATTTAAAATCGCCCAGGGAACACCCGCCATACCGGGGAAACCAGCAGAAATTATTTACCATTTTGACACAGACCCATTACGCATTGGAACCCTGAAAGATGACGGTACCATGGATTGGAAGAACCGTGGGGACGTACCTTTGGTCAGAGTCGGGGATCTTTTGGTCGAGAAAACAAAAGGGGAACCAGGACAACCCGGCACTACGGTGTGCGGTAAAGAGTTGGCACCGCCCCGCCTGCGAAATCCCAAGATTAAAGGCGGCAAAGGCACCCAGCGCTCAGAAGACGGAAACCAAATCCTGGCCAAAGTGGACGGCACACCGAAGCTGAGCTCCGATGGTAAAGTTTTTGTTTTCGGCGTACTCAACATCGACAGTGATATTGGAGTGGAGACCGGCCATGTCGATTACGACGGCTATATCGAGAGCACAGGCGGCGTCCAATCAGGCTATACCGTGCGCAGCAAAGGGTTGCGGACCGCCGATATTCAGGATGCCACCATTGAAATACAAGAAGACCTGGAGTGCCACGGCGGCATCTACGGTTCCACCATCAAAGTCGGCGGCAACATGAAAGCCAGCCACATCCACAATTGTACCATCGAGGTGACAGGCGAACTGGTGGTAAAAAAAGAAATTTACGACAGCACCATAGAAACCAATGGGCGCTGTTTGATCCTTGAAGGCAAAATCATCAGCACGCAAGTGGATGCTAAAAAAGGGATTTACGCCAAAAACATCGGGTCTGAAGGATCCACACCTTGCGTCCTGACCGTGGGATACGACCGCCAATATGAGCGGGACATGGCGGCTTATAAATCCGAGAAAAACGAACTGATACAACAGTTGGCGGAAGCCGAAAAAGCCTGCCCCGAATCCAGCGAAAAACTGGAAGCCGTCACCCATGAGATCGGAGCTATCACCCAGGAGCAAGACAAGTTCATGCTTCAAAAACGGCAATTCGAAGAGCAGTTGCGGGGTGAAGGCCCCAATCCGGTGGACCCGGACGATGAAGAAGAGAAGATGATGCTGGAGGAGATGATTGTCGAACTTGTGGAAAAAATCGAAGAATTGGACGCCAGGGTAAGAGCCCTGATGGCCAAAGAGGACAAGGCCCGTTTGGTCACCATGGGAGCAGAGAAACGCCTCAAGATACTGACCGAGCACATTGACAAAATCAACGATAAGATCGAGTTGTTGGAGGAGGCCCACAAAGTGGATCCCGGCATACCGGAACTGAAGGTCCACGGCAAAATTTCCAGCAAAACCGAAATCATTGGTCCCCACAAAGAGATGACCGTCCCCCAAGATATGGAACGCGTTCGCATTGCCGAAACCAAGGTTGATCCTGACGGCAATCGATACCAGATGAAGATCTCCAACCTCAGATAGCTTGCGCTAAGTTCATAGTTCAAGGTTCAAAGTTACGGCTCCTTAGTCACCTTCAGTTGCAAGCTTCTAAAATGTGCTAAAATTCAATCTGCTCTGGATCTCGACGTTCACTGGAATGAATTAGTATTCTATAATTTTGGTAGGTTGGGCTGAGGAACGAAACCCAACAATTGTAATAGCCGCATGTTGGGTTTCGTTCCTCAACCCAACCTACGAAGGAGAACTCTGATCATCCGCCATCTATGGATTGACAAGTCCGGATAAGGCGTCGATATTTAGAAGGTGCTCCCCCATCACCTTACAGACTTCTAAGGAGGCATTATGAAAGAAGTTGTGATCGTTTCCGCATGCCGTACGGCCATCGGCGCATTTGGCGGTTCATTGCGCGATTACCATGCAGCGCATATTGCCGGCAATGTAATGAAGGGAGCCATCGAGAAGGCCCGCATCGAGCCGGGCATCATTGACGATGTCCGCTTCGGTTGCTGTATGGAACCGGCTGACACCCTGAATGTGACCCGGGTGGCGGCGCTGCTGGCCGGAATTCCCGACTCTGTAACGGCGGCCACCATCAACCGGGTCTGTATTTCCGGCATGGAAGCCGTCATCTCCGGTATGGCCATGATACAGGCCGGGATGGCCGATACGATATTGGCCGGCGGCGTGGAGCACATGTCGGGGGTAGCCTATGAAGTGCCCAAGGCACGCTGGGGCTGTCGGCTTCAGGACCAGGCATTTGTGGATGCCCTGATGCGCGCACTACACTGCGGATCCCATATTATTCCCCATCCTGAAACCGCTCCCATCGACACCACCGACTCGCCCGTCCGGGACTTCGCCGGAAAGCCTTATATCATGGGCCACACCGCTGAATTTGTAGCACACCATCATAACATCTCACGCGAGGAGATGGATGAGGTGGCATTGAGAAGCAACCACAATGTCGAGCGGGCCACCCGCGATGGGGACTTTAAAGACGAAATCGTTCCCCTTGAAATCCCACAGAGAAAAAAACAAAGCATCATATTTGACAAAGATGAACATTTTCGACCCGGTTTAACCATGGCGGATTTGGCCAAGCTGCCACCGGCCTTCATACCGAAAACCGGCAAGGTCACCGCTGGAAACAGCAGCGGCATCAACGACGGCGCGGCCGCCATGATCATCATGTCGGCGGAAAAGGCCGCCGCCCTATCTCTGACCCCATTGGCACGGATCAAAGCGGTGGGCCGCGGCGCCTGTCACCCGGCCATCATGGGCCTATCACCTGTACCGGCAGTACACAACCTCATGGAGAACAGTGGATTGGCAGTGGATGATTTTCAATTGATCGAGATCAATGAAGCTTTCGCCGCCCAATACATCGGATGCGAACGGGAGTTGGGAATCCGAAGAGAGATCACCAATATCAATGGATCGGGCATCGGGTTGGGACATCCGGTGGGCGCCACCGGCGCAAGAATTATGGTGACCCTCATCCACAATATGCGCAAACACGGTAAGTCATTGGGTCTGGCCACTCTGTGCGGTGGCGGCGGTGTGTCAATGGCGTGCGCAATAGAAATCCCATAGCCCGGGTAACCGACCTATCGGGCTGTTTGGAGCATCCATGAAGGATTCACTGTCCCACACCAAGGGAATATACGAAATCGCCATGTCCATCGGCAACAGCCTGGACATGACGGAGATGCTGCAGGAGAGCCTCGACGCATATCTGCGCCAGCTCAATTTGGCGGCCTGTGCCGTGCTGCAAAAGAATACCGTCGAAGACCAAACGCAGTGGAATCCTGTCTATGCAGTTTCACATCATGATATTGAAGAAAAGACCTTATGGGCGGACATCGCCGATGTGCTGGAATCATCCATAGAGTCGCCTAAGCTTAAAGAGCGGCCGCTATCCGGACAACGCAACGGTGCCTATTTCCATGTGATGGTGCTGTCCGATTTTGGTCTCCTGTACTTGTCTAAAACCGGCGACCCGCTGGATGATGATCTGCTCGCCGCATTGATTCGGCTCAACGAAAAACTGTCCAAAGCCTGCCGTTTTTGTCTTCAAAAAAATGACAGCCAAAAAATTGCAGCCGATTTAGAAAAGGAGAATATTACCC
>JAAUYI010032468.1_pt1 | contig 13572 bp, 14 predicted proteins | sample 7278041 | NCBI WGS metagenome assembly JAAUYI01 (sample SAMN14350216, study PRJNA611818) | marine sediment metagenome | isolation source: surface marine sediment (0.6m) | place: French Polynesia: Moorea | collected 2018-08
AGCCCACTCTCGGCCTTGCCTCGCGACAACTGTACGGCGGTTACCGGCCACTGTTTCTGGGCGAACCTGAGCTGCGCGGTGGTCATATCGCGATCGATCGGCAAACCGGGCGTGCCGTAACCGGCCGCGCTGCCGAGCGGTGACTTGTCGATGCGGCGGCAGGCTGCGTCCAGGCCATCGATTGCATCGCCGAGGGCCTCATCGAAACCGCCGCACCACAGCGCCACCGACGACGGCATGGCCTGCTGCATGTGGGTGTAGCCGGGTAGTGCGACGTCACCCTGCCGTTCGCTGATGGCAGCCAGCACCTTGCGCAGGGTTGCTACGCGTTGTCCGAGATCGGCTGCCGCATCCTTGAGGTACAGCCGCAGGGCCGTCAATACCTGGTCGTTGCGGGAGCGGCCGAGGTGCAGGCGTGCGCCGGCCTCGCCGACTGCCGCGGTCAGGCGCGACTCGAGCGCGGTATGCACGTCTTCGTCTTCGAGGGAAATCTGCCATTCGCCGGCCGCGTGCGTTCGCTCGAGCGCTTCGAGTCCGTCGATAATCGTGTCGCGGTCTGCCTCACTGATCAGGCCAGTGGCCGCGAGCATCTTCGCGTGCGCTGATGAACCCCGAACGTCGTAGGGCACGAGCCGCGCGTCTAGAAGGTGGTCTTCGCCGGCGGTGTAGCGCAATACACGTTCGGCCAGCGGCAGACCCTTTTCCCACAACCGGGTCATGACGAATCGCTGCCCTGTTCCGCGGGCGTCAGCGCGTCGATGTCGTTGACGACCAGCGTGCCGGTGCCCTCGTTCGTAAACACCTCGAGCAACAGGCTGTCCGGCAGCTTGTAGGAGATGACGTGCACACGTTTGACGCCGTTCTTCAGCGCCGAGTCGATCGCAGCGGCCTTGGGCAGCATGCCATCGGCAAGGTTGCCGTCGGCTTTGAGTTTCGCAAGCGCCGATCGATCTATGTAACTGATCAACGACGCAGGATCATTGACGTCTTCGAGAATGCCGGGCGCGCCGGTCGACAGAATCAGCTTCTCGGCGTCGAGCTCGGCGGCAATGGCCGCCGCCACAGTGTCGGCGTTGATGTTCAGCAGCGTGCCGTTTTCGTCGCAGGACAGCGGGCTGACGACCGGCATCAAGCCGTTGTCGAGCTGCTTCTTCAGGATGTCCGCCTCAACGGAGTCGATGTCACCGACAAAACCGTAGTCCACCGGCGCGTCGCCGTCCCGCTCCACCGGTGGCCGCTTGTGGGCGCGGATCAATCCGGCGTCGACGCCGCTGATGCCGACCGCCGGAATTTCGAGGTCGCGACAGGCGGCCAGCACACGCGTATTGATCTGGCCGTTCAACACCATCGTTGCGACGTCCAGTGACGCGTCGTCCGTGACGCGGCGACCCTCGATGAAGGTCGTGTCGACGCCGAGGGCGGAAGCAAGCTCGGTCGACTGCGGCCCGCCGCCATGGATCATGACAACCCTGATACCAACCTGGTGCAGGATGCCGACCTGTTCCATCAGCGCGCGGGTTTGCTCTGCGTCGGCGAAGACTTCGCCGCCGGCCTTCAAAACGAATACCTTGCCTTTGAAGAGGCGGATATAGGGCGCCGCGTGTTTCAGGGCCGAAACGACGATCGCGCGGTCGCGCTTGGTGGTCATGAACTGCCCCTCATCATCTGGTGGAGTACCGCCATTTGCGCCAGCATGCGGTTGCGGGCCTCGTGGATGACGATGCTGCGCGGGCCGTCCAGCACCGCTTCGCTGACGACGACACCGCGACGTACCGGCAGGCAATGCATGAAGCGGCAGTCATCCCGGGCATGATCGAACCACGGTTCGTCGACACACCAGTGGTCCAGCTCGTCCCTGAGCTTCTTGTCGTTGATCTTGTCACCATAGTGGCGTGTCGATGACCAGGATTTCGCGTAGATGACGTGTGCGCCTTCCATCGCTTCCCTGCGGTCGTCGGTTTCGATGACCGAGCCGCCGGCCGACTCGGCGGCCGCCCGCGCTTTGTGCATCACCGCATCCGGCAGTTCGAAACCATCCGGGCGCAGCACGGTGACGTCCATGCCGCGGCGTGCAGCCGTGTACAGGGTCGAAGCAGGTACCGCCAGCGGCAGCGCCTTCGGATGGTACGCCCAACTCAGTACAAACTTGCCGCCATTGGCCGGGACGTCGTAGTCGTCGAGCGTCTTCCAGTCGGCAAGGTTCTGGCAGGGATGTCCCATGGCGGATTCCATGTTGATGTACGGCGTGTCGATCAGGTTGATGAGCGAGTTGAACTCAACCTCCGCCAGGTCATGCTCGATGTCCTTGCGCTCGGCGAATGCCCGGATGCCGATCGCGTCTCCGTAGGACGCGATCACCGGCACGGCTTCGTTGATGTGTTCCGCGGCAGCGCCGTCCATGACGATGCCCGGGCGGGTCTCGAGGCCGTGGATCGACATGTCCGGCGATATCACAAACGAGCCGCCGCCGAGGCGTGTCATCGCTGCCTGGAAAGAAGCCAGCGTGCGCAGCGATGGGCTCAGGAACAACAGTGACAGCACCTTGCCACGCAGGGCTTCGGGTTCGGGCTGCTCGTCCAGCCGGTTGGCGAGTTCGAGCAGGGCCCGGATTTCTTCGGTGCTGAAGTCGGCGAGGTCGTTGAAAGCTTTCATCGGGTCTTCCGTGGTCTGTTTCAGGCGTCGGCCGCCGGTATCGAGGCAAGCGCCTGCGACAGGTGATCGACATGTTCGGGTTGCAGTACGAGTGGTGCGAGGATGCGCACGACGTTCGGGTCCGCACTGGTACCCGTCAAAACGTCGTGTTCCAGCAGAGCCGACTGAACGTCGCGCGCCGGACGGTCACAGACCAGGCCGAGCAGCAGGCCGCAGCCCTGGACCTTTTTCACCGGGCCGATGACACACTGCTCGCGGATCTGCATCTCGCGATCCCGGACATTCTGCAGCAGCCCTTCGTCTTCGATGGCATCGATTACGGCGACGATCGCGGCAGCGGCGAGCGGGCCGCCGCCAAAGGTCGTGCCGAGGTCGCCCGGACCGAAGCGGCGAGCGACCTCGTCGGTGCAAAGCACGGCACCGCAAGGGACACCGCCGCCCAGTGACTTGGCACTCGTCAGGATGTCGGGCTGAACGCCGTGCACCTGCACGGCAAAGTACTGTCCTGAGCGACCGGCGCCCGACTGCACTTCATCCGCAATCAGCAACGCGCCGTGTCGCGTTGTCGACTCGCGCAGCGCCTCGAGAAATTCCGCGCTGAGGTCGTAAGCACCGGCAACACCTTGCACCGGCTCGACAATCACGCCGGCGATGCTGTCGTCGATCATCTCGTGTACCGCGACGACGTCGTCGCGGGGAATGAAGTCGACGTCGAACGGCTTCGCCGGAAAGCCATACCAGCCAGCCGAGTTCCAGGTAACGGCACCGGCCGCTGCGGTACGCCCGTGAAAGCCGTGCGTGATTGCGAGTATCTTGCGGCGACCGGTTGCAACACAGGCCATGCGCAGCGCGTTTTCATTGGCTTCGGCGCCCGAGTTGACGAAGAACACGCGGCTCAGGCTTTCGGGTGCGACGCCAACCAGTTTTTCGGCTGCCGTCGCCCGGACGTCGAGCGCGACCGCGTTGCTTTGGAACAGGAGCTGGCTCGCCTGCCGGTGAATGGCCTCGACGAGTCCGGGATGGCCGTAGCCGAGCGCTGCGACGGCGTGGCCACCGTACAGGTCGAGAATACGCCGGCCGTCGTCAGTGATGATGTCACAACCCGCGGAACGCACCGGTACGAACGGCATTTGCCCGTAGACCGGGATCGTCGCGGCCGCTTCACGCACGCGCGGGTCCTGTTGCAGAGCGGGATCGATCACTGTGTCTGTCCTGTTAGGTCCATGCCGGCGCCGGTGCCTCGAGGCCGGTTGTCTCGGGCAACTGGAACAGGCGGTTCATCCACTGCATGGCGCCGCCCGCTGCGCCCTTGACCAGGTTGTCGATGGCCACCATGACGACGGCAGTATCGTTCTCGACCGCCAGGCCGATCTGCGCACGATTGCTCGCAACGACGCTTTTCAATCGCGGCGTCCCGTCGACGAGGTCGATGAACGGGGCGTTGCCGTAGGCCGCGTCGAATGCGCTTGCGATGTCCTCGAGCGAGGTTCCGCCATCGAGTTTTGCGTACAACGTGACATAGATGCCACGGGCAAACGGACCGGAATGCGGCACGAAATTGAGAACCGGTTTCGTGCCGGATGCTGCCGCCGCCAGCGCGGTGATCTCCGGCGCATGCCTGTGCGCCAGGGCTTTGTAGGCGTACAGGTTGCTATGGCGTTCCGGATGATGAGTGCCGGCCTGCGGGCTGCGACCGGAACCCGTGCTGCCGGTTATGCCGGATACGAAAAGCTCGTTGCCGGCACGACCCGACGCGAGCACCGGTACTGCAGCGAGCAGGACCGCGGTCGCAAAGCAGCCCGGATGCCCGACATGTCGCGCCGTGACGTCACTGACGTGTTCCGGGATGCCGGACTGGAAATCGGCCAGCAACGCCGGCGCACCGTGGCTCGTCCTGTACACCGCTTCGTAGTCTTCTTGCGCCGCGTAACGAAAGTCTGCCGATACGTCCACGACGTGCACGTCGAGATTTTTCGCGGCGGCGCGCTCGAGTGCGTTGGCAATCATCGCCGCCGAGGCGCCGTGCGGTGCCGCGGAGAATAGTGCCAGCCGCGCGCCGTCGTCGATGGTATCGAGCCAGTCCTCATGGGCGGCAAAAGACCTGTCTGCATATACCGCCGCGAGGTGCGCAAACGTCGCCGCAATCGGCTGGCCCGCACGGCTTTCCGAGACTGCAGCCGCCAGTTGGAACTCGGGGTGCACGGCGGTCAATCGCAGCAATTCGCCTCCGACGTAACCGGTGGCACCGAGCACCGCGGTCGGGATCGGCGCGCTCATGATGTACCCACCGGAAGTCGGTCGGCAACCAGGTCGCCCAGCGCGACTCCGTGCGTCAGCGCGTTGATGCCGATCAGTTTCATGCGTTTTTCAATCTGGTCGACGCCAACGGCGTTGTCCGTGGCCGGGCCCGTGATGACGGCCGGTTCGATGTCGAACTGTTCGCGCAGAATCTTGGCGCCACCCCATGCCGCGACAGGGTCGTTCGCGCACAGCACGACGACCGTCAGCGCCTCGCGTATCGCAGGATCCGTCAGGATGGCTTCGACGCCGTACTCACCGATCAGGCCGTCGCCCAGCTCGAGCACGATGACGTCGGGTTTGTTGGCAGCCAGCTCCGTCAGCAGTGCGCGGGTCAGGGCAGGACCGTTGTCCGCAGTCGTCGTTACGATACCGAGGTCGGAGAAGACCATCGTTTCGCTGGCGCCGGCGTCTTCCATTGCCAGTATGTCGCGCCGGAGCGATACCCCTGTCGCCTTGCAGGCGGCCACGTTGAAGCCCAGGTGCCGCAGTCGCCCGACGATGGCACAGGCCGCCGCCGTCTTGCCAGAGTCCATGCACGTCCCCGCCAGGGCCACGACCGGCACACCGTTCATTTCCAGTGCCGCGTCGTAGTCGAGCGACCTGGCGCCGGCGCGTGCCGGCACGCCGATGCGCTCACCGAGATAAGGGAAGTCGAGCACCGTGCCGAGCACCTCGCCATTGAACGGCGGGCCGACATCCGGGTTGCCGGAGTCGCAGATGCCGAGTACGCCGCCGATGTTGAGGATTTGCACCGTATCGCCGACAGCAAGCGATTCGGGCAGGTGGCCCGAATAGCCGCGCAAGGCTTTGCGGTGACCCAGCGCGCCGACGACAATGTCACCCTGGTTGACCGTTGCCATGCGACCGGACGTCAGCTCGAGCTGGTTGTATCGCGTCTTGTTGTTCAGCACGCGGATGGCAATCAACACGCCCTCGTCGCAGGGAATGTCGGGAGACAGCCTGAGCTCCGAACCCAGGTCGCTGTGTTGCGCAACCGATGCAATCTTGTCGACGACGACGGATTTCATCGTCAGTCTCCGGCGGCCCGTGTCTGCAACGAACCCGGCAGCGACAGGATGCGCGCGTAGCCGAGCGCATCGGCGGCCGTCCACTCGCCGGCAGCCTCGCCGTAAACGCCCTTGGTGGCAGCGAGCAGCGAGTGCGGCGACGTGACACCGTCGATGAACAACTGCCCCGGTCGCAACGTGAAACTCACGTCGCCGGTGACGCGCTGTTGCGTTGATGTGAGAAACGCCTCGATGTCGGCACACACCAGGTCGAGTTGCTTGCCTTCGTGCACCAGGTCGCCGTATACGGCAGCAACGCTGTCCTTGACTCGTGACTGCTGCGCACTCAAGACCAGTTTCTCCAGTTCACGGTGCGCCGTGATCAGCGTGATCGCGGCCGGTGCTTCGAAGGCAACGCGACCTTTGGTGCCGAGTACCGTGTCGCCCAGGTGGATGCCACGTCCAATACCATAACCGCCGGCCAGCATCTCGAGTTCCTCGATCAACGCAACCGGCGTCTTGGCCTGCCCGTCGAGAGCGACCGGGATGCCGGCCTCGAACGACAGCGTGTGCGAGGACGGCGGCTTGTGCGACGTGAACGCGTTCGCCGACAGGACCCATGCCGACTCGGGTATCGAACGTTCGGAGGTCAGCGTCTCCTGGCCACCGATCGTGATGCCCCACAGTCCGCGATTGATCGAATACGCGGATCCTTGTGCGGGCAGGGGCATGTCGTGCTTCTCGAGATACGCGAGTTGTTCTTCGCGGACCCAGCTGTTGTCGCGAACCGGCGCGAGAATCTCGAGTCCCGGCTTGAGGGTTCGCAACGCAACCTCGAAACGAACCTGGTCGTTGCCGGCCGCGGTACAACCATGCGCGACGGTCGTGGCGTTACGATCGCCGGCCAGCGCAGCAAGCCGTTCCGCCTGCAGGCCACGCTCTGCACCGACGCAAAGCGGGTATGCATTGCCGCGCAGCACGTTGCCGGCAATCAGGTGCCGGATCACCGTGTCGAAAAAGTCGTCCTTGCAGTCGATCAGGACATGTTCGATGGCGCCCAGCGCCAGCGCGCGGTGTTCCAGTGCCGCGGCCGCTTCTGTGTCGATGCCGCCGGTGTCGACCGTCGCGGTAATCACGTCGCGACCGTAGTTCTCTCTCAGCCAGGGCACGCAGAACGACGTGTCGAGTCCGCCCGAGAATGCGAGGATGATGGGTGAGGTGTCTTTACTGTGGTTCACGATGGCTCCGGCTCGACCGCTTCAGCGGCCGATCGCGCGTTCGATGCGCGCCGTCAGGATCTTCTGGTGAGTACCCGAGTCGGTCGCGACGAAGACGGTGTCGTCGCCGCCGATGTTGCCGACGATCTCGGGCCAGTTGCTGCGATCGAGCGCCAATGCCACGCGCTGCGCGGCACCGACCGCGGTGCGAATCACGATCAGGTGCGGCCCTGCGTGGCGGACCTCGCGTAACAGGTCCGCGACCGCGGCAAGCTCGCCGCCGCCGTCGGTCTGCTCGCGGTCCGGCAGCGCATAACCCGCCGTCGTTTTCACCGCGCCAAGTTCTTTCAGGTCGCGGCTGACGCTCGACTGCGTGGCTTTGAGGCCCCGCGATTCGAGCGCCTTGACCAGTGAGCGTTGCGTGGCAACCGGCCCACGGCTCAGGAGCTCACGGATCGTCTGCTGGCGCTCGAGCTGTTCGCTGGACGGGTTTGGCATGGTGGTCTCGCATAAATATGCGCATAATTAGATCATCATGCGCATATGAGATCAAGCCCCGATTTCGCTAAACTGCGCGCCTTTGCCACCCTCAGGAGGCCGCGATGGCCGAGTTCGACACGGTAGAGATCGAAACCGGAACCGATCCGGCGGGCAGCGTCATCTGGCTGCACGGGCTCGGCGCCGACGGTCACGACTTCGAGCCGATCGTGCCGGAGCTCAACATTCCGCCGGAGCTGCCGCTGCGGTTCGTATTCCCGCATGCGCCGGTACGGCCCGTCACCGTGAACGGCGGCATAGCGATGCGCGCCTGGTTCGACATTCTTAGTTTCGATACCAACGGTCGCGCGGATGAGGAAGGGCTGCGAGCGTCCAGCGCCATGCTCGAAGCGCTGGTGGCGCGTGAGCAGGGTCGCGGCATCAGTACCGAGCGGATCGTTCTCGCGGGTTTCTCGCAGGGTGGTGCCGTGGCAATTCATACGGCGCTCAGGTCGCGCGACAAGTTTGCAGGCCTGATGGCGCTGTCCACGTTTCTCGCTTTACCGGGGACGCTCAAGCCGGAGGTCATCGACGTGCCGGAGGCCGGCGACCCGAAACTGCCCATTTTCATGGCGCACGGGACCTTCGATCCGGTGCTGCCGCTTCAGCTCGGGCGCGACTCCGCGGCGGCAATCGAGGGTGCCGGATTCACGATCGAGTGGAACGAGTACCCGATGGCGCACGGCGTCTGCCCGGCTGAGATCAATGACATTCGCGCCTGGCTCCTGCGCGTTTACCCGGCCTGACCCGACAGGCTGAACGTATAGCGGGACTCACCGCTCAAAGTCCCGTCCGCATCGAAGCGTCGTTCGACAAACAGTACCTCGCCATCCGCGTCGAGCGTGACGATCGTCGAGCTGCGCGTACCGTAGTCCGGCATGACGATGAACGGCGCCGTCAATGCATGCGCCGTCGGAAAGTCCAGGCGGCCTGTTTCGACTTCTGCGGCCGGACCCTTGTCGCGATCGTCGAGCAGCCTGAGCAACGTCGATTCGTTGACCTGGTCCGACTCGAGCAGGCCTTCGAGAGCAGCTTTACTCGTTTTGACCTTGTGCCACGGCGTATCCAGCGTTGCATTGCTCAGTCCGTAAATCCCGGGTGCGAGTGCGGTTGGCTCTGCGCCACGGTTGCTCATGTAGCCGAGTTCCTCACCGTCGAACAACAGCAGATTGAAGCCTGCGTAGGCGTCGCCCTCGATCGCGTCGAGGTAGTCGGTTGCGCCAAGGTCCGAGTTCAGGAAGCCGGTCACGAGCGTGCCGCGCGACTCGAAATTGCCCGGCTCATGATCCTTGTCTCGATAGTTCGTCACTGTCGCGAAACGTCCGTTCTTGCTGAGCGCCAGCCAGGTGCCACCCGCTACGAGGTCACGACCACCGACGATGTCCGGCTCATCGGACCACCAGCGAGCTGCGAGCGTTGGTCGCGCATGGAATTCGTCGCGGTTGCCGGCGAGCACGAGCGGGAAACGATCATGCCGGCGGTATGCAAAAGTGACCAGGCACATCGTCAGTCTCCGAGATTGATCCAGTAGTCGACGAGCCGCCGCGCGATGGACACGCTGAACGGCAGCTTCGGGAATCCGGATGCCAGGTCGGCGCGGGTAAACCAGCGCGCGTCTTGAAGCTCTGCATCGTTGAGCCTGATGTCGGTCGACACGGCCTCGGCGATGAAGCCGAGCATCAGCGAGGATGGGAACGGCCATGGCTGAGAGCTGTGGAACGTTACCGCACCGACGCGCACGTTGGTCTCTTCGAACACCTCCCGCCGCACCGAATCGCCGAGGCTCTCGCCAGGCTCGACGAAGCCGGCAATCGTCGAGTAACGGCCGTCCGGCCAGCTCGCCTGCCGGCCGAGCAGACAACGTTGTCCGTCGGTAACGAGCACGATGATTGCCGGGTCGACGCGCGGATAGATTTCATGCGCACAGGCATCGTTCGAACAGATGCGCAGGTTGCCGCCGGCGTGCGGCAGGGCGCGCGTGCCGCAACGTCCACAGTAGAGCTGCGACGCGTGCCACAGGACCAGGGCGCGCGCATGCGCAGCCAGGTTGGCTTCATCAGCCGGAAGCAAGGTGCCGAGCCGGCGCAAGTCGTGGAATTCGCCGCGCGCCGGGAACGGCGGCGGCACATCGGCATCGATGCCGATGGCAAACACTGGCCGATCGCGGAACAGGCCCAGGAAAATCAGTTCATCGTCGTCGATGAAGTCGCGCGCCTCGTCCCGGCGCAGCAGCGCGAGCGCGGGCTTGGCGCCGCTAACGAGGCAGCGGTCGCCCCACACCGGAACGAACAGGCTCGACTCATCCCGGCTGGCACTCGCCAGCCACTCGGAGTCTTTGCGGCGCTCGCCGCTGCGGTCGACAAATGCGCCGGCAAACACATTGTAATCGTTCATCAGGCAGTCACTACCGCGCGCCGAAACGCGGCAGTGTACCGCAAAGCGATGTCGTCCTAGCTCGCGAGCGTTGCCTCTGTCGGCACGCTCTTGAGCAAGTGTGCCCGGTTCGCGTCGATCTCACAGGATGGGCAAGTGCCGCCATCGATGGCATAGGCATCCTGCACGTAGTGCGTGCGACAACGCTGGCAGGTCGCGAGGTAGAGCTCGTCGTTGTAGGCGATGTTCCGCAACAGGCTGAACGCCCATTCGAAACTCAGGAGCGGCTCATCGTGAAACAGCAGGTAGGTCTCATACGCGCGACAGACCCGGTGACCAAATTCCACATTGGGCCGCGGCCAGCAGGCGTGTACGGTGTCGCGATCGAGGCGGATGAGTAGGCCCGCGCAGTACAGCGCGACCAGGGTCGTCGCCTGCAACTGGTGTTCTGCATTCTTGACGAAGCGCGTGACCGCCTGCGGTGATTTGCCACGTCGACGCCGTACCGTCGACTTGCCCGCATCCCGGAAATAAGTCGCATACAGCTTGCGGATACGGTCGTCGGACAAGCCCGTGCACTCGCGGATTGTGCGGGTGCGTGCCTCGTGTCGGATCATCCTGAGCGCCAGTTCAAACTGGCAGCGCTCGGTTGCGTAGCGGTCGTCGGTCAGGCGCATCGTGTCGCTCCGGTGAGATTTCTTGGTTCTTTTATGCGTTTTTCAGCCCACATACAGTAGACTAGTCGATATATCATCGATAAATGGGATCGATTGTCAAAGCAGCCTAATTTCCCCGAACAGCCAGAAAAACGGCTTCAAGAAGGACAGCATATGCATTACCAGAGCCCGGAACCTGCTGATTTAAATGACGTTTTTGCGCTGAACCGGGCCTGGCTCGCGGCACTCGACGACGCCGATTGCGATATGACAGCCGAGCGGGATCGTTGCCTCGCCGGTCTGACCGCTGCGCAACGTGAGCGGCTGGCGGCCGTGCCGCTATTGCTGTTGAGTTTTCACGAAGCGGACAACAGCCGCTGGCTGGACCTCTTCGACAGCGTAGGACGGGCCGACCTGTTCGCCACCAGCGAAGCGCGCGGCGACGGCGCCGCGCGGGTCGGAGCGGCCGGGATCGCCTACCTGTGGCAACTGGCACGGCGCAACCCCTATGTCGCGCGAATCGTCTGTGGAGCGCCGCTATCCTGGTGCGAGCGCCTTGCATCGTGTGCCCTCGCGGAACTGATCGCGATCGTGATGCGGCAGCCGGACATGCCGGCACTACGCTTTCGCGATGATGCAGCGATGTGGGACAAGCTCAGAACCGCCGCGGCCGGCCACGACCGGGCATCACGACGCGCCGCCCAGCTGTGCTGTGTGCATCGAGCCCTGACGCGGCGCCAGGAACGGGCTGAACGGCAGCAGCGCACGGCCGCACGCACACTCGTTCCAGCCGCGACGCGCGTTACAGGACGAACCGCACGACGCTAAACCCGTCGCGGTGCCTGTTACCTGACGGCGAACACGTGGGTACAATACGCGCCCTCATGAAGGCGCTCTCGATCAAAGACCTCAGGAAGACCTACGCCAACGGCAACCAGGCACTCAAAGGCATCAACTTCGACGTCGACGTTGGTGACTTTTACGCGCTGCTCGGGCCGAACGGCGCCGGCAAAACGACGGCCATCGGCATCATCAGTTCGCTGGTGAACAAGAGCAGCGGCTCGGTCGAGGTATTCGGGCACAGCATCGACTCCGAGCTGGCCGCCGCGAAGGCCTGCATCGGCCTCGTGCCACAGGAGATCAACCTGAACCTGTGGGAAAAGGTCGGCAACATCGTTTATACGCAGGCCGGCTACTACGGGCTGGGCGGCAAGCTGGCGCACGAACGCACCGAGAAATACCTGAAGGCGCTGCGCCTGTGGGATCGTCGCAATGACAATGCCCGCAGCCTGTCCGGCGGCATGAAGCGACGGCTGATGATCGCCCGGGCGCTCGTGCATGAGCCACGCCTGTTGATACTCGACGAGCCGACGGCTGGTGTCGACATCGAAATCCGGCGTTCGATGTGGGAGTTCCTGACACGCATCAACAACGAAGGTACGACGATCATCCTGACCACGCATTACCTCGAGGAAGCGGAGTCGCTGTGCCGCCACCTGGCTATCATCGACGGTGGAGAGATCATCGAAGATGCGCCGATGAGTTCGGTGCTGCGGCAGCTGCAGCGGGAGGTGTTCGTGTTGAGCCTCGACCAGCATCCCGACGAGGCGCCGCAACTCGATGGCTTCGGCACGTTGCTACGCGACGACGGCGACCTGGAGGTCGAAATGGGCTCCGGCAAGAGCCTGAACGACCTGTTTGCCGTCCTGAACCAGCAGGGCATCAAAGTCATCAGTCTGCGCAACAAGGCAAACCGCCTCGAGGAACTGTTTATGCGGCTCGTCGAGTCCAAGGGTGAGGAGGCCGGCGCATGAACCGGTCGCCGTGCCTGACAGCCAAGGAAACTGACCAGTGAACCTTTCCCTCAACGTCGTCGCAATCAAGACGCTGGTACGCAAGGAGATTACGCGCGTACTGCGCATCTGGGTGCAGACGATCGTGCCTCCGGCGATCACGATGACGCTGTACTTCATTATCTTCGGCAACCTGATCGGTCGCCGCATCGGCAGCATGGACGGGTTCGACTACATGCAGTACATCGCGCCCGGTCTCATCATGATGTCGGTGATCACGAATTCGTACGGCAATGTCGTCTCGTCGTTTTTCGGCGCCAAGTTCGGCCGGCACATCGAGGAAATGCTGGTTTCGCCGATGTCGAATGCGTCCATCATCATCGGGCATGTTGCCGGCGGCGTGATTCGCGGGCTGATGGTCGGGCTCCTGGTCACGGTCATCGCCTTGTTCTTTACGCGCATCGAGGTGCAGCACCCTCTGATCACGGCATCGATGGTATTGCTGTCGTCGATCGTGTTCTCGCTGGCGGGCTTCATCAACGCCGTCTACGCAAAGAAGTTCGACGACATCTCGATCGTGCCGACGTTCGTGCTGACCCCGTTGACCTACCTGGGCGGGGTCTTCTACTCGATTTCGCTGTTGCCGGAGTTCTGGCAAAAGGTGTCGATGATCAACCCGATCCTGTACATGGTGAACGCGTTCCGCTACGGCGTGCTCGGGACGTCGGACATCAATATCGTCACGGCGTACATCATCGTCATCACGTTCGTGGTCGTGCTGTTTTCCGCCTGCCTGTTCCTGATGAACCGCGGCGTCGGTATCCGCGAATAGACCATGTGTGGCCGCTTCGCATTCTATTCTCCGAGCGAAGCAACGGCGCCCCGTGCACGCCGAACAGGGCCGCGGTCGCTTCGCTCGGGGACTAAAATGCGAAGCGGCCGCACATAGTCTATTCCCGGATGCCGACGCCGCGGTTCATCAGGAACAGGCAGGCAGAGAACAGCACGACCACGAACGTGATGACGATGAACTACG
>JAAUYI010033757.1_pt1 | contig 13569 bp, 13 predicted proteins | sample 7278041 | NCBI WGS metagenome assembly JAAUYI01 (sample SAMN14350216, study PRJNA611818) | marine sediment metagenome | isolation source: surface marine sediment (0.6m) | place: French Polynesia: Moorea | collected 2018-08
TACGATATATTTCTTCTTGGGCATTCTTTCTCTTTCCGATTCTTCCCCTTTACACTACATCTTTTTTACTCCTCAAAACAAACTTGATGAGCTAGTAGAGCCAGTTAACCTGACAATACCAGTCGCACTAATCCTATATTTCCTCCTCCATATAAGTAATCGGAGCCAAAGCCACCTACTAAGTAGTCATTATTATCTTCTCCGTAGAGGGAATCATCGCCTAAATCACCATCAAGAGAGTCCTTACCAGAAAAGCCCAACAAAGTGTCGTTACCTTGGTCACCATAGAGAGAATCATTCCCTGTCCAGGCATCAATATAGTCGTGGCGACGACGGTAATTAATGATGGAATGGATAGTGAAGCAGCTACAAATGCTCAAGGAAAAACAGAGTCAAATATTATTTTCAACTTGAAACACACTTTGATTCGAGCCAACTGCTCTGACTGCCCAAACTCTTGAATAGAAACGATCCGTAATTTCTCTAAATATTATTTTTCCGATGCTATGTTATCGTTATGCGTTCAGACAATAATCTGTGAATTCACGGCAGAATTATCTCTGATTATCGTATGAGAAGTTATAGAAAAAGCCTCATGGAAGTTATTCAAACCACAATTCCCGATGTTTTAATTATCGAACCCAAAGTATTTGGCGACGATCGCGGTTTTTTTATGGAAAGCTTCAACGAAAAGAACTTTAGAGCCAAAACAGGAGTGAAAACTCACTTTGTTCAGGACAACCACTCGCGTTAGGCTAAAAACGTCCTGCGGGGTTTACACTATCAAATCAAGCAACCTCAAGGGAAATTAGTCAGAGTAGTGTCAGGCGAAGTATATGATGTAGCAGTAGATATTCGCAAGAGTTCTGCTACTTTTGGACAGTGGACTGGATGTCTTTTAAGCGAAACCAACAAAAGACAGCTTTGGGTACCTCCTGGCTTTGCTCATGGCTTTGTAGTACTGTCTGAAAGGGCAGATTTTTTATATAAAACTACAGACTATTACGCACCAGAATACGAGCGTTCGATTTTATGGAACGACCCTGGACTAAATATAGACTGGAAAATAATCGATGAGCCAGTCTTGTCGGCAAAAGATAAAGCAGGAGTACCTTTAGAGCAAGCTGAGGTGTTCGCGTGAGCAAAATATTACTTACAGGAGTTACTGGACAAGTCGGTCAAGAATTAAAACAGACTCTTGCACCTCTAGGAGAAGTTATCGGGGTTAGTAGACAAGAACTCGATCTGAGTCAACCAGAACAAATTCAACAGCAAATTGCCCAGATTAAGCCCAAGATAATCGTTAATGCGGGGGCATACACGGCGGTAGACAAGGCAGAACAAGAAACCGAATTAGCAATGGCAATTAATGCTCGTGCGCCCAAAGCGATCGCCATAGCAGCCCAAGAGATAGATGCAACCGTGGTACACATTTCTACAGATTATGTATTTAACGGTCAAAACCATACTCCCTATTTAGAAACCGATCCAACTGCTCCATTAGGAGTATATGGCAAATCAAAGTTATTAGGAGAAATAGGAGTCCGAGAAAACTGCGATCGCCATATTATTCTGCGTACTGCTTGGGTATATGGTTCGAGAGGACATGGTAACTTTGTCAAAACCATGCTTAGATTGGGGGAAACCAAAACAGAATTAAAAGTAGTCAGCGATCAAATCGGTAGTCCTACTTGGTCTTACGATATTGCTTGGGCAATTGCTAAATTATTGAGTAAATCGAGAGAAGATTCCAGCATGAAAGGAACTTATAACTTTAGTAGTAGTGGTGTTGCTAGTTGGTACGATTTAGCAGTAGCCACCTTCTCTGAAGCCAAACAATTAGGCTTTCCGCTCAAGATCGAGCGAGTTTTACCCATTACTACAGCAGACTATCCAACCCCAGCCAAACGCCCTGCATATTCAGTTTTATCCAAAGTCAAATTTATCGAAGCATTGGGAATTTATCCCCCTCACTGGCGCGAATCTTTAAAAAAAATGCTTGCTGAATGGCAAACTCTAAAAAAAAGCGAATAGCTAATAACTAAATAACTAATAAAAAAATTTAAAATCGATCGCAATCAATTAAAAAACATGAAAGCAATTATTCTCTCTGGTGGTAAAGGTACAAGATTGCGTCCTCTAACCTATACAGGAGCAAAACAACTAGTCCCCGTAGCCAATAAACCTATCCTCTGGTACGGTATTGAATCGATTGTCGCAGCAGGTATTACCGAAATTGGCATTATCATTAGTCCCGAAACAGGAGAAGAAGTAAAGTCCAAAACAGGTAATGGCGATCGCTTTGGGGCAAAGATTACTTATATTAAACAGGAGCAACCATTAGGACTGGCTCATGCAGTTAAGGTAGCACAACCCTTCTTAGGTGATTCTCCCTTTGTCATGTATCTGGGAGATAACTTAGTCGAAAGCCAGCTAGATTTATTTTTAGATAAATTTAATTCCCAACACCTAGACGCTCTAACCTTACTTTGTGAAGTAGAAAACCCCAGTGCATTCGGGGTGGCAAAAGTAGACGAGACTGGTAAAGTACTAGCATTAATAGAAAAACCCAAAAATCCCCCTTCCAATCTGGCATTAGTGGGAGTATACCTATTTTCAACCGCAATTCATCAGGCGATCGCCAATATCCAGCCATCTGCTAGGGGCGAATTGGAAATTACCGATGCCATTCAATATCTGATCGACCAACAAAAAAGCGTTGCCTCCTTTAAACTAGCAGGATGGTGGTTAGATACGGGAAAAAAAGACGACCTTCTCGCTGCCAACCAGATTATCTTAGATACTTGCTTGGAATCTACTCTAGAAGGAACAATAGACGAGTCAAGTAAACTCAGTGGTCGAGTTCATGTCGGGGAAGGGTCTAAAATAATCAATTCGATGATTCGTGGCCCCGTGACTATCGGTAAAAACTGTCAGATCCAAAATTGCTTTATCGGCCCTTATAGTAGCATCGCCGACGACTCAACTCTGATTGATATAGATATCGAGCATAGCGTAATTTTAAAAGGAGCAAGTCTAGCAGGAATTAGCGATCGCATTGTCGATAGCCTGGTGGGAGAAAGAGCGCAGCTAAAAGTTGCTCCCCAACGTCCCAAAGCCTTGCGCTTTATGATTGGTGATGATTCTAAGATTGAATTAACTTAATTTCGTTATCCATTTAATTTTGTATATAGCTATTAGCTCTTAGCTATTAGCTTGTTTCATACAGTTCCGATTTAGTTAATTATTTCAATTTTTATGGCACAAGATAGTAGAAAGGCTCGTAAGATCTTAATTACAGGCGGGGCGGGGTTTATTGGTTCTAACTTCGTGCATCACTGGTGCAATAGCTACCCAGGCGATCGCGTAGTAGTCTTAGACGCTCTTACCTATGCAGGAAATAAAAACAATTTAGCCAGTTTAATCGAGAATGCTAACTTCAAATTTGTCCGAGGTGATATTTGCGATCGCACTTTAGTAGATAACCTCTTAGAGTCAGAAGATATAGATACCGTAGCGCATTTTGCTGCGGAGTCTCATGTAGACCGCTCGATCCTGGGGCCAGGGGCATTTGTCCAAACTAATGTAGTCGGTACATTTACTCTGTTAGAAGCCTTTCGCCAACGTTGGAACAACAGAGAACAACCCCAAGGCGATCGTTTTTTGCACGTTTCCACAGACGAAGTTTATGGCAGCTTAGAATCAGATGAGCCAGCTTTTAGCGAAACCACACCCTATTCTCCCAACAGTCCTTATTCAGCCTCTAAAGCAGGAAGCGATCACTTAGCACGGGCATATTTCCATACCTACAAAATGCCCACCATAATTACCAACTGTTCTAACAACTACGGGCCTTATCATTTCCCCGAAAAGTTAATTCCCCTGATGTGCATTAACATCCTCTTGGGTAAACCCCTTCCCGTATATGGCGATGGGCAAAACATCAGAGATTGGCTTTATGTCGAAGACCACTGTCGCGCCTTAGATGTAGTAATTCACCAAGGTCAACCAGGAGAAACCTATAACGTAGGTGGTAATAACGAAGTCAAAAATATCGACCTAGTAGAACAACTGTGCGAACTAATGGACGAACTCGCACCAGATCTACCAGTAAGTCCCGCAAAAAAACTCATTACCTTTGTCAAAGATCGTGCGGGACACGATCGTCGTTATGCCATTGATGCTAGCAAAATCAAACGCGAACTCGGCTGGACTCCCCAAGAAACCGTAGCAGGAGGCTTGCGCCGTACTGTAGAATGGTATCTGAATAATCGCGACTGGTGGCAACCACTACTAAGCGAAGAATACAAAAATTATTATGCCAAAGTTTATAGTTAGATATGTTCGATCTTGGTAATTCGGAGTTCGGAGTTCGGAGTTCGGAGTTACCATGTTTTTCAGTTGGAAATTTCTGTATGACTTAAATCTATCCTCTAAAATAAGCTACCGTCATAACCAAACCCAAACAGCCAATAAAAGTTATTGCCAACAGTACCAACATAAAGATCTCTCCCGAAGATAAGGGACGATCTGTAGGATCGAGATAGGCAGTTCTAGAGTGTGAATCTCGATTAGAATTAGAATTAGACCAATTTGGTTCTTGAATTACATTGAGACGAGAATAACCAATTTTGAGGTCGTAGAGCGATCGCTTCTCAGGACTGCTCAAGACTGCGTAGGCTTCGTTTAACCTTTGAAATTTAGCTACTGCTACGTTAGGAGGGAGTTTGGTCGTATCTGGATGATACTTTTTACTTAATTGTCGATAGGTACGTCGAATAGCGATCGTAGATGCTGAAGGATGTAAACCCATCAATCCATAGTAACTATTAGCCAGCCTAGTTTCGGCGGAAAGAGTCTGGGATTTTTGTCGATTGCGAAAATCGCTTTTGGGGTTCACCATACTAAAACATTCACTGATTTTTACCTTATTTATTATTGTTTAGCTAATTTTGACCTTCAAATCAAGGTCAAGATAATTACCGCTCGCCGAGCGTCGTATAAATATTTCAGAAAACTTCTACTCTTAACCCCCGACCGCCAACCATTAATTTACTTAAAAAATATTAAACTTATTTAACAAATCAATAATATAACCACGTCTAGTTGTTACAGAATTTAAAGTTATCCCCTCTTTTGCCAAGTGAGAATAAGTGCATGGGGTAAACTAGCCCTTGATTCTATCTAGAATACGAAAACAAGAACATTCGCAGTTGGAGCTTAGATTCTAATGTCCCATAGCGTCAAAATTTATGATACTTGCATTGGGTGTACTCAGTGTGTCAGAGCCTGTCCTACTGACGTATTGGAGATGGTTCCTTGGGATGGCTGTAAAGCTGGTCAAATTGCCTCATCTCCCCGTACAGAAGACTGTGTAGGTTGCAAACGTTGTGAAACGGCTTGTCCTACCGACTTTTTGAGCATCCGCGTCTATCTAGGTGCGGAAACTACTCGCAGTATGGGTCTAGCATACTAAAACAAAACCTAATAATAGATAGCGGTCTTGACCAATATTTATTTAACAAAATAGTAATGGTGTCGTCTAACTTCTAGGATTGTGCTAGGTTTTAGTGTAATTTGAGAAGTTGACGGCACTATTTTTTGCAGAAATTATTTTTAGATAAAGAATTGAAGCCAGAATCAATATTTTGTCTAGCATTATAGATATAGCTGCAAAAGCAGGAGGTAATCATGGCGATCGCAACTGTCAACCCCGCTACAGGAGAAACTCTCAAGACTTTTACTCCTCTAACTGACCAGGAAATAGAAACCAAACTCGCCTTGGCCCAATCGACTTATCAGGAATATCGCAAAACTACTTTTGCCCAGCGCAGTCAGTGGCTCGATCGAGCAGCAGATATTTTAGAACGAGATGCTGTTAAGTATGCCCAAATCATGACCACAGAAATGGGTAAACCCCTACAAAGCGCGATCGCCGAAGCCGAAAAATGCGCCCTAGTTTGTCGTTTCTATGCCGAAAAAGCTCCTGAATTTCTCGCAGATGTTTCTATTGCTAGCGATGCAGGTCATAGCTACGTGGCATATCAACCCTTGGGAGTAATACTGGCGGTAATGCCCTGGAATTTTCCGTTTTGGCAGGTATTTCGGTTTGCTGCACCTGCATTAATGGCTGGTAACGTGGGCATCCTCAAACACGCTTCTAATGTCCCTCAGTGTGCCTTAGCGATCGAAGAAATTATTACCCAAGCTGGCTTCCCGACTGGAGTATTTCAAACCCTCTTAATCGGTGCTGGTCAAGTTAAATCAATCGTCGAAGATAACCGAGTTAAAGCAGCTACTCTCACGGGAAGCGAACCAGCAGGTGCTGCTTTGGCTGCTGCTGCGGGACAACAGATCAAAAAAGTAGTTTTAGAATTGGGTGGTAGCGATCCTTTTATCGTCCTCGAAAGTGCCGATTTGACAGAAGCAGTAGCTACGGGAGTTAAAGCGAGAATGCTCAACAACGGTCAGTCTTGTATTGCGGCCAAACGCTTTATCGTTCAAGAAAGCATTGCCGATGACTTTCAGTCTCAACTAATTGCTCGATTCAAAGAACTTAGTATCGGCGATCCAATGGATAAAAGTACCAATATCGGGCCATTAGCAACGGCAACCATTCGCTCGGAATTAGACCAACAGGTAAAAAAAGCCGTCGAGCAAGGAGCAAAAATTTTGCTCGGTGGAGAGCCAATTAGCGATCGCCCTGGTAATTTTTATCCTCCAACTATTTTGAGTGATATTCCCCCAGAGGCTGCGGTAGCGCAAGAAGAGTTTTTCGGCCCTGTGACATTGTTGTTTAGAGTTAAAGACCTCGATGAAGCGATCGCCCTGGCAAATAATATTCCCTTCGGTCTTGGGGCCAGTGCCTGGACAAATGATAGCGAGCAAAGAGAACGTCTCATTGCTGAATTAGAAGCAGGAGCAGTTTTTATTAATGGTATGGTTAAATCCGATCCTCGTTTGCCTTTTGGGGGCATCAAGCGATCGGGTTACGGTAGAGAGTTAAGCAGACAAGGTATTCACGAGTTTGTCAATATTAAGACTGTTTGGGTTAAATAGAGTTGTACTTAGTATTAAACTTTGTCAAGTCTGTCAATTTTCCGATCGCGTCGAACAGTTTTAAATTAATTTTTGTAAAGTATGATTGCGATGGTTTTAGTTTTCTGGCTTGATAAGGATAGCTAATAATTTTTTAATCTGATGTTTTTTTTCCTGCTCCTAGTACCTCAATGGAGCAGGAAGCAAGCAATTTTGATTGAGAATCTCTAAATAAGGTATAACTAGAACTTAGCGTTACTAGATAATTTATTACTACCTTTTGGCGAATTATTTACTTTTTTAAAGAGAGACTATCAATACTTATTATCTTCATTAGTACCCTTTCCTTAACATCAATCGTAGGAGTCAACTAAAGCCATGAAAATGCTCAAAAAAATATTTAATTCTGATAGTAAATACTACTTAGAATTGGATGAAATTGAAGATTCTAAACCAGTACAAGCAGTAACCAAAACTGCCGAAAAAGTGGCTGATGTTGTCCAAGAGAAAGCAACAGAGGTAGTAGAATCCAAACCAGTGCAGACAGCAATTGAAACTGCCAAAGACTTAGCTCCAGAACAGCTACAACCTAGTACAACTGAAGCTAAACCGAAAGCAGAAGCCAAAACTAGTTCTGAAAAAAAAGCTGGCAAAAAAACAGAGCCTAAAACTGCGCCTTCTCCTCAGGCTGCGGGAGCTTCATCTTTCGAGCCGCCATTCTGGGTTGCTGCTATGTATAACAACAGTACGTCTACAGTAAATAGCGATGGTACTCAAAAGGAGCAAACCTTTGCCACAGATAATCTCATGCCTACCATTACTAAGTATCGTCGTCGCCCAGGTCCCAGTTTAAATAAATTTAAAGAAATGGCTAGTAAAGCCAAAACTCCTAAAGGATAAATCTAATTAGATTTATCCGTTCAAAAGGCTGTTTCCCAATTCTATAAGCATAGACGGAGGAGTTATCTTAACAGACAAAGGTAGCCTTCCGTCTCTAATTTTTTAATTCGTCGAGCAAGATAATTCTAGATTTGTTCAATAACTTTGTCCCGCTTTCAGATAAGATGAAAGTTGCTGCTTTTTAAATTTAAAAAGAGCATAAATTAGGAAACAAGCCCGTCAAGTTTTCTTAAACAGAGGTTTATTTGGCTATAGCGGGTTATTTAATGGGAAAAATCAATGAATCAAGAAATTTTTGAAAAGGTAAAAGCAATTGTAGTCGATCAACTAGAAGTAGAGGCAGAACAGGTTACGCCAGAAGCAAGTTTTGCTAACGATCTGGGTGCTGATTCCTTAGATACGGTGGAATTAGTTATGGCTCTAGAAGAAGAGTTCGATATTGAAATTCCTGATGAAGCTGCCGAACAAATAGATACAGTAGGTAAAGCAGTAGAACATATTAGCTCTGAAACTGGAGCAGCAGCATAACTTATTTTTATAATTTAGAGGTTTATTAAGATTGAGGATGGCTGCAATGGTAACAAGGCTAAACTATTAAATCGCAATTACAGTTTAAATATGTCTCCAAACCAGAATAAATCATTTTCTGGCACGAGACAGTTATCATCTAAGGGAAAACACCCAACAGCAGCCTCAAACAAATACTGCCATGTATAAATGTTTAGAGAGCGAAGATGACAAATAGGCAAAATAAACGAGTCGTAATCACGGGCTTGGGTGCAATTACCCCGATTGGTAATAATGTAGCAGAATACTGGAACGGTTTGTTGGAGGGACGTAATGGAGTCGGTTTGGTGACTCTATTTGATGCTTCAAAACACGCTTGTCAAATTGCTGCGGAAGTCAAAGACTTCGATCCTTGTCAATATTTAGATAAAAAAGAAGCAAAGCGGATGGATCGTTTTGCTCAGTTTGGCGTGTGTGCCAGCAAGCAAGCGATCGCCGATGCTCAATTTGTGATCGACGGTCTCAATGCCGACCGAGTAGGAGTATTAATCGGTACGGGGGTAGGTGGTCTAAAAGTCATGGAAGACCAAAACGAAAACCTACTGACCAAAGGCCCCAGAAAAGTGAGTCCCTTTACCATACCGATGATGATTGCCAACATGGCCGCTGGATTAACGGCAATCCATACAGGGGCAAAAGGGCCAAATTCTTGTACTGTAACAGCTTGTGCAGCGGGGTCTCACGCTATTGGCGATGCCTTTCGTTTAATTCAGAGAGGCTACGCAGATGCGATGGTTTGTGGTGGCGCAGAAGCAGCCGTAACTCCCCTTTCTTTTGCTGGCTTTTGTTCGGCAAAAGCTCTCTCTACTCGTAATGATGACCCCAGTCACGCCAGTAGACCTTTCGATCGCGATCGCGACGGGTTTGTCATGGGCGAAGGTTCTGGCATCCTCTTCTTAGAAGAATTGGAACACGCCCTCGCTCGGAAGGCAAAAATTTATGCCGAAATCGTCGGTTATGGGATGACCAGTGATGCTTACCACATGACTTCAATTGTTCCAGGGGGTCAAGGTGCAGCAAAAGCAATTGAGCTAGCTATGGCTGATGCTGGTTTAAGTCCAGAACAAGTAGACTATATCAATGCTCACGGCACTAGTACGCCAGTTAACGATCCCACAGAAACCCAGGCGATTAAAAAAGCTTTGGGCGCGAGAGCAGAACAAGTGTTGATTAGTTCCACTAAATCTATGACTGGTCACCTACTAGGAGGTTCTGGCGGTATCGAAGCAGTAGCAGTAGCAATGGCGATCGCTAACGATAAAGTCCCACCAACAATCAATTTAGAAAATCCCGATCTAGAATGTGACCTAGACTACATTGCCAATCAGAGTCGCGAGCAACAAGTCAATGTGGCTTTATCTAATTCTTTTGGATTTGGCGGTCATAATGTTACCCTAGCATTTAAAAAATATAGTTGACTTCACTCCAGAGTGTTATCGGTAAGGCATCATAGTTTTAATTCCATCATGATTTGGTAAAAAACTTATCAAATCATGATGAGGGAAAATTATTACTTCAAATAAAAATTCTAGAACTTGCTAGCCGATCGTCTGGGATGAGAAGATAACAACAAGGACAAGATCGAACTTTTTAGTATCTAGTCTAGAAAAACTTGTGTCTCCTTCTAGATGCACCTAGGCTCGTTCAAATTTTGTTTTATCGTAGTTTATTTATATAACAAATATGGTAGTTGCCACCCAATCAAGCAAATCAGTTGAAGAACTCTGTATAAATTCAATTCGTTTTTTAGCAATAGAAGCCATAGAAAAAGCTAAATCTGGACATCCAGGGCTGCCTATGGGGGCTGCTCCAATGGCATTGGTGCTGTGGGATCGGTTCATGCGTTACCATCCCAAAAATCCCGCTTGGTTCAACCGCGATCGCTTTATTCTTTCTGCTGGTCACGGTTCGATGTTGCAGTATGCTCTACTGTATTTAGCAGGTTACGATAGCGTCAGTATTGAAGATATCAAACAGTTTCGTCAGTGGGGTTCGGTTACCCCAGGACACCCCGAAAACTTTGTCACCGCTGGGATCGAAGTAACTACTGGGCCTTTGGGACAGGGAATTGCCAACGGCGTTGGTTTAGCTGTTGCAGAAGCTCACTTGGCAGCTAAATTTAACAAACCCGATGCCAAATTAGTCGATCACTACACCTACGTCATTCTTGGCGACGGCTGTAACATGGAAGGGGTTTCTGGTGAAGCCTGTTCTTTTGCAGGACACCAAGGACTGGGTAAGCTAATTGCTTTTTATGACGACAACCACATTTCGATCGATGGTTCGACTGATGTGGCATTTACCGAAGACGTTTCCAAGCGTTTTGAATCCTATGGCTGGCACGTACTTCATGTCGAAGATGGTAACACAGATCTAGAAGCGATCGCCAAAGCTATAGAAGAAGCTAAGTCGGTTACTGACAAACCCAGTATGATCAAGGTGACTACTACTATTGGTTATGGTGCGCCCAACAAACAAGATACTGCTGGTATTCATGGTTCGGCTTTGGGTGCAGACGAAATCAAACTAACCCGCGAGAACTTGGGTTGGGATTACGAGCCGTTTGAAGTTCCCGATGAAGCCCTCAGCCATATGCGTAAAGCAGTCGAGCGCGGTGCAAAATACGAAGAAGAATGGAATCAAGTTTTAGCTGACTATAAATCTAAATATCCAGAAGCAGCAGCAGAATTCGAGCGTTATCTTAGCGGTAAACTAGCCGATGGTTGGAAAAAAGTATTACCTACCTACACCCCTGAAGATAAAGGAATAGCTACTCGTAAATATTCTCAAGCCTGCCTCAACAAATTAGCTCCCGTACTTCCTGAGTTAATTGGTGGTTCCGCCGATCTAACTCACTCCAACCTGACTGAGCTTAAAGAATCTGGTGAATTTCAAAAAGGCGCGCACGAAAACCGCAACATTCACTTTGGTGTCCGCGAACACGGTATGGGTGCAATTTGTAACGGTATAGCCCTTCATGGTTCTGGGTTAATCCCCTACGGTGCAACTTTCCTGATCTTCACCGATTATATGCGGGCTGCAATTCGTCTCTCTGCTCTTTCTGAGGTAGGGGCGATTTGGGTAATGACTCATGATTCTATCGGACAGGGGGAAGATGGCCCAACTCACCAACCTATTGAAACTCTAGCTTCTTTAAGAGCTATTCCCAACTTAACCGTAATTCGTCCCGCCGATGGTAATGAAGTTTCTGGGGCATACAAAGTTGCTGTTGAAAATGCCAAAGCAAGTAAGCCTACTTTATTGGCATTCACTCGCCAAAACGTACCTAACTTAGAAGGAACTTCTATGGAAGACGTTAGTAAGGGTGCTTATGTATATTCCTGTGGCTTTGCTCCCGAAGAACTCGACCTAATTTTAATCGGTACTGGTAGCGAGCTACAGCTTTGTGCTGGTGCAGCTAAGAAGTTAATCGCCGAAGGGAAGAAAGTGCGCGTAGTTTCAATGCCTTCTTGGGAACTATTTGAAGCTCAAGATGCAGCTTACCAAGATTCCGTACTGCCTAAAGTGGCTGGCAAACGTCTATCTGTCGAAGCTGGTACTAGCTTTGGTTGGCAGAAATACACTGGTTTTGAAGGTGGCTCTGTAAGCATCGATCGCTATGGTGCTTCTGCTCCTGGTGCGGTCTGTTTAGAACAATTTGGCTTTAGCGTTGACAATGTAGTTGCCAAAGCAAAAGAGTTAATTGGTTAATCTTGGGTTGTAGCTTTTAGCTGTCAGAGAAATCTCGGCAATATTTAGCCCTGTTATGATACAGGGCTTTTTTAGTGTTGGAGTTTAGAAACCCGTATTCCGATGGGGAAGTAGTAAGAAAATCTTATTACAACCATCACTTATGGTTTATTTTTGGAATAACTATAAATTAGAATTTCTGAACCTACTTAAAACATTCCAAAGGTTAGGTGATTTTGTTGCTGTTGATGTTCTACAACCATCATCGAGCAGATTATTCTATGTGTTTAACTGTCTGACTTACCCTTTTATTTAAATAGTTACGAACAGTCCAAAATTAGAAAACTGTATATTGTACTGATTCGAGAATTTATAAAGACAAAACTTTTTATCAATAGATTAAACTCAATAATTACTACATTTATTTTACATTTATTTGAATTTAGCTTGGAGTATTTTCTTACTTTGATTATTACCTCAAGCAAAGATAGTAATTCTCAATTGAGCAGTAAAAAAACTAATGACCAAAGACCAATAACTAAAGACAATCAAGATAACAATTCTAAGAGGATAGTTATTTACCAGACTATTTATTTTTAGCCAACTTAGTTGTTTACAAAATCTTCATCTTAGTTATAGTTGAAAATACTGAAATATGACTATTATCTAAGTGGAACAACAGTCGTGTAATTACGTCTTTATATCTAATAGAATTGATTCATATCCTTAATATTTAATTTTTAGCTGGCTTTATCTCTATGTCTTAAGCTCAATCGACTTGCAATTACGATTGCTACATTCTATTTTTCTGATTTAAAAATGATCCACTTATTTCAATTCAAGCTTGTCAATACCTTACTTTTGGCTATTGCCATACTATCTATTTATCCTAAGTTAAGTAGAGGGGAAACTAATCCTAAATTGGCTCAAGCCAATCGGACTATTCGAGGTCAGACTGGTGGTTCAATTGACAGTCAAGGTTGTGGTTTTATTGCCAATCGTCCCAATCATCAAATAAATCTAGTAGAGAGAGTTGACTATATGCGCTTAACAGTCCAAGCGACTGGAGGTCAACCTACATTACTGGTGTTGGGCCCAAACCCAGGAGATAGCTTTTGCGTTTTGGGCGATGAAGTATCGGGTTTAAAACCTGAAATCTCTGGGGTCTGGGAACCAGGTAACTATCAAATTTATATTGGCGATCGCTCTGGTAGCCAACATCAGTTTGTTCTGGATATTTCTACTAGTAACTAATATACAGCCAGTAGATCAAAAAATCATTTTGCTTTCAGCGGTCGCCAAAATTTACGGTCAAAAATAATAAGTTATAATTATACTACAGAGTTTTTTTCAATGATTTATTCTAGAGGAATA
>JAAUYI010162681.1_pt1 | contig 13558 bp, 13 predicted proteins | sample 7278041 | NCBI WGS metagenome assembly JAAUYI01 (sample SAMN14350216, study PRJNA611818) | marine sediment metagenome | isolation source: surface marine sediment (0.6m) | place: French Polynesia: Moorea | collected 2018-08
CCACCGAGGTCAGCACCACTCAGGAAAGCACCACCGAGGTCAGCACCACCGAGGTCAGCACCACTCAGGAAAGCACCACCGAGGTCAGCAAAACCGAGTTTAGCACCACCGAGGTCAGCATCTCTGAGGTTAGCATCTCTGAGGTTAGCACCACTCAGGAAAGCACCACCGAGGTTAGCATCTCTGAGGTTAGCATCTCTGAGGTTAGCATCTCTGAGGTCAGCAAAACCGAGTTTAGCACTACCGAGGTCAGCAAAACTGAGGTCAGCAAAACTGAGGTCAGCAAAACCGAGGTCAGCACCACCGAGGTCAGCACCACTCAGGAAAGCACCACCGAGTTTAGCAAAACCGAGGTTAGCATCTCTGAGGTTAGCATCTCTGAGGTCAGCACCACCGAGGTCAGCACCACCGAGGTCAGCAAAACTGAGGTCAGCACCACCGAGGTTAGCTTTAAAAAGAAGGGTGTTTCTAAAATTAATACCTGTTAAATTAAATCCACTTAAGTTAATTTTTGACAAGTCAAAATAACTTAAGCTAATTCCATCTTCTTTATAGTTAAGTAAATTAAATTCTGATAAAAAACTGATAATAATTTCTTTTCGTTTAAGATCTATACTTCTCAGGGTGGCTAAACTTCTCCCTTTTATTATGGTTTTCACATAATTGTCTGATTGTAAATCTATACGTTTATCAACAACTAGTTTCTCAATCTGTTCAAAGTATTTATTAATAGTCTCATTTTGTCGATTTTCTTCTTGAAATCGAGCTGTTATCCAAGCACCAGCAATACTTAAGGCTACAGGAGCTGCTAAAAGTTTGACCCAATCTGATGTAGGTAAAGTTTTCCAAAAAAAGTTTATCAGTGGTTTGAATACCCATAGAAGAAACTTAACAAACATCCATAAAAGCCGAAAAGGGAAAGTTAAAAGTCTCCATAAAAGTTTAATTCCCTTTCTTATTAATACCCGAAGCTTATTTAATACCTTTCCAAACTGCCACCAAAAGACTTCCCACCAATGCTTTTCTAAATAATTAACAGCTTCTTTCCAATCGCTTTCAGGCGTTCCATCTTTTCCTTCACGCTGTCGTTTCTTCCAGATTTGGTGTGCCTCAATGCTGATTAATTCTTCTGGTATTGAACGAGACACTTCCCCTTATTCTCACTACCAAGTTCTGGTGATAGTTAGAAGCATACAATGATGCCTCAATCAAATGTTTCTCATCTTAACTATTTGTGATTACAATAAGCGGTTCGTCACTATCTATTCCATATTTATTGAATCATCAAAATTGTAGTTGTATAAAGTACAAAATTCAAATCCAGTCTAGACAATGATTCAGACCTGATATGACTTTTTAATTCAGGAATCGTCGCCGTACGCCTACTTGACACAAGTGAATCAGAATTTAAAATAAAAGTTATTTATAACACTGACACAAGTGAATCATGGCTAACCCCAAGGGCAATCCCAAAACACTAAAACCATACAAACCCAAATGGCGATCGGGAAAAACTCAAACCAGTAGGGTGCCGATCGCCATTGCAGATAAAGTTCTAGAAGCTGCAAGATTAATTGATGAGAGCAATGAACCACTGTTACAAGTGCTTAGAGAAGAAAACAGCAAATCAACACCTAAAATTCAGTCAAGCACTGTTACGAGTAATAAGGGCTATTTTACAGATGGAGATTTAGCCAAAATGTTTGGTTGCAACAAATCAACCATCAGGAGAATTCGCACGGGTAAAATTGTCAACAGCAAATATTTAGAACGGTTAAGTAAGTACGAAATATCGGGAACTCATTGGATAAAGCCCAAAAACAATGACACAAGTGATAAAAGCTGATTTTTACTCTTGATACTAGGAAAATTTTTATTTGTTAAGTTGCGGTTTCAGGTGTATCTAAATTAAGAGTGCCTCTGGTGTGCAAGCACCCCAGAGGCGATTGTCAACCTACACACCAGGTCAACAAATTGAATAATAAAATACCATTCGCTTTTTATCCTAGCACCGAGATTCACGAAGAGATTATCAACTTCAGTCTGCCACCCGCCGCACAGAAGCTATATAGCTGGTTAGCACGGAGAGCAAGACCAGGAACGATTCAAGAATTTGATAAAGTCGATTTCGACGACTATTGCAACCTTATGGGACGCAAGCCATTTTCTATTCAATGGTTTGTTAGCTGCTTTAAAAAACTTATAGATACTCGCTTAGTCAGAGTAGTTCGTCAGTACCGAGGTTACGGTTTTAAGGTGCAAGTCTATCATCCCTGGCAAGTAGATGAATGGATTGTAGACAGCGATCGCTCCTCAAACAAAAATTGCGATTACTCAAACAAAACTTTCAGTAATTCAAACGAAAATTTCAAAAAATCGACCTCAAACCCTGATTCTTCCGTTCCCCTTTATAGAGAAAATAAAGAAAAGCAAAGCAAAGAGAGGACTGGTTCAACAGTACCAAAGCCAATCATAAGAAAAATTGCTGCTGCTTCTCTTTCTGAAAAAAATATTCATGAGCCAAATTCTAAGGGGGATTTTAGCGTCGATACTCCCAACTCAAGCAGTTCTACTCCTAAAAATGAATTTAAAGGGCTTAAAGAGGATTTAAAAGCAGATTCTACTACTGAGATCGAATCTACTGACATTAAGACAAATATTCCGCGAGTTGATGTAAAAGTCAATAAAAAAGACAAGAGAACCGAATTCTTTTTGGTTCAATTAGATGAACTGGGAGTTGTAGAGAACGCAACTATCAGGCAAGCAATCAAAAACTATTCAGACAAACAGCTAAACGAGGCGATCGCCCTTTATAGGCAAAGAAAGAGAGAGGGATATATCTCGAATCCTTGCGGCTATTTCATCCAGGCTCTTAAGGAAAACTGGGCGGGTCAGAACAACAGCATAAATTTAGATGATTCACTTGACACAAAGGATAAAGAGGCATTGTTTAGATACTGGTATGACCTAGCTAAAGAACTTGGGTATTGCACGAGTGTAGAAGAAAGAGACGGCGATCGCTGGGTGTGTTTGTCTGGCACTTGGGAAAAATTTAGCGATGCCTGGGAACGGGGTTATACCTTGGAGTATTTGAGAAAGGTCAAAAAGCGGACGACCAACCCTTAGTTATTTCTTTTTAATCATTGACACAAGTGTTTGATGGTGTTTTTTGATTCTGAATAATCGTTCTATGGTTTCCGACCTGGACAGATTAACTTCTTCAGCCAAAGCCGTGATGTTGGCGATTGCAGTTGGGGTTAGAGAAAGATTAAATCTTTTTTTCTGCTCTCCATAGCCATATAAATCCTCGCCTCTGGCTACTCTCTTGCGATCGCTTTCTTTGAGAGTTCTTATAGAATATGGTGGAGTTTCTTTCTTTTGTAACTTTTTCTTGGGCATAAGCTAAAAGCGTTGATTTGTATAAATCTAGCTTAGGCGTTCAAGTCAAAAAATAGCTCAAAAAAACCGATTTTTTGATTTTTTGAGCTACTTAAAAATCTACTCCCCTTTTTGGCAATAAGTTTCACTTATACGCCCAAGTCGCACCTAACTAAATCACGCCGTTAGACCGTGATTTAAGAAACTTAAATCACAAAAACATAAAAATGCCTATCAATTTAAGCAGAAAATCAGAACCCAAAACCCCAAGAATTATCAAAGGAGAATACGCCCCTGAACTCGATAGCTTATACACTTCCTGGGTAAATGAGCTTTATCAAGACGCGGATCTCCCCAGCTTGATAGATCTAGTAAAAATGTTCCGCTATTGCCCCATAAATCGAGTCGCGATTGAACTCAAGTCAATATAAATAAGTCGTTTTTTGTGATTTAAGCTCAAATAAGCTGTATAATTAAAACTGATACCAGGCAATCTTTACACTTGTACGCCTAAGTCAAAAGAAAAAATCAGTCAATATAAGCACTTAAATCACATTAAATGGCAACCAATTTACAGCAAGCGATCGCCGCTTATTGGCAAGCAAATAAGAATGTACGTTCTGCTAACTCGAATCTGACTACAGCTTTACTTAAATACACCCTTCCAGGTATGGGTTTTGAGTTAAATGAACGTTCCAAAGATAGAATGCAGCCCGAAGATAAGGATTTAGCTCTGAAGTTTGCCGAAGAAATTGAACTTACTCCAGAACTTTTACAAACTTTGCCATCAACACAAAAAAAGGTCGTCGAAAAGTACGAGCTTAGTAACACTAATAAAAGGCAACAAAAAAAGAATCTAGATAAATTTATATCTTTTGTCGAACATAATTTTAAAATAGACGATATCGAATCTAAAAAAGTATACGAACCCATTAAAAAGCCTATTCCATACAGAAGAAAGCTTATCGATCGCAGTCATATCCAAGAACAATTAAGCAAAAAAGTTAGAATAAATAAGAAAATCACCTTAAGTTTTAATCCAGAAGATTATCAAGGTGACTTTGCTAACAATAAAAAAGAATTAGACAGAATCCAATTAGAAATAAATAAAGCTACTGACTTTTTAGTAAATAATGCTGCTGGTACTAAAAAAAGAAGGGAAGCGACTCTCGAACACACCTCAATAGCCAACCTGAAACGCTTGTTGGGATGGTTGTATTTAGATGGCAAAAGCTTGTCTGAAATTAGTATTCATTCGCTTATAAAAGTTTTTGATATTAATCCCGATCGCAGTGATTTTGATAATATCAATGATTATTATATAGCCAAGGGAAAAATAGAATATGACGCTAAGAAAGCAGCGAACAAAGTGATTGAATTTCTCAATGATTTTTACCTAATTTATGGAGTAATAACCCAAAAAAATAAAATTAATTATGCTATTGCCTTGTTAAACTTATCTAAATATCTTTATAGAGATATTACTGATGTTAATTGGTATCAAAACTACGAAGACATACCAGTAATCAGAAGAATAAGAATACATATTAATAGTATAGAAAAAGATCCAAAACAGCTAGAAATTAACGATATTTCCTGGAAATTGGTCATGCAAGTCGTGGAAGAACAGAGGCGCAAAGCAGACATGATTTACAAAGAATATCTAAAACTTAAAAAAGGAAGAAAAAGTAGTTGCATCGAAAAAGTTGAAAGAGATAAAAGCTCGATAGCGAGAGACTTAGAAGGCTTTATCTGCCTGGGGTTGCTAACTTTAGCCCCTCCATCTAGATCGAGAGTAATTAGAGAATTAAGATTGGGAGAAACATTCAAACATGGTTTATTTATTGATGGGATATTTATACCTAAAGAAAAAATAGATAATCCCGAATCTGCAAAATATTATATTCATCTTCAACCAAAAGATTATAAAACAGGCGATACCTATGGTGAATGGCTAGGAGAATTCCCAAATATAAAATTTAAAGATGGCAAAACTTTTTATGAATACCTAGACAGATTTATTTATGGATGGGAGAGGAATTATTTAATGAAGCGATTCGATCCAGATACCGAACACAGTAATTTGCTGGTTAAAATTAAAACTGGCGAGCCAATTAATGAGATAAGTTTTTATAGTCTTGTTAGCAATAGATTCAAAGCAGCAATTGGTCAAAAAGTATCTCCTCACAAATTAAGAACTATATTTAGGACTTATTTGGTAAATAAAAATGCTACCCAGCAGGAGCTTGATTCAGCAGCTTTTTGGATGCGTCACTCTAATAAAACGGCAGCAAAAACATATACCAAGCAAACTCTAGACGAAAAACTTGCGGCGGGTAAAGCGATCGCAACCAAACTAAATTCTGAAATACTTCTAAGCACTTAAATATTAGTATTATAAACTACATTTTTTTAAATTAATGATATATATCGTTTTCTATTCTAATTTTGTTAACAAAATGAACAAAATTAATCATATGAGTTTTAATAGTGTGTTCGTCTACTCCACTATCTAAAGCTTCTCGATAATTTTTAAGAGTTTTGCAGTATTCTTTGCTGAAGACTATAAAACTTTTTATATATTCCCCGTCATTTTTATGCTTTGTAGTAACCCTTTTTACATCAGCCCACCATATTTTAATATGTAAAAATAAATTTTCTTCTTTTATATATTTCTCTTCGCACTTTTTGGCTTTATTGCTATAAGTAGTAATAGAACGGTAGCTAACGGCATTAGCAGGTAATGCAACTAATATAGATGATAAAATTATTAGCTTTGCTGCAAGCATTTTCATAGTCAATTTAATAATTATTTAGTCAATTTAATAATATTAAATTGACTAAATACTGCTGCGATCGCGATCAATATTTATGAAAATTTATTGAAACTCTAGACGAAAAACTTAACCTAAGCTAAACTCCGAAATACTTCTAAGCACTTGACACAAGTGAATGAAAGTTGTTAAAGGCTTGAAGCATGGCGATCGCGGTTTAAGCTGATTGATGCTACTCGATAGCGAGTAGGGGGATGACCACGATTCGTGAATTAAAGGGTCATATCCCCCTCAAACGCTTGCTATCAAAGGGCTACAAGGTTTTGAGTTCTAGATATTTTCAATCTTCAATTCTTGAAAATCATATATAGCAAGCTTTTCGGAGAATTTAATGACTCAAATTTTCTATGCTGGCTAAAGACATTGCCGAAATAGACATCTTTTCGGCAATATTGTTAATTTCAGAGAACGATTTTACTGGGTTTGAGTCACTTTTTTCATAAGACAAAAATGATTGTTTTCGGCAATGTCAAAGATCAAGCATGAAACAATACTCACGATCAAATCCTTAAAAAGCCTGCTGTATATGATTTTGAGCTTTCGTACAAACACCGAAGCTTAAAGCTAAAACCTTACAACCCTATCACTGTAAAGGTTTGAGGGAGATATAGGAGTAAAATTCACTAATCGTTGCCATCCCCCAGCTTCTCTATCTTTACGCCAATTAATTACTATCATAATTTTTGTTTACACTGTAAACATCTGTATATATTGCTGGTTTTCCCGCTCCTTTACCAATGCGGCGAATATCGTAGTAGCAGTAATTAGGGTCATTTTTGTGCTTAGTAAACATCCCGCTAAAATTCTTTTTTGTCCCTGAATAACCACGACTGTTAGCTAATTTGAGAGCTTCATCTAAATTCATATTTAAGCTTTTGTCTACAGTGTCATTCTTTGTAGATACAAGCTTGACTATTTTCTTGCCCTCAATAATGTTATTGACTTTGAATAATATTTTTTTTTCTAAGTCATCGAGCTTTTTGTTTACGATGTCGTTCACTGTAGATAAAAGCCTTTCGTCGTTGCTATTCTGCTGCTCAACAATTAACTCGATCGCATCTAAGATGACTTGAGAGCGATTAGATTTACGATTGGGATATTTTCTATCAGCAAGGCGATCGAGCTTGTCTAGCAACTCTTTTGGGATTCTTAAAGATACTACTTTTGATTCCATATTTACATTAAACTACACTGTATACAATATATGTTTACATTGTATACATAATGAGCGATGAAATCCTTGCTGCGTAGTCGATACAGTGATCGGATTTTTCTAAGTTAGCGATCGCCAAAAGATAAGTTACATAAATGTTTTTCGGGCATCGTATATATTGAAAAATACTTTGCCTAAAAGGTTGGGATATATCAACACATCTACAACAAAGCATTGTAACTCCGTCTTGAATTTTAAAAACATTGCCTAAAAGAGTCCAAACTAGGCAAAGTAATAATTTGTAATACTTATGATTTTACGCTCAAAATGAAATAAAAAATAAAAAATTTAACCTGACCTTAACCAGGTTGCACCATATGACAAGAACCCTATATTTAGGCCTTATAGTAATCGCCTTTGTAATTGCTTTTCTTGTATTTCATGTAAAATTTTTGTCATTTCATCAAGTTTGTGCTCAATATTATTTACTTTTCTTTCAAGAGAACTGAATCTTTGATTTATCATTTGTATATATAGAGTTGATAATATTATAAGTAGTGAAATCAGTATAGGAATAAACATTAATTGTCTCCAGGAAATCATTAATTCCTTTTCTTTTTTTATAGGAGCCATGATCATTCAAAAATGTATAAATTATAAAGTTAACATAGATCTTCTTGCAGCGGTTTTAATATCAATCTAAGACACTTAGAATTAAAGGTTAATAAGTAATCAAAGATAAGAAATTAAAGTGTGCCAGTTAGTTGTGCAAACCGCTGTATAAATCTAGGTATGCTGTCATTCACTTCTTAGACTTTTTATCTGTATACCTAAGTAATTTATAGAAATGATTCTATTTCTATCTAATGTCAATAAGTTTCATAGTTTCTATACTTTCTATAATTTCTTCTGGGCTACTAGTGCTAGAAAATCGTAAAGCAGGCTTCTTTGATACTTTATTGAATTCTTCTGCAAAAATTTTTCTTAGTTGGGTTCTAACTTCATTTTCATTACCTTGTATATTGCTAATAGCTAATTTTTCGCAAGTGTTTGCGAATGCTATTCCAGATACTAAGGCAAATGAACCACCAGCGGTTCCTGAAAGAATTGAGATGCCTGGAAACATAAGGCTGAACGAATCAATTATTCCATCAGTAATTATTGATAAAACTCCACCTGTGGTTATACCTGATAATCCTAGTAACAAACCGAGCTTAGTATGACCGTATATTGCTATAATTTTGCTATACATATAGGCTAATGCTGATATTATGCTAGCAGGAGCACTTAGTGGAACGGGTGGTATTCCTCCGGCAACACATCCAATTGAGGCTTGTTTAATATATTTCCATGCTAATTCTTTTTTAGATTCAATATCTACAATTTGAGCTATTACAACAGCTTCTGAGTAAATTTCGGGCAGAAGTTCTTCTGTTTTATCGAGTAGTGTTTTAACGCCAAAAGGTTTGTAAACTTCTTGTCCATTTTCTATAATTAGTGAGGCAACTTCAATAACTTCGTAGACTTTATTAAAGCTAGTTCTTTCAATTGCTGATCTTACATTAGCTCTTTCCCTATTAGAAGCACGATCAGATTGTGAAAGAACAATGATTGCAGGGATAAGTTTTTTGTTAACTTCTGTGAGAATGTTTATATCAGCTTGTGTTAATCTTGCTGATGAAGCAGAAATTATATACCAAACAAGGTGAATTTGTTCTTCCTTACCTTTTCTACTTTGTTGATTTAGAAAATCTATTGTACTTTGTACAAATATTGGTTCTTCTGTTCCTGGTTCATAACCAGGTGAGTCATACAGGTTTACTGGTAGATTTATACCTAAAACTTCAGGGGAGTACTTCTTGAATTCAGTTGTTACAGGTTTGCCGGAACCAGTTGGAGCTATTTCTGTACCAAAGATCGTGTTAATCAAGGTGCTTTTTCCAACTCCTGTAAGTCCAATTACAGCAATATTCGGAGCGTTTAACTGATCTAAAAATTCTTTTACTTGATCAATTTTGTTAGCCATAGCTATAAATTGTATATAACGTGAATTAATGATAGTTATCATATCATTTTCAAATATTGTTTATCTATATAAATCGTCTATTTGGAAGTGTTTAGAGTTAGTTTTTTATATTATAAAATTCCGATTACCACTAGATCGAAATATAATCTTTAAGTTTCTATTTGATTTATTTATGAACAAAGATTAAGAAACTGTTCGTAAATTATTATTAAAATAACTGTGAGCTTTGCTTTTAAATAGCCATTATGAACTGGGGACCGCAGAGGTTTAACCAAAACACTAACTCTGATTAGGTTAGGAGAAGTTCCCATTGAACGCCATATCAAGGTTAAAGGAACAGCATCTCCCGATGACTCTTCTCTTGCGAATTACTGTTCTTACCGCCAAACCCGATACGGTAAATCCCATTGGGATAAAGGTTCAAAATACTACCAAGTAGCTAAGAACCAAAATTGGCAATGCCCAGTTTGTGGCGAATCTTTATTTAATGGAGAACAACTGCATACCCATCATCTTTTGGAGATAAAAGATGGAGGAACAAATGAGGAACAAAACCTGATTCACCTTCATCAAGCTTGTCACCATCATGTACACAATGGGAAAAAAATTCCAAGTGGCTGAAAGCTTGAGCGGCTTGATGGGAAACTGTCACGAGCCGTTCTTTGGGGAGAGGGATACGGCAACGTATACCCTCTTACCCGACAAGCTGTTACCAGGGGCAATCTAGCTTAAAACCCTTACAGGGTATAGGTTTCAAAATGATGATTTTTATAATTTTGCGATCGCCAGAGATAATCATTTTTTGCAGCCTTTGGCTAATCTCTGCAAAATTATAATTTTTGTCCATAGAGCTAAAATCGCTGAATACTATAGACTGCAATAGTTTGAGACATTTTGGAGCCAAAGCTATTTTAACTGTCTCAAACACTAAAAGCTGCAATATTTTCTAGATTGCCCCTGATGACAGCCTGGCTAGTTTTACCCCAAAACATCAGTAAGGTTAAACAGGGGTTAATTACTGAGCTGGTTAATTAGAGCGGTACCGAGAAAGCTATTCTCGGTGTGTTTTCTTGAGCCCCGTTGGGAAGGTTTTGGCGAAATTGTAATCGGCTAGAGCGAGTTGAGGTGGTAGTCTTACGTTTCCAGATGACCATGCGGAAATTTGTCTGGGTTTCACAATCAACCACCCAACCAAAACTATAGCAGGTCCTGCTATTGGACAATTCTGTAGTGATTACTTGAACGGTGAAGGATATATTACCGGTGACACCTTGATGACTGCGCACCGCGGCCTTGGCTTCGACTTTGACTTTATCGGTGATGCCAGAGCCAAGAAAATTAAAGCCGAGCGCTGCCTCAGCGGAAAAAGAAATGCTTACTTCTTGCTGAGCACGAATCTGAATAAAAAAAACGATTTCGGCAGCGGGGTACGGAATCTCCTTAGTGGATTTGCTGTCGACGCAGGTAAAATCTTTATGGAACCGCGGTTCGAGCAGCCTGCGCCAGCATTCGCCACTGCGTAATCGGAAGCGGCGAGAACCATCTTCAGCATCCTCGACTTTTATATCAGTTTCTTTGCGACCATCTCTGATAGTTATGCCTTTAACATCGCGGCTGCCGTCTTTTTTCGGTGGTCCTAATATAGGATCTATCTGAGGCGGATTGCTAAGCCCATTTCCAGCGGGGCCAATATCTAGAGCATCGCTAATGTCAACCTTGGCCTGAACTCCATCAGTCTTCCCGCTGGGTTTTTGTGCAATTAATGTTGATGCATCAGCCATGACTAAAGCATTCGCCCGCCCAATTACTTCTTGCCAGTGCGGCTCTATTAAGGTTACAGGACCAACGTGCGCTGGGACTAGTTCGTACTCAGATAGTTGGTCGCGCCATTCTTCGCGGGTTATCGTGAAAAATTCGACAAGCTCGCCGGCGGAAATTTTTTGTTCAGCGTCACTTTTGTACTTTGAATCGTCGTAATCATGTTTAGTCATTAGCTAGATCTCCTCGACTGATTAAATCTTCAATTTGGGCTAAAGCTAAGGAAGCTGCTATAAGTGTCAAATGCGATTGAAACTACTGCTATAATTAGCTTTCAGAGAGTGATATTATTGAAAGCGATCGCTTTCAAATTGAACAAAAAGTTCTATTTTGAAGTGGTTTCAGAACTTTTAATGAAAAAATCGACTTAATCAATGTGATTTTTGCATTAGAGTTAGAGAAAATTCCAATAAGTTCTCATTCCATCCATTAACTCAGAGCTTTTAAAATTCAGTTGGCACTTTTGGTAGCTTCCCTAGCTTTACGCCTTCAAGACTTCTTTCATAATAAGTATCTTTTTTGTAATATGAGCAGTTTAGTTTCAATTATTAAAATACTCATTTGTCTAATACCGATAACTCCTGTTCTGGTGAACTAGAAAAACCGCTAAAACCCTTACCATGTAAGGATTATAAGTTGTATTAATGGTAGTTGTGGAATTATTGGCAGTTTTTGCTGATTAGAAATTTCTATAAGGGTAGATTGGCGGTCGCAGACATTGATACAATATTTGATTAGCTTTTTGGTGTTTAGACATCCCCAAGTTCTTTTTTTAAATAATCAACAATTACTGCGCTTAACGTAGTTCCTCTGGAACGTGCCTCTACAACCCATAACTGGCGAAGATTACGAGGAACTTTGATTGTTAAGCTGACGATGTCTGTATTTACAGATTTACGTAAATCTGTATCTACACTTTTATGTAAATCTGTATCTACAGATTCTTCTTTGATTTCGTTAATAATGTCTTTGTATTTAGTCATTGATGATTTCCTCTATTTCTAATCCCAAGTTCTTATAATCCTGCCAATAGATTTTGGTTTTATCTTTCAAATCCCGAATCGTTTCTCCTGAAAGTGCTGCTTTAGAAAAACCCGATGTTCTGCGGATCATAGTCTTGAAGACAGGTATGCCACTATCTTTTAAATCTTGCTGAACAGTTACTCCTTCTTTGCTGGGATAGGGAGGCACAATCGTCAATAACACTCGGTAATTGACACCTTGAGGAATGTCTTTTGTCGTTATTAACATTGGGCGTAAACTAACTACGTCAGGAGTTGTAGGCAATACCAATAAATCACTATTAGATGCCAGTTCTTTCAAGTCGTTACTTTCAGGACGGGCAGGAGTATCAACCACTATGTAATCATTTCCTGCAATAGCCTTAATAGAGCTTTTCTCATCTTTGACATCAAAAGGTAATTTGCCCAATTTAGCCCAAGCTACAGCAGTTCTATTCTGATCGCTGTCAATCAAAAGCGTTTTACCGCGATCGCTGAAGTAGGCAGCTAAATGTATTGCGGTGGTTGATTTTCCACAACCACCCTTATACCCTGTCACAGTAATAAGTTTCATTCATTTTATGTATTTACAGCTTTACAGCTTTACATAATTACATAAAATAATCTAATTGCCCACCTCTTAGTAATAGAAGTATTGACTACTGATAAAGATTATTAACAGAGTATTTACCTAACGAGTTTTGAGGGGTTTCAGCGATAATTCCTCGAAAGTTGTATTTTGTCGAATCGCTATTTTGACCATTTCCTACAATCAGGAGGTTCTTTGGGGTCTGATAATTTATCTTTCTTTAACTCTTCGATGAAGTTCTTATTGTCGGGTTCAATAGCTACATGAGTTCTCTTTTCTCTATTCCATTCACCTTTGTAGATGGCTTGTTCCCAATTACAAGTGGATTTAATTTGAGAGGAAGTGAGATTTTGAACGTTGACTAGGTCAGCATCTCTGAGGTCAGCACTACCGAGGTTAGCATCTCTGAGGTTAGCACCACCGAGGTCAGCACCACCGAGTTTAGCACTACCGAGTTTAGCACTACCGAGGTCAGCACCACCGAGGTCAGCAAAACTGAGGTCAGCACCACCGAGGTCAGCAAAACTGAGGTCAGCATCTCTGAGGTTAGCATCTCTGAGGTTAGCATCTCTGAGGTCAGCATCTCTGAGGTCAGCACCACTCAGGAAAGCAAAACTGAGGTCAGCACCACTCAGGAAAGCAAAACTGAGGTCAGCACCACCGAGGTCAGCACCACCGAGTTTAGCACTACCGAGTTTAGCACTACCGAGGTCAGCACCACCGAGGTCAGCAAAACTGAGGTCAGCACCACCGAGGTCA
>JAAUYI010068285.1_pt1 | contig 13556 bp, 8 predicted proteins | sample 7278041 | NCBI WGS metagenome assembly JAAUYI01 (sample SAMN14350216, study PRJNA611818) | marine sediment metagenome | isolation source: surface marine sediment (0.6m) | place: French Polynesia: Moorea | collected 2018-08
ATCTGTCGCAAAAAGTTTAAAAAGACAGAACCCTATCTCCATAATTCCCAAATCTAAGGATAAAAATCACAAAAACTGTTCGATTAAATTGATAATTGCCTTTTCTTGAAAACCTTGGGCTAAATCTTGGAGTTTTTTGGCAAAAGCAAGATATTTAGCATCCAGTTCTTGTAAATACATCGCTCGCTCGCGAATCTTTTTCATACTGCCGAGCATGGCTAGCTCGTAGAGGATTTCTATCTCCTCTGGTGGTGGGACTACTAACTCTTGAGTAGCAGAATTTTCTATGGTGACTAGATTGGCAGAACTAGATTCGACTAACTCTTCATAAATCCAATCCAACTGTAAATACTCTCGTAATAATGCCAGTAACTTTTGCTCATCCACTGGTTTGGGCAAAAAGGAATCACAGCCAAAACTCTTACTTTTAGCTCTATCCATATCCAGAACACTTGCAGAAATAGCAATTACAGTGACATCTTTGATTGCAGGTATATTACGAATTTCTTTGACTGCTTCAAATCCTGTCTTGACTGGCATCACTAGATCGGTCAAGATACAGTCTGGTTTGAGTTCCCGAGCCAGATCGATTTCTTGTTGACCATCTTCCCCTAAAGTCACTTCAAACCCTAACGGTTCGAGCATATTCTGTAACACTAAACGATTCTCTTCTTTGTCATCGACTACTAAAATATGTCGTCGTTTGCCTTGGTAACCTATTACCATTTTCTGTTCGGATAATTGATCTTCAGCCGTTACTTGCTCAACTACAGGGAAAGCAGCTTCAAACCAAAAAGTAGAACCTTTACCTAGTTCACTACTGACTTGTATTTCTCCTCCCATCAGTTCTACTAATTGTCTGCTAATTGCTAGTCCTAAGCCTGTTCCTGCTCCTCGACGTTTTACATCTCCTACTTGTTCAAAAGGTTGAAAAATTGTGTCTAATTGTTGGGGATTCATACCAACTCCAGTATCCCTAACTTCAAAGCGTAGAGTTTGCCTAGCGGTTTTATCTTCTTCTTGCTCTTGCCGAACCGAACTGACTGATAAAGTTACTGTTCCGCGATCGGTAAATTTAACTGCATTACCAAGTAAGTTCAGTAATACTTGTCTTAGTCTTTTTTCATCAGCTTGAATGCCTGTGGGTAAATCAGGTGCAGTTTCACATTGAAAGAGAATATCTTTTTCTAATGCCCGCATTTTAATAATTCCCGCTACACTCGAAAGGAAGCTGGCAAGATGAAGCTCAGTTAAATATAGTTCTAGTTTGCGAGCTTCAATTTTCGAGAGATCGAGAATATCGTTAATCAGGGTGAGTAAGTGATTGCCACTTTGATAGATAATTTTTAATCCCTTGTCCTGATTAGTAGTTAAGGTGCAATCGCGTCGGAGAATTTGAGCATAACCAAGAATGCCATTGAGAGGCGTTCGTAATTCGTGACTCATACTAGAGAGAAATTCGCTTTTAGCTTGACTAGCTACTTCAGCAATTTCTTTGGCTTCTTTGAGTTCGGCGGTTCTTTTTTCCACTCTTGCTTCTAGTTCTTCGTTGAGTTGCTGTAACTTAAGTTCGGCTTGTCTGAGATCCTGCAAGTCCTGTAAATTATCACAGCCCTCACGACGCAACCAGACAGATAGATAAGCCATCATGGTAATAAAGGGCAGAAAGTAAGTAAGGTGACTAGCAAACATCACCCAGAAATGGGAGTTAGCGAAAACGTAGATTGGCAAGCCTAGAGTTTGAGCATAGCCAAGGACAAGATGGTGTAAATAGATAAAGATAGTAGCAGTAACGATCGTACGCCAGTCGCGATAGTAGAGCAGCACTCCAATTAGTCCAAAAGCTGAGAAGTGTGCTTCGGTTACACCACCATTTTGGTGAATAATTAGACCAGTATAGATCATGAAGCCACAAGCCATAAATAAGCGAGTGACTAGTACACCTGGATGTCTAAGCATCAGCCAGATCGAGATCAGCAAAGTAGGTACACCAATTAGCCATACTGCCTTAAAGGTGTTTTGTAATGGAGCAATGGCAAAGCACACCAGCAACAAGAAAATATTCATGGCGACCATAATGCGATCTGCCCGCTCACGGTAGGGTTTTAGTAGAGAGTCAAAAGCAGACTCGGCTGCAAGAATTTTGTGCATTATGGTGATACCTATTTTCTAATCCTAAGTAGGTAGATATTGCTCGATTAAATTGACGATCGCTTTTTCTTGAAATCCCTGGGCTAAATCCTTGAGTTTGTTAGCAAAAGGGAGGTATTTGGGGTCTAATTCTTCCAGGTAAAAGGCTCTTTCTCTAATTTTCTTCATACTCCCTAGCATGGCTAATTCATACAAAACTTCCATCTCTTTTGTAGAGGGTACAATCAAGTCTTGAGGCGAGGTAACTTGAGCTTCTATTTTTGCTTCTATTTTTGCTTCTGTAATCTCTTCATAAATCCATTCCAGCTCTAAAAACTCTTTCATGGCTGCATATAATTCTTTTTCGTCTACTGGTTTGGCTAAAAAAGAGTCACATCCTAAGCGTCTACTTTTCTGGCGATCCATATCTAGCACACTAGCAGAGATAGCAATGATGACGATATCTTTTAGTTCGGGAATATTTCTAATTTCCTTAACAGCTTCAAAGCCCGTTTTTACTGGCATGACTAAATCGGTCAAAATACAATCGGGTTTTATTTTCCTGGCAAGATCGATTTCTTCTTGACCGTCGTTGCCTAAAATAATTTCAAACCCCAATGGTTCCAGCATGTTTTGTAGAACCAAACGATTTTCTTCTTTATCGTCTACTACCAAAATTCGTTTTCTGTCACCTTGGTAACCAACAATATGGCATTCGTCTGTTTGCAGTTGGTCTTTGCTGATTAAGGTTTCCACTACAGGTAAAGAGATATCAAACCAAAAAGTAGAACCCACACCTAATTCGCTCTTGACTTTTAGTTCACCGTTCATTAATTCCACTAGCCGACGGCTAATGGCTAAACCTAAGCCAGTGCCTTCATCTTGACGTTTTTTATCTCCTACTTGTTCAAAGGCTTGAAAGATTTTCTCTAATTGCTGAGGACTCATCCCGATTCCCGTGTCGCTAACTTCAAAGCGGAGAGTTTTGGTCATGGGTAAAGCTGTAGCTGGGGAATTTTTTGGTTCTGTTTCAACAACGCTAACACTTAGGGTTACTTGTCCTTGGTCGGTAAATTTAACCGCATTACCTAAGAGATTTAGTAATACTTGTCTTAGTCTTTTTTCGTCAGCCATCACCCCTATGGGTAGAGGATTTAGAGCTTGATATTTAAACAAAATATCTTTTTCGATCGCTCGCATACGGATAATCTCTACTACTCCTGACAAAAAAGTTTCTAGATGGAGATCGAGGGGATTAAGGTCTAGTTTGCGGGCTTCGATTTTAGAAAGATCGAGGATATCGTTAATTAGGGTTAGTAAATGATTGCCACTGTTATAGATAATCTTCAGACCATTGCTTTGTTGGGGTGTTAAAGTACGGTCTCGTTTGAGAATTTGTGCATAGCCGAGAATGCCGTTGAGGGGTGTTCTTAATTCATGACTCATATTAGAGAGAAATTCACTTTTGGCTTGACTAGCTACTTCTGCTGCATCTTTAGCTTTAACTAGCTCCTTTGTCCTTTCTTCTACTCTATGTTCTAATTCCTCCTTTGATTGCTGAAGAGCTAATTGAGCTTCTGTGCGTATGGTAACGTCTTGATAAGTGCCTAAAATGCCTATAACTTTGCCTTCGGCATCATGGAGGGGAACTCTGTTAGTTTCCAAACAAACTTTTGTCCCATCTGGTTGAATTTTACACTCCTCTATACCCAGTTCAGGAGTATTCGATTCCATTATCCGGCGATCGTGCTCTTGCCATAATTCAGCTATTTCTTGGTTGTTAGGTATGTCGTAATCTGTTTTCCCGATAATTAGATCTGAATCGTCTATTCCTGCTGTCTTAGCAAAGTTTTGGTTACAACCCAAATATACTGAGTTACGATCTTTCCAAAAAATCAACTGAGGAATATTATCCATTACCAGTTGCAACAGTTGCTTAGATGTGCGCAACTCCTCTTGAGTCTTTATCAATGCTGCTTCATTACGGTTGCGCTGCACAATATAGACAACACCATAGGTAAGACCAAAAATTGAGAAACCAACAAACCCTAACCAGTAGCGATATTGATAAAGAGCTTGGCTCCAGGTTATTTTACCCCAATCTTCATAGGGTCGCACTCTCAAATTACGTAAGGTTTCGTGACAAGGTTGATAATTAGCAGGTATTGTCCAACCTTTATACTTACCTGCGATCGCAGCAGGAGCATCTGCAGGCATTTCCATCAAAGAAAGTGCCACTTTTTCAGCCAAGTCTGAGGGAGCATGGGGCAATATGGCAAAGGGCCATTCTGGATATAGTTTAGTACTTAAGGCAAAGGGAAATTCCTGACCATATTGAGTTTGTGGATTGAGAATAAAAAAATCCTCTAGGTTAATTTTGCCTTCTTGAGCCATTCTTTCTAGAGTATCAGTGCGAACTGTTCCTGCATCGACTTTCCTATCTCGCACTGCATAAACTACTGCATCGTGACTACCCCCGAACTCAAGTTGTTCAAAATGACGATAAGGCTTTACTTGATGTTCTAAGAAAGTTTCCCATGCCATTTGCCAACCACCAAAGGCAATTTCACTAACCGCCATAAATTTTTTGCCTTTTAAGTCTGCTAATGTTTGAATATCAGTGCGGTCTTTACGACGAAAAATCACTGCGCCAAATTGGGTATAGGGTTTGCCTAAACGAAGATTTTGGAGAGTGGCAATACGTCTAGCCCCATAAACCCATTCTAGCTCCACATACATACCAGGGTTGGGCAAGACAAAATCAACTTGTTTGTTGGCAATTAATTTTTCTATGTTGTCGAACTTTAATGGTACTAATTGAAAGTTATAACCAGGAATATGTTGACTTAGATAATTGATAGTGGGTTGCCATTTTTTTTTGGTCTTTTCAACTCCACGAATTGCCATCACGCCAACTTTTATTACCTTGACTTCTGATTTAGATGACTGAGACTCTTGATTGTTACTAACTACTGTAATTTTCGACTTAATCTCTGTATTCGTTATGGTTCGCTCATTTTCCTGAGCAATACTTGCAGAAATAGACCATAAACATGTAGCGGATACAGTTCCTAACAATATGAGAAACTGCATCGTTAATTTAAAATTATAAGATTGTGATTTATACTTCATAGCAAACCTAATAAAACTGGTTTTTTAATGAGCTTAAATATCGTTAGTAAGATAACTTAAACTCAACATTTGCCAGTTTAAATTGCTCATACTTTAGCTATTGGACAATGCATAACTAGAGATAGGAAAACACTTTTTACTTACAAGTAATTGTTCAAATTCTCTAGTCGGTAAAGGACGACTAAGCAGATAGCCTTGTATCTCATCACACTCATGTTTTATTAGGAAATCAAGCTCTGCTTCTGTTTCTACCCCTTCAGCAACTACTTTTAAATTTAGTTGATGTGCCATATCAATAATTGTTTTAGTAATAATTGCATTAGTTGGATTTTGGTCAATATTTTTGATGAAGCATTGATCGATTTTTAAGGTATCGAAGGGGAATTGTTGTAAATAGCCTAAAGACGAATAACCAGTACCAAAATCATCAATAGAAATACTAATACCCAGCTTTTTGATTAAATTCATGCGCTGAATATTTGCCTTAATATTGTCAACCAAAATTTTTTCAGTTAACTCCACTTCAATAAAGCGAGGATCGAGATTGGAATCGAATAATAGTTGCGTTAATCTGTGGAACAGATCGAGTTGCTTGAATTGACGACCAGACAAATTGACTGCGGTGATAAGATGATCGAATCCTGCTTGATGCCAATTTTTAGTTTTTTTACAAGCTTCTTTTAAAACCCACTCCCCAATAGATTCAATTAGACTGCTTGCTTCAGCTATATAAATAAACTTTTCAGGAGGTACTAAGCCAAGTTTAGGATGATTCCAGCGAATAAGAGCTTCTGCACCAACAATCTGACCAGTGCTAAGATTAATTTTTGGCTGGTAGTAAAGTTGCAATTCTTTTCGTTCTAAAGCATAGTGTAAGTCTGTTTCTAGAGACAAATAATCTTCAGGAATTATATAACCAATCATTTTTAGTGCTGCTGTATAAAACTTATACTGATTGCCTCCTTGCTCCTGAGCATGTTTCATTGCCCTTTTTGCTTGTTTTAACAGTTCATCTATCTCCGTATGATCGAAAGGATAGAAAGCAATACCGATACTAGCAGTCAAGAAAATTTCTCGATCGGCAATCAAAAAAGGCTTGTTTATTTCAGCTAAAACAGTACGGGCAAAATCTGCTACTTTTTGTCGTAGTGTGATTCCTGCTAATAAAATCGCAAATTCACTATTGTGTAAGCGGACAATACAGCTTTCATGCTCAAAATTATCGCTATATTTTTTTAATCTCTCTGCGACTGCTTTAATTAATAAATCTCCATTTTCATTACCTAAAGAATCATTTATACGGTGGAATCTATCTAGCTCGAGATACATGACTCCTAAAATATTTTTCTTGATTCTAGAAATATTAGAGCTTTTAGTCCGTGCTCCTGTTTCTTTATCTTCAGATTCGATCGCAGATGAATTTTTGTATTTTGATAATAAATACTCACATAGATCTCGCAAAACAAGCCGATTGGGCAGTTTAGTCAAACTATCTATATGAATACTATTATGTTCAGCAGAATATTGATTAATTGCTTCTTGTAATGAATTTTTAATTTCAGTTTGTTCTTGGTATTTTTTTAGAGCTACTTTAATGGTGGCATGCAATTCTCTATCCTTAAAAGGTTTGAGAATATAGCCATAACAATTAGTTTTGGTGGCTCTTTCTAAAGTTTCATCATCTGCATAAGCTGTTAAGTAGATTATGGGTATTTCTTCTTGTTCTCCAATCTTAGCTGCCGTTTCTATCCCATCCATGTTACCTTTGATGGCAATATCCATAAGAATTAAATCTGGTTTATCAGAGTTAATATATTTAAGAGCAGCTTTTCCCGAAGAAACAATCCCAGCAATAATATAACCAAACTTTCTGAGCTTCATTGCTAGGTTTTCAGCAATTAACAATTCATCTTCTACAATAAGTATTTTGATTTTTTCCATAACTAATTATTATTACGATAGAGTTCTTCACATATAGCAGTTATTACATCAGTGAGGCACACTTCTATCTACTATCAACTAGAACCAAGATTGGACGTTACCTCATGAGTATAAGAATTACTATAAGGAATATAATAAAAAATAAAATTCCACCAAGTATTAGTTATCTACACTTTAATTTAAAGAGAAATATATTTATATATTAGATTCTGTATTTTATTTGAGGCTCAGAGTAAATACTTAAATCATAAAATCAAGCAATTAATTAGCAATGTAATACTTTAAAATTTACTTTTTAGTGTGACAATCCTATCGAAGATTAAGAGGTCACAATCACTAGTTAACATCAACTTAAAGAAACAGCAATTATCAGATAAATTATCTTAATATTTTGAGGCTAAATAGCTAAACGTAATCAAAGTAAAATTCATTCAATACAATCATCTCTACTTCTCAACCTTGTTGCGCCAAAGCTATTCTTAATCGCCAACAATAGATACTAAATCAGCGATCGCCTTCTGCACCTGCTAAGTCATATATTTTTCCAATAATCTATCCGACCGCTAAAATATTTTTAACTGCACTAGCACTGCTCAAAATTATATAAAATAAAAATCATGACCGATAATCAGCGTTCCCGTTGGGATTTGGGAAGATTGTGGGAAACTTTGACTTATTTTGAGGTAATTCCCTTTATTAAATGTTGGCAACGTTTATTTTCTCGCGTTCAGTCTAAGAATAACCATAATAAACAAGTAAAAATGAAAATTTTAGTAGCTGGTGCAACTGGTGGAGTAGGTAAGCGAGTTGTACGGAATCTAATTGATAATAATTATTCTGTAACTGCTTTAGTTAGAGATGCTAACAGAGGAAAAGAGATATTAGGCAATAAGGTAGAATTATATGAAGCCGATCTTACTATTCCTGAAACCCTCAAATCCCAGATGATGGAAGGAGTCAGCGCAGTAATTTGTTGTACGGGAACAAGGGTACAACCAGTAGAAGGGGATACTCCAACTAGAGAGAAATACTATCAGGGTATCAAATTCTATCTTCCTGAAGTAGTGGATATTCCCGAACAAGTAGAATATGAGGGTATGAAAAATTTAGTTAAGGTTGTTTCCCAACACATTCAACCTGCTAGTGAAAAAGTTTTGTTTGATTTTACTAATCCTACTGCTGATATTAAAGAAACTTGGGGCGCAGTAGATGATGTAGTGATGGGAGGAGTAAGCCAGAGTAATATCCGTCTGGCGGAGAAGAAAGGCATCTTTTCTGGAATAGTTTCCACAGATAATAATGGTGGCTTTGCTTCTGTACGCACCCGCAATTTCACGCCTCCTCTAGATTTGTCTGGCTATGAAGGAATAGAAATTAGAGTTACAGGAGATGGGAAACGCTATAAATTTATTACTCGCTGTGAAGGTAAATGGGATGGTATTGGTTACTGCTATTCTTTTGATACGGTTTATAATTTCCCCACTACTATTCGCATTCCATTTAAAGATTTGATTCCTGTTTTTCGTGCCAAGACTGTCAAGGAAACTGGTGAATTTGACTCCAGCAAAGTCTACTCTATGCAATTAATGTTGAGTAAGTTTGAATATGATGGTGAATTAAATCCTAAGTTTGAAACAGGTTCGTTTGGCTTAGAGGTAGAATACATTAAAGCCTATGGTGGAAAATCTAAACCTCAATTTGTCCTTATTAGTTCCGCGGGGGTAACTCGTCCTGGTCGTCCTGGGATTAACTTAGCAGAAGAACCCCCTGCAGTTAGAATGAACGAGCAATTAGGCGGTATTTTAACCTGGAAATTGAGAGGAGAAGAAGTAGTTAAAACTAGCGGTCTATCTTACACTATTGTCCGTCCCTGCGCTCTTACAGAAAAGCCAGGAGATAAAGTTTTAGTTGCTGAACAAGGAGATAACATGAGGGGACAGATCAGTAGGGATGCAGTTGCTCAATTGTGCATCGAAGCGATTAATTTACCTGAAGCGGTTAATAAAACCTTTGAGGTTAGGGAAGAAGACAAGCAAGGTAATACTAACTGGCAAAAATTATTTTCTGATTTGCCAAAAGATTAAATATTGTCTAATCACTATATGTAATAAAATTTTTGTTGGTTGTTTATTATACCAATTCACAATTTAAAATTAAGCAAGACAACTGATGTACTGACGGTTCGCTAACCGCCCCTACCTGATAACTGAATCAATGACTACTACACCTATTCCTGCTAACCAATCTACTAATGAACTTCCAGATGCCCTAGGACGCTTCGGTAACTATGGGGGAAAATACGTTCCTGAAACTTTAATGCCAGCTTTAGCAGAATTTGAAGCAGCCTATGCTAAATACAAGCACGATCGAGATTTTCAGCAAGAATTACAAGGCTTACTAAAAGACTATGTAGGTAGACCTAGCCCTCTCTATTTTGCTGAGCGCCTCAGTCAAAACTACACTAAGCCTGATGGTACTTTCCCACAAATTTATCTCAAACGGGAAGACTTAAACCATACAGGAGCGCATAAAATTAATAATGCGATCGCTCAAGCTTTACTAGCAATTCGTATGGGCAAGAAACGAATTATCGCTGAAACTGGCGCAGGGCAACATGGAGTGGCTACCGCTACAGTGTGCGCTCGTTTTGGGTTGGAGTGCATTATCTATATGGGCGTAGAAGATATGGAACGCCAAAAGTTAAATGTATTCCGAATGCGCTTACTTGGTGCTAAGGTTGCACCTGTAACCGCAGGAACAGGAACGCTTAAAGATGCTACTTCCGAAGCAATTAGGGACTGGGTAACTAATGTAGAAAATACTCACTATATTCTTGGCTCTGTAGCAGGGCCTCATCCTTACCCTATGATAGTTAGGGATTTTCATAGCGTAATTGGACAGGAAACTCGTAGTCAGTGTGCCGAAAAATGGGGAGGATTACCAGATATTCTCTTAGCTTGTGTAGGTGGTGGCTCTAATGCCATGGGTCTTTTTACTGAATTTGTCAAAGATTCTTCAGTCCGTTTAATTGGGGTAGAAGCAGCAGGAGAAAGTGTAATCTCAGGCAAACATGCTGCTACTCTTACTCAAGGTCGTCCTGGTATACTCCACGGAGCAATGAGTTATTTACTACAGGATACAGAAGGACAAGTAGTAGAAGCTCATTCTATTAGTGCAGGGTTAGATTATCCTGGAGTTGGTCCCGAACACAGCTATCTTAAAGACCAGGGTAGAGCAGAGTATTATAGTGTAACTGACTCTGAGGCGATCGCTGCTTTTTGTCGTATTTCAGAACTAGAAGGAATTATTCCTGCTTTAGAAACGGCTCATGCTTTTGCTTATCTAGAAACTCTTTGTCCTCAATTAGAAGGCAGTCCTCGCATTGTGATTAATTGTTCTGGTCGAGGTGATAAGGATGTGCAAACAGTAGCTAAGTATTTAGAGAATAAATAGGGTAGGGGCGAACGGCTATTCGCCCGTACAGGAGTTACAGTCCAGATGCGATAGATCGTGTCTGTATAAAAGTTCAGGAAGTAATTAATGGATAAAGATTTGAATAATTTTCAAGTATGCGATCGCGATCTCGATGATGCCACCTTGTCTCGCTATCTGCAAGCAGAAGCTATTGCAGTAGATACAGAAACGATGGGTTTAGTTTTGGGGCGCGATCGCTTGTGTTTAATACAATTGTGTGACCCTGATGGTTATGTTACTGCTATTCGCGTTGAGGTAGGACAAACAGAAGCACCCAATCTCAAAAAACTCTTAGAAACAAAAACAATCACGAAAATTTTTCACTTTGCCCGTTTTGATGTAGCTCAGTTTAAATACACTTTTGGGATTGAAACTCAACCAATTTTCTGCACTAAAATTGCCAGCAAATTAGCTCGTACTTACACCTCTAGTCATGGGCTAAAAAATTTGATTATGGAATTGACAGGAGTTGAACTAGATAAAAGCGCGCAAAGTTCTGACTGGGGCAACGCAGATAACCTGACAGAAGCTCAACTAAGTTATGCTGCTAATGATGTTCGCTATCTTGTTCCCGCCAGAGAAAAATTGATCTCTATGCTCAAACGTGAAGATCGTTGGGAGTTAGCACAGCAGTGTTTTCAGTGTATACCTGTTTTTGTGTCTCTTGATATCAATCGTTATAACAATGTTTTTGAACATTAACAGTAGGTAGGGACGTTTTATGTAAGTCCCTACCTACAGGTTTCGATGACTTTGTATATAAATATTTGCTCGATAAGACGGCTTATTCAAGAAGTTCTGAAACTTTTAGCTGACTCCAAAGGCAATAAACAATAAAACTGTAACAAAAAAAGTAGCAACTGCACCTTGTTGCAGATAACGACGTTGCTGATAATAACCTGGATAATCTGCGTAGGTCATTTCAGGTTCAACTGCATAGTTGTTAGTAATTCCATTATCTAATTGGGTAGTATACATAACTTGTTTTTCCTATTATTTACGGTCTTATGTAAATTAAGGTAACAAATATTTTACGAATCGCAAATAATATTTGACAAAAATGATCATATAGTATCCATAAAAAGAGCTTATGGGAATTTGGATTTAAGGGAACAGAGAATAGCGCGAAGTTGCATTGCAATACTCATTAGTTGAAGAATTGAGTAATATTTAGCATTTTGAATTGAGAAATGGGAACTCTATATCCAGACGCTTTTTTTCTGTTGGCTTCTATGTTCTTCAGGAATACCAAGAATATTAGCTAATTAAAACAATGGTTAAGTTTTCTCAACAATTTACTTTTGCTACTACTATAGCTCTGATTATTTTAGGCGCGATCGATCTTCCTAAAACTCAAGCAGCTTCTCTTTATTTAGGTTTAAGTAAATATGTAGAGAATATTCAGATAAATAATAATAGTAATCTAGAAGAAATTGCTTCCTCTCCCAAACTAATAACTAGACAAGATAATACTAAAGAAAATATTCAATTATCTCATGCTGAAGAAATCAACAAGAATATTGCAGACCGATACCATGGGTTAATTGAAGAAAATACCGATCAAATAGGATTGATTGAAGCACAAAAAATATTAAAAGAGCAGAGTTTATTAGAAAAAATACATCCAGATGATGGTGAACAAAATGATCAAGAAATTCTTGCTTTTCTCGATCAAAATAGTCCTTGGATTGGCGAAATGCTTGGGGAAGGACAAGCAAATAAACAAATGCCTAAATCTATTTTATATAGTTTGATTTTACTTTTTGGTGTCTGGTCTATACCTACCTTAAACTATCTTATAAAAACATTTATCTTTGGTGAAGAAGGAATTGTAGAAGATCTACAAGATAAATTTGGTAATCCTAAAGTACCTGAAGGAACTATATTTCTTCATGAGCGTGCTTTTAAAGAATTAGAACAAATAGCTAAACAAGTAGAGAGAATTAATCTTGAAAAATTTGGCAATGCTGAATTTTTACTGTTTGTTAAAATCAAGCAATCTATTGAAAAAGGCAAAAAAGAATATCAGCTATTAAGCGACAGAGCAGAATTACTTAAAGTCGCGATCGCTGCTCAAAGTAGTTTTCTAAGAATTGAACAAACTGAATTACGTTTTCGTAGTCGCAATCAACAAGAATTTTATCAATTTGTAATAGATTCTCTTAATCAAGATTTAGATAAAGCTAAATTTAGAGATAAAATCAAAAGAAAATTAGCAGAGATCATACCTTTACTAAATACTGAAAAAGGTAGAGATGCTTTACAATCTTATTTAAAAGAAATTGATAAAATTTCTGAACACAAACTAGGTTTAAAATTACTCTCTTTATTTAAAAAATATCAGTTGGCAGATTTTACTATCTTAAAAAGAGTATCTGATATTGTTAATCAACTTCAAGGATACGATTTACTTGCTGCTAAAAACTTAGTTACTTTAGCAATCAATGATTATGAAATATTTGAAAAGCTAGCACCTATTATTGGAGTATCAGAATCAGAAAACTCTCCAGAAACTTATGCTAATATTTTGCAGTACATAGGTTTAATATATAGACACGAAAAATCCTATGAAAAATTTCAACAACTTATAGAAACCATAAACAAATGGCAGAAACCTTACAAAACTATCACTATGATTCGTAAAGAATATAAAGCGAGCGAATATAGATTGCCCAAAGAATTTTCTCAAGAAATACCAGGCATTAATATCTATAAAAAATATGAAAAGTTTCTAGAAAATAACTAATAACTAATAACTAATAACTAATAACTAATGATAAAACAGTCAACCTAAGCCAATGAGACTATACTCATTATTCTCCATAATTACCTCCAGTGACCTTACCACGAAAGACCACATACTGATAAATATTATATGC
>JAAUYI010088207.1_pt1 | contig 13546 bp, 16 predicted proteins | sample 7278041 | NCBI WGS metagenome assembly JAAUYI01 (sample SAMN14350216, study PRJNA611818) | marine sediment metagenome | isolation source: surface marine sediment (0.6m) | place: French Polynesia: Moorea | collected 2018-08
AAACAGAGCAAATTATTCAACTTACAATCGATGATAATGGTCGAGGTTTCGAGCCTACAGAAAATATCACAGGTTTTGGTTTACAGAGTATGCGAGAACGCACTGAAGCACTCAATGGTAATTTTAAATTGAACAGCAAACCGCAACGGAATGTCACGTAAAAGTTGAAATTCCTTTATTGGGAATGGTCGAGCGATGATTCGAGTTTTATTGGTAGACGACCAAAGTATTGTCAGAGAAGGATTAGCAAGTTTACTGCAAACGAAACCCGATCTGGAAATAGTCGGCGAAGCAGAAAATGGACAAGTAGCGGTAGAGCGATCGCTCCAGTTACAGCCCGATGTTGTCTTAATGGATATTCGGATGCCAGTGATGGATGGAGTGGCAGCAACTCGCATCCTCACCGAAAAAGCTCCCCAAATCAAAATTTTAGTTTTGACTACCTTTGATGATGATGAATATGTTACCCACGCCATGAGTTACGGTGCCAAGGGATATTTACTCAAAGATATCCCCTCAGAAGAACTAGCACAAGCAATCCGTGCGGTCGATCGAGGTTACACTCAATTGGGACCTGGATTATTAGAAAAAATCATCGCCACTCCTGTTACCCAACCAATCGAACCCCCTCCAGAATTAGCCACTCTAACCCCTAGAGAACGAGAAGTATTACAACTAATTGCTAAAGGCTACAATAATCTTGAAATTGCCAAACAGTTATATATATCCGAACGAACGGTTAAAAATCACGTCAATAGTATTTTACGTCGTCTCGATCTACGCGATCGCACTCAAGCTGCTATTTTGGCAACTACCTATTTAGAACGTCGTTCAAACTGACTTAAGCGAAAAATAAAAAATAAATGTTGGGAAGAACGAAAAATATACCTTTCCTCTTTTACCTTTACCCAAACCTAACCCTTCAATTTTTATGGCTCATCGAACTTACGTTAAATCAAAGTAAAATAGATTTCCTCCCTCGGTCGCAGATAACTATACTGCTAGTAGCTGTTACTAGTCGCGATCGCCAATCGATCTGATTTACTGTATGAAAATTGGTAACAAAAAACTACAACGTTCTTTTTATCGCATCTTGTTGGCTGTGGGCGGGACTACGATTCTAATTATTTTAATTCTGGCGCTCGAAACTATGTTCGGCGCCGAAAAAAGCTGTCAATCAACGGAATCTTGGTTATTCTGTCAGATTAGGGAGTCGGTACTGCTGAATATTGTTGAAGGTTTTAGTATTTTGGTTGCAGTTTGGCTATTTTTTCTCGAAGCACCAGAAAGAGATAAACAAGCCCACTACGAAGCCTGGAAGACTATTGACTCCGCTCACGGATTAAGAAATAGCTATGCGCGGATACAGGCGCTGCAAGACTTAAATGACGATCGCATCCCTTTGAGGGGTTTTACTGCACCAGAAGCAGACTTGCGGGGAATTAACTTAGAAGGTGCAGATCTCAGCAATGCCTATTTATCGGGAGCAGATCTTAGTAACGCCAATTTGCGTAATGTTAACTTGAGTCACGCCAATCTAGTAGAAACTAAGTTAACCAACGCCAATCTCAGTAATAGCAAGCTTACGGGAGCAGATATCAGCTATGCAGATTTGATCGAGGCTAACTTACAGGATGTAGACTTTGTGGGGGCAAACATTATTGGTGCCAATTTTGTTCGAGCTAATTTAGCTGAGGCTTACTTTGGCGATGTTAATTTTAATCAGTGTTTACTGACAGATGCCAACCTACAAAAGACTAAATTTTTCGGGGTAGAAAATTTGACTGTCGAACAGATTAAAGATGCCAAAAATTGGTCTGAAGGTATTTATGATGCCAAATTGCTGGCTAAGCTTAATTAAATAAATTGAAGGTCTTCTCTCACAAAAAAAAGATAAAATTTTAAATTATCCTTAAATCGCCATCCTGTCATGAAATCCGATTACCTAGAGAGGATTCTCAATGCCCGTGTCTATGACGTGGCACAAGAATCGCCTTTAGAATATGCCCCCATTCTCTCAGCCAGACTGCAAAACAAACTGCTATTAAAACGAGAAGATATGCAGTCGGTGTTTTCTTTTAAGCTACGAGGTGCGTATAACAAAATGGCACAGTTACCCTCAGCTGTTTTACAAAAAGGGGTGGTTGCAGCCTCGGCGGGCAATCATGCTCAGGGAGTGGCATTGGCTGCCAAGCAACTAGGTACAACGGCAATTATTGTCATGCCCGTGACTACCCCCCAGGTAAAGATAGATGCGGTAATTGCCCGTGGGGGTAATGTAGTTCTGTCTGGAGATACCTATGATGATGCTTGCGCCCATGCTCGACAACTATGCCAAGAAAAAGGCTTGACTTTTATCCATCCTTTTGACGACCCCGATGTGATTGCAGGACAGGGTACAATCGGCATGGAAATTTTACGGCAGTATCAGCAGCCAATTCACGCTATTTTTGTCGCTATCGGTGGTGGTGGTTTGATTGCCGGTATTTCTGCCTATATCAAACGATTGCGTCCAGAAATTAAAATTATTGGGGTCGAACCTGTGGATGCAGATGCCATGTCTCAGTCTCTTAAGGCTGGTTATCGGGTATGTTTGCCTAGGGTTGGTCTGTTTGCCGATGGGGTAGCGGTGCGGGAAGTAGGGGCAGAAACTTTTCGTCTTTGCCAGGACTATGTAGATGAGATCGTTCTAGTCAATACCGATGATACTTGCGCTGCAATCAAAGATGTATTTCAAGATACTCGCTCGATTCTCGAACCGGCGGGGGCATTGGCGATCGCGGGAGCCAAAGCCTATGTAGAAAAAGAGAATATTCAAGGAGAAACCCTAATTGCAGTTGCCTGTGGCGCGAACATGAACTTCGACCGTCTGCGTTTCGTCTCCGAAAGGGCAGAAATTGGCGAACGTCGCGAAGCCATCTTTGCCGTGACTATCCCCGAAGAACGAGGTAGCTTTCTAAAATTTTGCGAGTGTATTGGTAAACACAATCTGACCGAGTTTAACTATCGTATTTCCGATCCGAAAAAAGCTTATATCTTCGTTGGAGTCCAAATCCACGATCGCGCCGATGCAGCCCAAATTCAGAGCAATTTTGAAGCCCAAGGATTTCAAACTATCGACTTAACCGATGACGAACTGGCTAAAATGCACCTGCGTCACATGGTAGGAGGGCGATCGCCTTTGGCTCACAACGAACTACTTTATCGCTTTGAATTTCCCGAACGTCCTGGGGCGTTAGTTAAGTTTCTTAGCTGTATGAGTCCTAATTGGAATATTAGCCTGTTCCACTACCGTAATCATGGTGCAGACTATGGGCGAATCGCCGTGGGAATGCAAGTACCACCAGAGGAGATGCCAGAATGGCAGCAGTTTCTCAATTCTTTGGGCTATCGTTATTGGGATGAAAGCTCAAACCCCTCCTATAAACTGTTTCTCGGCTAACTAGTTATTAGTTATTAGTTATTAGTTTCCTCGTTCCTCGTTCCTCCTCCCTCGTTCCTTGTTCCTCCTTCCTCAATCCTCAAAGGTAATTGGTTTATAACCGTCGCTCGGTTTAATCGGCTCGATTAACTCCGCATCTTGATTGATGCATCCTGTTTTTTTATCCGCAACATACTGACATACTCGCGCCCAAAGTCTAGTGCGATCGCCTGGTTTTCCCGTACTAAAGATCACCTTACGATCGTCTTCGATCTTGACCTGACAAACTGGGCAAATTTCAATGTTTTCCGAGGACATAAATTTCACCGATCCGATGTCTGCTCTCTCATCATAATATTTAAATTGTTATTAATGTTACCAAGTAGCCAAAAAAGCTTCTTACCTGCGAAAAGAAAAGATAAAACCCTGTCGGAGAACTAGAAAGCAGCGATACAATTGCAGATAGAGAAGGCATAATCGCTTGGGATTGATGACATATACCACCGACGAACTAATCAAAATACTAGACTGCGAGTTAAAAGAAAATTGGAAGGGGAAACGTGTTGTCCTATCTTCAGCGCAGCGAATCAACGACCCTGTAGTAGCCAAAGCTCTCAATATGGATCGGGTTAACAAGGTTTTTGCTTATCGAGATTTTCGCAGTCAGATTCATGAATATCAGCAACAGCAGGGAGTATCGGGAATTATCTGGCGCACCTGCACCTTCGAGCAACAAAGCATTACCTATCCCGAAGTACACAACCAGTTAATACCCATTCAAGGAGATAAAGATATTTTAATTGCTGCCCGCGAGCGGATCTTAGATTTTTGGCATCGAGTTACAGAACCGATGAATTTTTGGCTGGTCAATAGTAAAACTGGCAATAATGGCAGCCACAATCAACCGATTCCCCGCAGTTATCTCAAAAAACTAATTAAACAAACCGAATGGGCGGAAATTGACGCAGCACGCACCGAAATTTATCTCGGTTTATGTTGGGGCGATCCTCAAGAATATCGCTATCAATGGGCAAAACCCAAGTCTGGTTGCGATCGCATTATTGCTACAGTATCCGAACCAAGTGCGATCAAGATATAGTAATGATATAGTAATCTATATCATTATGAGATCTTTGCCTTAAATTGTAAGTCGGAAAATATATGCCTCAACAACACGCGGTGGGAGTCATTCAAACTCTAGGTTTTCCCGCTGTCTTAGCTGCTTCTGATGCGATGCTCAAAGCTGGTCGTGTCACCCTAGTTTATTTTGATAAAGGAGAAAGCGGAACTTTTGTGATTGCGATTCGCGGCCCTATTTCGGAAGTTAAACCGTCAATGGAAGCAGGACTAAAAGCAGCAGAAGATACCTTTGGCGGTAAGGTTACGACTCACTATACCGTACCCAATCCACCCGATAATGTGGTTGCTGTCTTACCGATTGAATATAGCGAAGCAGTAGAACGGTTTCGTTTTTAGTTCCTGTTTTAACTAGGGCTAGGTAGTTTCAAAAATTACCGTTAGTCGGCTAAAATTAGAACTCGTGAATGTAATCAGGGATTACTTTTATCTGTATTTATAATTATTAGTTTTAAGGAGCAAATCTATGCCTTCTCAATCTGCGGTAGGAGCGATCGAAACCAAAGGATTTCCTGGTATTTTAGCAGCAGCCGATGCAATGGTTAAAGCCGGTCGCGTTACTCTGGTTGGCTATATTCGTGTGGGGAGTGCGCGTTTTACGGTTAATATTCGTGGTGATGTTTCTGAAGTAAAAACTGCTATGGCCGCAGGAATTGATGCTGTGGAAAGAGCAGAAGGAGCTACTTTAGAGTCCTGGGTAATTATTCCCCGTCCCCACGAAAATGTCTGCACGGTTTTACCCATCGATTACACTGACGAGGTACTACCCTATCGCGATCGCGTCGAAGGAAGAACCTTACCCGTCGCACCTAACTAATACTATACGCCTGGTGAATTGAAAAAACTCTAAATCGGTCTAGAAGCTATTAACTATTAGCTATCAGTCTTTTATTGGTGATTTTTGCTAGCGCCAGCAAGTTACTAATCTTTGGAACCAGTGCAGCAAAAATAGGGACGTTATTGCGGTTAAAAATCTGCGTCCCTCTGAAGACTGTCTAATCAAATACTGACAATTATTAATCAACCCAGAATTTAATTAATCGATGAGTGATAGTTTTCTTTTCAATGCTCTAACGTAAAGAAAAATCGGGAATTGATAGTACTCAATGACCAACCAAATTACGCAAAACAAGTGAGTACAAAAAGTCAAAATAGTCCACGCTAGGGGAAACCAATATAAAAAACTATCGTTCGATATAGGAAATAGATACATCCCAGAACCTACAACTGCCGTAGGCAAAAAAATAAATCCCAGCGCGAAGATTAAATAAGACCACCCAACCTCTACCCCTTCACGATGGATACCCTTCCAAGTCTTGCCATTCCAGTACCAAGTTAAAGGTAACTGACTGTCTGCCATTTTAAGTAGTTGCTTGTCAAAATTAGTAGTAAAAATATGCTGACAAAAACTACAGGAAAAAGCTTCCATCAAAGGCATTTCAGAAATTTTTCCATGGCGACAAACAGGACAAGAATATTCTCCTTTAAGATGAAAACGATTCAGTTCAGTCCACTCTTTTTGTAAGCGGTCTACTCCAGAAGTTTTTGAACGATTATGGGAATTAGAAACTTTAGACATACACTTTAAATGTCGCGATACTTTTTTAGTACTGGTAATTATGGGAATAATTACTGAAGACATTGCACTTAAAATTGATGATGTCGAGCGAATATAGAGCAGACAACTACTGTAACCAAACTTTAACGCTTAGTTATTTTGTACTATTTTTTCACCAGACGACTATTTTAAGCTTAAAAAATAATTATAACGAGTTAGACTGGTTGACTTAAAAATAGCTCTGGAATTGATATAAATATCAACTAAATTTAATTGTCAATTAAACTTTGTTTGCAGATATTTAAGCAAGATTGGGAGGAGTACCTCCTAGTTGCTGAATTTGCTGTTTAATCAATAGAGATAATTGCTCGCGCTTGATTTCAACGCCTTGGGTAAGATTTAACGAGTTTTCCAAAAAGATAACGCTGTCTACCTGCTGTAGAGAAAATAAGCGAAATAGAAGTTGAGCCACAGGAATTGGCATCGCAATTAGGTCGGACTTGGTTGGCCCTTGAAAGGTAGCAGCATCTTGCACCGAGACAAAAGCATAAATAACCTTTTTTTCTTGTTTCAATTTTTGATTAGCAATTGTGGTTAAGACCCAATCTTGCTCCAGATTCTGCAAAATATAATATTCTGAGTGTTGGAGTAGGTTGGCAAATTGTCTTAATACTGGTGCGATCGCCTTTTCGATAACTACTGGTGGAACACCATAATTGGCTGCATCCTCAATCAATTCTGCTAATTGCCGTTCCAAGTCCATATTAATTACTAATGACTACTAATTACAGATTAAACTAAGCCTTGGCTTTTTTCTGTTTTTGTTTCTGTTTCTTTTTCTCAGCTTGCTTGGCTCTTTTAGCAGCTTGTTTAGCAGCTTTGGCTTCTGCTTCTGCTTTTTGCCTCGCTTTTTCTTTTTCTTCGGCGATCTTATCTAAATAGTAATGATAATCTCCCTGGAAAACCAACAACTCGCCATCGCGAATTTCCACGATCTTGTTTGCCACCTTAGAGATAAAGTAGCGATCGTGGGAAACAATTATTACCGTACCATCATAATTTTGTAGGGCCTCTTCGAGCATTTCTTTGGCTGGAATATCTAGATGATTGGTAGGCTCATCAAGAATTAACAAATTAGCAGGAGTCAGCAGCATTTTCGCCAGGGCTAAACGAGCCTTTTCGCCACCACTTAGAGCTTCAACTTTTTTAAAAACTGTCTCACCGCTAAACAAAAACTGACCGAGCAAAGTTCTCACTTGTTCGTTTTTCCACTCAGGGACTTCATCATGTATCGTATCCATGACAGTTTGATCTAAGTCTAAGGCTTCTGCTTGATTTTGCTCAAAATAGCCAGGAATGACGTTATGTTTACCGAGAGCGACTTCTCCTTCCTCATACTCTTCCATACCCATAATCATGCGCAACAGGGTAGATTTTCCCGCACCATTGGGCCCCAAAATCGCAATGCGATCGCCCCTTTCCACAGTCAAGTTCGCACCTAAAAATAAAATATCGTTGTTGAAGGTATGAGTTAAATCGTCAATTACAATTACTTCTCTACCACTTCGAGGAGAAGGGGGAAAACGAAACTTGAGACTTCTGAGATCGCTAACAGGAGCTTCCACCAGTTCAATTTTTTCTAATTGTTTTTCTCTACTTTTCGCTTGAGTACTGCGGGTAGCACTAGCGCGGAATTTTTCAATAAATTCTTGTTGTTTTGCCAGTTCTTTTTGCTGTCTTTCGTAAGTAGCTCCCTGAGCCAAGCGCATCTCGGCTTTTTGGGCTAAATAGGCTGAATAATTACCCAAGTAGGTCGTAGATATTCCCCGCTCTGTTTCCACAATTTTGGTACAAAGACGGTCGAGGAATTCTCGGTCGTGGGAAACTATGACCATGGGCGTGTTGATTCCCTTGAGATAGTTTTCCAACCATTCAATCGTTTCTAGATCCAAGTGGTTGGTCGGCTCGTCTAAGAGTAATAAGTCTGGCTCTTGCAGGAGAATTTTCCCCAAACTCATCCGCATTTGCCAACCACCACTGTAGGAACTTACCAAGCGATCGCCATCTTCCGTAGCAAACCCCAGTTCGGGCAAGATTTTCTCGATCTGTGCGTCTAAACTATAGCCCTCTAAAGCCTCAAATTTACGCTGCAACTTGTCTAATTTGTGAATTAATTTATCCAATTTTTCAGGATTTGCCGTTTCCATCTCCTGATGTATCTGATTCATTTGCTGTTGAATAGCATTGGCTTCTGTAAAGACCGTCCAAAACTCTTCATAAACCGTCCGTGTCGGTTCTACCTCAAACTCTTGGGTCAGATAAGCTATCTTTAGACTGGCGGGGCGAATCACTTCCCCCGATGTTGCTTCGACTTCACCACTAATAATTTTTAACTGGGTAGATTTTCCCGCACCGTTAACACCGACCAAACCTACTCTTTCTCCAGGTTTTACTTCCCAGGTGACATCCTTGAGAACCTCGCCTGTGGCATAAATTTTGCTGATATGTTCGAGTCGTAACATGGAGTGTCTCCTATATGTAAGTTTGAGTCTTAAACTAGAGTAAGTCGAGTTTGTTTATTTTTATTACATTTTTGGCTTATTTTCTATTATATGGGTAAAGAATTCTAACAGATCGATTGTTTCTGCTTATCGCAAAAGTCCCGATTCAGTATTTAGGCTCTAGGCAAAAATTATTAATTATGTATGTATAGTATTTTCCTACAACTTTTGGTAAACTATCTCATCATATAAAGTTACCAGTATTTATTGATGAATTAATCGAGATAATTCCTTCAATCTAGGCGATCTCGCTCGGTCTAAAGCCAAAAAAACACGACGATTCAAGACTATAGACATCGGTCTGGAGCGGACTATTTTTCTAGTATCTATATTTATTCTTCCAGAGCAGAGATACCTGCTTTGAGATTGAGCTATTCCGATTTTTGTAAAAATCGCCGTTCAATTTATATATTTATTATCTTCAGCCAAAAATTATGACTACAATTATCATAGTTGACGATCAAAACAGCATTAGAGAGTTTCTCAAAATCAATTTATCGACTGAGGTAGATATTGATGTTGTCGGGACGGCGGATAGCGGTCAAGATGCGATCGCCCAAGTCGAAGAACATCAACCAGATATTGTACTAATGGATATCGAAATGCCTGGTCAAATTGACGGAATAGAGGCAACAGAGGCAATTACTGCCCGTTTCCCCAAGTCCAAAGTACTATTGTTTACGAGCCAGGACAACCGAAAACAGCTAAACCGCGCTCTCACAGCAGGAGCTAGAGGCTATGTTCTGAAAAATACTAGCGTCAAAGATCTCGGCAACATTATTCGTTTAACCACAAAAGGCTTTTTCCAAATCGGCCCGATTTTAGGCGACTGGAATGGTTCTCAAATTGGCACTTCTGGGTCTGAGTTGACCAATCTAGAGACAAAATCTACTCCTAAGTCTGTTGCCACGATCGTTCGACAAAGTCCAGATTCTCCTTACTCTGAGGAAGTAATTACCAGTCCCTCAGAAATAAATCATGTCTTATCTAACTTGACTTCAGGTATCTTTCAACTCCAAAAAACGATCGAATCTCAAGAAGACACAATAGCCAACCTAACTAATAAGTATTCGCAAGTTCAACAAGAAATCAAATCCAAACTCAGGACAGATAGAAGTGCTTTTCACGATCGAAAAGCAGCTTATTATAATCCTAGAGTCATGTCTAGACCTCTCAGCCAAAGAAGACAGCACTTTTTATTTATCAGCAGTTTTTTCTTAGGAATTTTTACCACCATATTTTTGATGTTTATCATTACAGTCCTCGGCGGTTTATTGTAAAGCCAGCCCAATCTAGCCTTAGAGTTTCAATTTGAGGGTGCGACCAAGTCGCCAATCAAATCCGACTCTCTGCCCCCAAAGATTACAGTTGAGTTGCTGTAATACTTAAATTCCAACAAATTATAGAAAGGGTCTTCTAAAAAGAAAGTGTAATGTTCTAAGATGCGATCGGGAAAACGTAATTTAGGCCGCTCTCTAAAAGTTAGCTGTTTTTCTTGGGCGCGATCGCATATGGCTTGCCAATCTGATTTGGTCGGCAAAATTAGGCCTAAATGACGGGGATAAATACCTGGTTGCGGAGCTAATTCTTCTTTAGTAATGTGACCGATTAATTGTGTCCCATAAAAGTTAAAGATTACTGCGGTTTTATTTTCTCGACCGACAGCACAACCCAAGCCGTCTGCATAAAACTATTTTGCTCGTGTAATGTCCTGAATGGGGATTGATAAATGAAAAATAGGCGATTGAATCATTTTGGCAAAATTGTCTAACTAAGTTTGATTTTATCTAGCGTCTAGTTAAAAATTAAAAAAGCGATTTGAGCGAGTAAAATACGGAGAGACTTGAGAACATATTAAGTTAAGGAAGATCGACAATCATGAATCAGCGTGGTGTAGCCGTTTGGTTTACAGGATTTAGTGGCGCAGGAAAAAGTACCATAGCAGCAGCTCTTACCGATAAATTAAAGTCTGAAGGATATCAACTAGAAGTCCTAGATGGTGATGAAATCAGAGAAAACTTAACCAAAGACCTGGGTTTTTCTAAAGAAGACCGAGATACCAATATTCGCCGTATAGGTTTTGTAGCTAAACTACTAGCCCGAAATGGAGTAATTGTCTTAGTTCCAGTAATCTCTCCCTATCGCGCCATCAGGGATGAAATGAGAGCCAACATTCATAATTTCCTAGAGGTTTTTGTCAATGCTCCTTTATCTGTATGTGAAGAACGCGATGTCAAAGGTTTATACAAAAAAGTAAGAGCAGGTCAAATCAAACAATTTACTGGTATTGACGATCCTTATGAACCTCCCCTTAATCCCGAAGTAGAATGCCGTACAGACCTCGAAAAATTATCTGAGAGTGTAGATAAAATATTTAATAAGTTAAAAGAATTGAACTACATTTCCTAGCGATCGAGACAGGACAGATAACTTAAGTGATTTAAGTAATTATATCCTGTTTGGGATTCATGAATTGACTTCCCTTTGCTTAGCTAAGCTTTTTTTACCTTAGTTGGGCAAATGGGTAGTCAGCATTGAGTTATTTTGTCTAACAGCTGAATATGGAAGATACAGACCTTAGTACAACCAATTTGCTCTTTGAGGTAAATCAAATCATCTGTCTAGAAGATCGGGATACTTGTCTTTATGGCGAAGTAATCCAACTAATTCCCAGTCGTGGACTGTGTTGGTTTAGACCGATCTGTATGACTAAATCCAATTCTCAGCCAGATCGAGATTCAGACATCAAACAGCTAATTTATCTGCGCTCTGGTTCGGATTTATTGTGGCCGATGACTTTATTCAGACCAGCCCTAGATACAGAAGTCGTTTCTTGGTTAGTCGATTTAGACGATACTAATAAATCAACAGAGCATCAAGCATCATCTCGTCAATATCTCCATCAATTTGTGCAACAAGTTTGGGAAACCAATCAAGATAAATTTTAGAGATAGTAAAGATAATTTGTATCATCTTGACTTTCCCCTAAATTGTCTGGCTTAAGTTTTCTTCTAGTTTTTTACTTTTTTCTTTTAGTCTTATTGAGAATAAACACAATTCTAATTTAAAAATTCAGTAAATTTCATTACCAAATTCCTGCTCGATCTAAATCATAATTATTTGAGGATAATTATCCATAGTTACTTGGATTTATGTAAGACTTGAGTAAATATTTCAGTAATTGCCCCGATATGCAACAACAAAAAATTGATTATAAATGTAGGTAGATTTTAGATGGCTGAAGTAACATGAAACTTAATTTGAGTTTTTAAAAATACAAGTTAAGTGCCATTTAACTTGCATTCATCTATTCTTAACCATGTTTCTAGCTAAATTTAGCAGTACTTCATTTTTCTATCAAGTTTTTGTAAAGTAAGCCAGAAAGGATAGATATCCGTAAATTAACGGATTATTCTTGGAACATAAAACTATTTTTAAGTGATATCTAGAGCAAAAATAATACCAATGAACAGTGCCAAACTTTGTATGCAGTTTACAACTTTTCGTCCAGAGGGCTTTTTGAGTGCAGCCAATGCCTCAGAATTTTTGGAACGTTTGACCACAGAAGTGAAAACTTCAGTTGATTCCCCTTTGTTGGTCAATATGGAAGCAGTAGAATTTATGGACAGTGCGGGTTTGATGGCTTTAATTAAAGCTTTTCGCCTGTCAGAAAGTTTGGGGCGCAGATTTGGCATTTGTTCGCTTGCTCCTTCTGTTCGCATTATGTTTGAATTGACCCAAGTAGACAAAGCATTTGAAATTTTTGAGAACCAAGATGCTTTTCAAGTAACTCTGGACAGATAAACTACTGAGATCTTTGGCTTGGCGATCGAGCTTCAGTATGGCTTCGGAACGGTCGAAACCCACATTTTTCCAGCCGAACCGAGTCATATTTAGCAATAAACGAGAATGAAAAAAATCGTTCTAGCCAACATGACCTTAAAAAAAGTAAGAAGTAGGAGAGAAATTTAGCCAGGTGGCTTTAGCCCCTGGTTAAATAGCCATAAGGGGACCTCACAAGGGTAGGTTTTTTACAAAGATGTGAGTAACGGCTCAAAAAGAGTGTATAAGTGAAAATTAGCACTAAAAATAACTTCATAGAGATGAAATTAAATCGACATCTCAAAGATTGGAAACAAATTGTCAGTTATCGATTTGCGCAACTTAGTTGACCTCAAGTTTCAGGATTAGCCACTTGGAGCTTTGGAATGGTGATGACGAGTTCTAGGAGTTTAACCAGAGTCTCCAATTTGATTGCCAAAATCAACCAAGAACCAGAAAATACAGTACGTCAAAGACTAAAAGAATGGTACCAAGAAGGAACAGCCAAAGCCAAAAAAGGGAATAAAAGAGGATCTCTGAAAGTCCAAGAATGTTTTGGTTCATTACTCAAATGGATTCTAGATTTACTACCTTCAACAACTCAAGAATTGCCAATAGCACTAGATGCCACTACCATGGGTCAGAACTTTACGATTCTTTCGATTAACGTTTTATATCGCAGTTGTGGCATTCCCGTAGCTGGGAAAGTGGTTCAAGCAACGGAAAAAGGGAGTTGGAAACCATATTGGCAAGAATTGTTTCAATCTCTCAAAAAGATCGTGCCACCAGATTGGAAGGTGATTGTCAGTGCTGAGGGAGGATGATACGCTGATTGGTTAGATCAACAGATTGTGGAATTAGATTGGCATCCAACGCATGAGAATTAATCATCAAGGTGCGGAATGCACTGCCGCTTTCCAGCTGGAATTCGATTCCAGCTGGGTCGGCAGTCAAGATCACGTCCCCGATTCATCTTCATGGCAGCCTTTAGCAACCGTTGTTCCCTGTACTGGTAAGAGTTGGTCAGGACAAATTACTGGTTTTAAA
>JAAUYI010155660.1_pt1 | contig 13543 bp, 12 predicted proteins | sample 7278041 | NCBI WGS metagenome assembly JAAUYI01 (sample SAMN14350216, study PRJNA611818) | marine sediment metagenome | isolation source: surface marine sediment (0.6m) | place: French Polynesia: Moorea | collected 2018-08
AACTAGCAAGAAAACCTCTTGCCATCTGTAATCATTGATGTGAATAGCCAATGAATTGAGAAGTTTGTTTTGTTCTTGAGGATCTAGAGTTTTAACGATTTTAAGGCTGACAAAGTACTCATGAAAAGTTCGATGAGAAAAAGAATAAATTCCTTTTGCTACTTCAACAATTAGGCCATGCTGAGCAATCATCGATTGTAATGCTGAGTTGCAGTCTGGCTCGACGTCCTTTGGTGAGTTGATAGATCTTGGTAAATTAAGAATATAGTCTCTTATTTCATTTTCAATAGTTTCTTTTTTGAAGAGACCTTCATTTTTTTCAAAGGTTGCGTAGGCTATTTTGCTAAGTAAATCTTCTTTTTTATGTTTAGAGAGTTTTCTGTAGGTTTCAGGTCTTTCTACAGCTCTACTGACATCCCACTTGCGAAGTAAAACGTCTAAACCTTCTTGATATAACTCAGCCTGGTTTTTGGGAAATTCCTCAGATTCCTCAAAAACCATGCACAGTAATGTCAGGAGTAATGGATTTGTGGCAAGCTCACTAATTTCCTGGTCATTTTTTAGGCGATTTATAAATTTTTTTGTTTTTTTAGGAGACTTTTTGGTTGCAAACCAGTTGCTAACAAATACAGCTATTTGCTCCTCCGTAAAGTCGCAGACTTCGACCTCTAAGAAATTTTCAAACTTATATTCATTGGCAGCTAATCGACATGTGATTATGAATCTGTTTTTGCTAAAAACTTGCGAAATTTCTTTTATTTGTCTGATGACACGGTTGAAGTTTTCTTTACGAACCTCATCCAACCCATCAAACAGAAATATAACTCTTGATTCTTTTAAGAGACGTTCAAAAATCTCTTTGCTTATATCGCATTGATTTAAGTCATCTTCTATATGTGTTTTGAGATGTTTAGAATTCTCTTGATCTTGAAAATCTTTGAGAGAAACAAAAATTGGAACATGCCCAGGTAAAATTTCTGATCTATTTGTAAAAGTGGCGATGTATTTTAAGAAAGTGGTTTTTCCAGCTCCTGGTCTTCCAAGAATCATTAGTTTTGAACAATTCTGAAGCAGCTCAATTCCCGATATTTTTTCTTCTTCGAATAATCTGGATATATTAAACTTAGGATTGTTTTTCTTTGCACGTTGTTTGATTTTTTCTACTAGATCCGATAATTCGATACGTCTTTGAGATGGAATTTGATTGGTTATCTTGACTTCTGTAAAAATATCCTTGACCTCAATGGGCCTGCTCATATCAAGAATTTGTATCTGCCCACATCTAGCATTGATCAATTCTTGGGTACTCTGCTGGACATCTTGCACTAAGTCATCAATTGCTGCGGTGATGAGTCGAGATGTGCTTGCAGTATCTGGATTGGCTTTGTGATACATGTCAAGCACCTCAAAAAAGAGGAGCTTTGCCTTTCCAGGAACATTTCCAGAAGGAACATTAAACTTTTTGTAGACCTGTGTCATCCGGGAGCTGTAGCGCTCTCTCGATATGTTGAGTATCTGTGCAACAACTAAATCTGAGAGATCTATATTGGCTAGCCGCTCTATAAACGCTTCTTTCTGAAATGAAGTTAAATGTTTTTGATTAGCTACTATCTCAAGATATTCACGAGGTATAGAAGGCATTTTCAGGAACTTGGAAGACTCACATCCGTTATAACATCATATTTAGTTGGATATAACATTGTGTAAACTTGAATTTCCGCTGCCCCTGAGAAAGAGATCAGAAGGCATCGAACATAGGGATTTATCTATATGGCTAAACGTTTCTGATATGCATTTTGCCTTGAAAATCGTCATGCTATTTCATCCTATTTCAATGTTTGTGAAGGATGTTTGAGATGTATGTAAGTCGATGCAAGGAAATGTAAGTGCTAAGTCAACAAGTATGTAAGCGATAAATATGCGAGTCTTGGTATTAATGAGTTCCTGATCAATCTTTGCAATATTTTGGAGTAATGGAAAAGCATGTATCCCTGTAAGGTGCTTTTTGAGATTGCTCAAGCCCTGTAGTGATTTTTGGCTGGCTAGAAGAGTTATTTCGCTGCGTTTATTAGCCTAAACTGGCTCAGATGTATGACTCATTTAATAGAACAGTATTGGTGTGATCAGTCTATCTGTCCACATCGAGAGTTTATAGCACTAACCATTCGCGGCAACTTCAATATAAAGGGCAACTTTGATGACAATCAAGAGCCTTGCTTGTCGCCTGCCGATGTTCATTTGAGAGGAATTGGTGTGGTTTACACAGAAATTACTGCCTTTAAAAAAGGCGTAGTTAGATTAGACGGTCACTGGTGGTGGTTTGCGTTGTCTAATAGCGATGAGATTATCCATCCAGGTCAAAAAGTTCGTGTGACCGGTCTTCAAGGCTATACGCTGCTGGTCGAAAGTGTTTAGTAACAAGATTGTCGTGATAACTCCTTTTTGTATAGGGTATGAAGCAATGAAAGAGAATACTTCAAAAGCTGTTTATACTTTGTATACCTGTCCGAAATGTTTAAATCCATCTTTGCTGAATGTAGATTCCAACCTCTATAAGTGTCTTACGTGTAACTCTTCAGAGAGTAGTCCCGATCATCAACAGGATGTCAGTGAAAAAGTCTCTCTTGTTTCAATGTTGGTTATGGCATTGTTTATGTTGTTGATTTTTCTGTGAGGTTTGAGAGAGTATCTTTGCCTTTGCAGCTGATGCTGCTTGGGAGAGATTTGACAGTGCATAAGCGGTTTAGGGGGACGCTCGTTTAGGTGAAATGTTAGCCTCAAAAACTGTTATGTGTGTTGCAATAATGTTTGGGGCTACTGTTTCTTGGGTGAGATTGTCTTTGGTTGGCTGGAGGGTGAGACAATAGGCTGCTGTTACTCAGATTTTTTCTGTTCAGAGGGTTTGGTAGTTTGTGAGGGTTCCCAGATGGGGCTTCTAGAATTTTAGGCAGGTGCGATCGCGCAAGCGCTGACGCATCAGTACGCACCCTGACCCCTGTCTATGCTCATCACTCTGGCGTAAAAAAAGTTAGTGACTCTTGTATCGTCGTTAGCTATCCGCGATAAAGTCGAAAGACACTTTTCGTCTGACGACTACGATGACCACCCCTGCTCACAATTCACCTCCAGCAGATACGGAGGCTCTAATCCTGCAACTGCGGCGTAAACAAGGCAACTGGATTGACTGGGCAACGGCCTGCCAGGCTCTGCAAAAGTCTGGCATGTCGCCCCAAGAAATCTTTGAAGGCACCGGATTTGAGCCGATTCAGCAGAATCAGATCATCGTAGCAGGTCAGGTATATCAGTCCATTACGGATGGAGCAGTATCGGCATCTGCGTTGGAGCACTTCACCACCCGTGGGAGCGATTCGCTCTATGAACTGCGTATTCTGTCCAAAGATGATCGGGCCAAGGCCGTTCAGTTTATCTATGACCAGGGTCTGGATTCTGAGCAAGTACGAGATGTCGCAAAAGCACTGAAGGAGTTTTCGTACCGTAGCGATCTGCCGCCAGGGTTTACCAACCACCCAGGGGATGCGGTGGCTTTTTCCTATTGGAGTTTGGCGCGGCAAACATCTGATTTACAAACTAGATCACGACTTATTGCCCAAGGTTTGCGCTTTGCCCATAGCGCGGGGGGCCGTGAGGCGATTGAAAAACTGCTGACTGATTTTGCGGTCGTCAAGGCTAAGCCCATACCTCGGTTGCCTCTGTTTCGTATAGAAACGGATACCGATGTGCCTTGTGTAGTGCCGATGGTAGGGCAGTGGCCAATATCAGCGGCTGCCTTCCAGGCTGTACCAAAAATGGAGCCGGAGGGAGCGTTTGGTGTCGTGCAATCTTCTGGTGAGCAGGCCTGGGTACCCGTGCCGGGATGGCAGGTGGTACTGACGGCACAGGATGCGATCGCATTCCTTATACCTTTTCATGCATTGCCCAATCAAACCGATAGCAATGTTTCTGAGACAGTCTTAGTGATCGTCGATCGACAGCAGCAAACCTGGGATGACAGCAGCTATTTTGTCGTTGGTGACGAAAGCGACCAGCTCACCATACGCTGGTTTGATACAGAGCCCAGTGCACCTCTACTGGGTCGCGTTATCGTGATCGTACGACCTAAGAAAGTCTTGGATGAAGCCTATACCCAAGAGCTTTGGCAAATTGACGAATGATCAGGAGAAAGGACTATGGCTTTAGAACGTCGACTATCGCGGGCAATGTTTGAGGCCACTGAGCTAGTGGAATTGCGGCAGATTTGCTTTACCCCAGGTCGTGTGTTTGAACCCGGTAAGTACATCACAGGGGATTTGCCAGACGTAGCTTTTACAATGGGTCTGGTAGAAAAATTACCCCCCGTGCGTGGTAAGAGTGAAGAAGTTGCTGATTCAGAAGAAGTTGCTGATACAACTGAAGAATAGAAATTGCCGCTTGAGACAATTAGCGCTAGGGTCGTGAGTTATCTGTACTTTGCAGATGGTCACACCAGGGGGTAGTAATACTAAAAATTAACCGTTGCTAATTGAGAGGATGAACCGATCTGGAAGCAGTGCCCTTAGCCCAGGCTTTACAGACGAAATCATTGCCATGGAACAGCAACGTCAACAGTTAAAAAGGAGCTGGGTTTATCTATACACGTCCGTTAGCTAAATTAATTGAGGAATTTCAGCGCTTGCCGGGTGTAGGGCCTAAAACGGCTCAGCGTCTAGCGTTGCACATTCTCAAACGGCCTGAAACTGAAGTTAGAGCCCTGGCTCAGGCACTTGTGGATGCCAAGCAGCAGGTCGGTCAGTGCTCAATATGTTTTCATCTCTCGGCAGATCCAGTGTGTGATATCTGTCGCTCTACGCGTCGAGACAATCAGACTATCTGTGTGGTGGCTGATTCCCGTGATGTGATTGCGATTGAGCGCACCCGAGAATTTAAGGGTAAGTATCATGTGCTGGGTGGACTGATTTCACCAATGGATGGCATTGGGCCAGAACAGCTGAATATTGGTCAACTGGTCCATCGAGTGAATAAGGATGATATTCAAGAAGTGATTTTGGCTATCAGTCCCAGTATTGAGGGAGATACGACAACGCTCTACGTAGGGCAGCTGATTAAGCCATTTACCAAAGTAACGCGCATTGCCTTTGGCCTACCCATGGGGGGCGATTTGGAATATGCAGACGAAGTCACACTGGCCCGAGCGCTAGAAGGACGTCAGGCATTGGGTTAGCAGTACCCACCAGTACCCACCCTATGCGCTTGCTCACTAGGTCGGTGGGCACTGCCCACCGACGAGATAACGGGTTCTTTACCGAAGCTTCTGTTTGATAAAGGCCAGAATCTTGGCGGTCTGATTTTTGAGCATAGCCACTTCTTTCTGGAGTGTGGCTACCTGCTGTTTCAATGCAGCAATTTCAGCGGCACTATCACCTGCAGCGGCGGTGGGTGCAGCGGCAGCGGTACTGGTAGGACGCACCTTACGCGCCTTAACCATGGATGCCTTGATGGCTTCAATCAGTTCTTTTTGCTCAAAGGGCTTCTGAATAAATTCAAAATACTCGAAAGGACCTTGAATTTTCTCAGTCACTTCTTCGCGACGACCAGACATGAGCACGAGAGGAATTTTTTGCAGCTCTGGGGACGCTTGTATTTCTTGAAATACTTCCCAGCCACTCATGCGCGGCAGCAAAAAATCGAGCATAATCAGGTTCGGCTTCTGGTTGCGGATTGCCTCTAACCCTTCGACGCCGTCGGTGGCTTCAATCACCTCGAAGTTACCCTGGGGCAACATGTCCCGGACGCGCATGCGGATAACCCGGCTATCGTCGATAACTAAAATCTTATGACTTGCTGCCACGACTAACTCCTAATAATAGATAGCTACAGTGTAGGTAAAGGGGACGCTACGGATAGTCTTCTAATCCAATAACGATATAAAGCAATGTTGCCCAGGTCGGCAACGAAGGTAAGTCTAACCCTGACTAGTTTCTAAGAATCATATAGGATCAAAACGGCGATAGAACGCTTCTATAAAGTGACCATCGTGTCTATACTCGCGTAATGCCGAGGATACCCAGCCCAGTTTAGAAAGCTGATTGCGTCATGGAAAGTTTATCTCAAATGCGTTCTGGCAATACTGCTAGACCTGAGATTGTTCAGTTGCCTGATTGGCTGAGACGATCGATTGGTCGGGCTAGCGAACTTTCGACAGTGCAAAAAATCATCAAACAGCGGCAGATCCATACGATTTGTGAGGAGGGTCGGTGTCCCAATCGCAGTGAGTGCTATGCCAATAAGACGGCCTCATTCTTACTAATGGGACCCACCTGCACCCGTGCCTGTGCCTTTTGCCAGGTGGATAAAGGCCATGCGCCCATGCCCCTAGACCCTGAGGAACCTCAAAAAGTGGCCGAATCGGTCAAATTGCTAGGGCTTAAATATGTGGTACTGACATCAGTGGCTCGGGATGATTTGCCGGACCAGGGGGCAGGTTGGTTTGTGGCGACGATGACGGCTATTCGCTCTGTAAGCCCAGATACTCAGATTGAGCTGCTCACACCTGATTTTTGGGGTGGCCCTAATCCTGAGGAAAAGCAACGACAGCGATTGGCAATGATTGTGGAGGCTCAACCTGCTTGCTTTAATCACAATGTGGAAACTGTGGAGCGTCTGCAAGATCCGGTGCGGCGTGGGGCCAAGTATCGTCGGTCTTTAGAAGTGCTGCGCTATGTCAAGGAATTGGATGTTTCGATGCCAACTAAGTCGGGTCTGATGCTGGGCCATGGCGAGACTGAGGATGAGCTGGTGCAGGCGATGCAAGATTTACGAGCTGTAGGGTGCGATCGCATTACCCTCGGTCAGTATATGCGCCCCTCCCTAGCCCATCTCCCTGTTCAGCGCTATTGGACTCCCGAAGAATTTGACCACCTGGGTGAAATTGCCCGCAGTCTGGGCTTTTCCCAAGTCCGGTCCGGTCCGTTGGTGCGCAGCTCGTATCATGCGGGTGAGGAGTGAGGGGTGAAGAGTGAAGAGTTGAAAAGTGAAGAGAGAGAACCGGAGGGTGAGCACTGCCTACCAAAGTCGGTATGTGTGTTTTCTATTGGATTGTCTGTGCTGCCAATTCTCGCCATTCTTTGACTGCGTAGGGCGGCACAATAATTTCGCTGGTAACCCTACCATGCAGCGGCACCGCCAGGGTTAACGGAATGGCCTTTTGCAGGTCAGCCATCACGTCAGAAACATCATATTGGTTAGTGTTACTGGGTAAAGCCGGTGTCGGTGGATCAAGTTTAGGGTTGGCCTGCCACTGTAAGGATGTACCTGTATCAATGGTCAACGGCTTTTGGGGGTCGACATCCACAACGCCAGGGAAGCCTACCAGGCGCAAATACATCCCTTCTAGCCCGTCGGGGCGATAGCGTTTGAATAAAATGGCCTGCCATGAGCGGTCATTGCGATCGCGTAGGCTTTGTTGCGATCGTACTGTTGTTTGCCCTGGACGCTCATGATACACATGCACCGAGGCTAATGCTGGGGGTGCGGCCAGGAAAAATTGCAGACAAAGACAAACGAAAATGCCGACCAGCCGCCAAACCATGGAATCAACCCATTTCATAATGTCCCTCTTAGGATAAATCGAGGAGCATTTTGATGCAGGCGAGATTTACACGGGTGGGGGCGTTCCATGGCATGCCCCCTGTCTAGATTTGCCTACAATTTGCTTAATGCATCTAATACAAGTCGATAGCGTGTGGCCTCATTATTGGTCAGGTAAAGACTACCTGCTTTTTCTAGATCAGTGGTAGCTGCCCCTCGATTGCCCAGGCGAGCATTGGTAATGCCACGGTAGTAAAACACGTCTGGGTCTAAGACATCATTGGCTGCGATGACTGCAGAGAAGTCTGTATAGGCGCTCTGGTAGTCACCCGTTTCGTAATAAACGCGACCACGGCTGGCGTAGGCGTCCCAATAGGTATTGTCCAGATCGATGGCGGTACTGTAATCGCCCAGGGCGCTAAAGCTGTCGCCGAGTTCGGCAAAGGCATCACCCCGTGCTTTATAGGAGGGGGTGTGTTCGGGTTTGAGGGCGAGGGCGGCAGTAAAATCTGCGATCGCAGCCCGCTGTTCGCCTGTCTGCAAATGGGCCTCGCCTCTTCTGTAATAGGCTGCTGCTGAATCTGGAGACAGTGCCAGTACCTGGCTAAAGTCGCTAATGGCAGCCGCCGTATTGCCTGATGAAGCATATACTTGCCCACGAATGAGGTAAGCGTTGGCATTATTAGGTTCTAACAAAAGCACCTGGTTGAGATCAGCCACAGCCGCTTGGGGACGACCTTGCGCAATCAGGACAAAACTACGGTTGTAGTAAGCTTCTACATTAGTCCCATCCAGCTCAATTGCCCGGTCAAAATCCTCGAGTGCCAAATTGATTTCACCCATGGTGTAATAGGTGACACCCCTGTTAAGAAACGCCTCTGTGTAGCTGTCTTGTAGATTAATCGCTTGACTAAAATCAGCAATGGCACTTTCTGAGTTGTTCAGCGCTTTAAAAACTAAGCCACGATGAAAGTAGGCAGAGGCGCTACCGGGATCTCGTTGGATTGCATCATTCAAGTATTCCAACGCTATTTGCTGATTGCCCTGTTCAGAGGCGATCAGGCCACGATAGATGTAGGCCATTGCCAAATCGGGATCTGTGGCAATAGCACGGTCAAAGTCGTCCACCGCTCGGTCAGTGCTCTCAAGGTCATAGTAGAGAATGCCTCGATTGAGATAGGCTGCACTATAGTTAGGGTCGAGTTCGATAGCCTGGTTATAGCTATTGAGGGCAGCGGATGAGTTTTCTAGTCGGGCAAAGGCCGCACCACGAAATAGATATGCAGTCGCGTAGTCAGGATTCAGAGCAATGGCTGCATTGAATTCTGCGATCGCAGCTTCATCATTGCCATTACGATATTCCTCCAGACCAGCATTAAAGCGATCAAGATAATTGTCTGCTGTTTCGTCTTCCTCCGGTGCATCGGTCGCGGGAGCGTCGGATTCTTCATCCAGCTCTAAAACTGGCTCTATAAATGCTGGTTGGGCTTCTGGTGGTGCTTCCGCTTCAGATTCTTGAAAAATGACGCCTTCTTCGTCAAATTCTTCGACTTCAGTAGTGGTAATGATTTGGGCCATGCTAGAGGCCGGAATACTGCCCAGAAAAGCTAATGTGCTCAGACATATCAGAGCAAATCGGTTCATAATCATTCCTCTTAACCCCGTATCTGCGTGCGTTTACTAAAACTTACCCAGAGTCAGGACTAGAGTTTCTATTTGAACAATTAATGTTGATGTAAGCAGGGGCACTACGTTTTTATGAAACCGTTTTGGCTAGTGGATTTTGGGCGGCTTGCGATCGCAAATATCACATCAAATTTGATGGTCCCGCTGGCAGGGTTGATCGATACGGCATTTTTGGGTCATCTGGCCGATATTCGTCATCTGGCCGGTGTGGCCCTGGCGACGGTGCTGTTCAACTTTATTTATTGGAGTTTTGGCTTTTTACGTATGGGCACCACTGGTCTCATAGCGCAAGCGACGGGGCGAGGCGATCGGGCTGAACAATGGCGCGTAGGTCTACGGGCGTTGATGGTGGCCCTAACGTTCGGACTATTGATTTTGATCGTGCAAACCCCGCTGCGGCTGATCGGGTTTACCATTCTGCAGGCCGATGCGGATGTGTTGGATGCAGGTTTGGCCTTTTACCAGGGTCGGATTTGGGGGGCACCAGCGGTGCTGATGAACTATGTCCTGCTGGGCTGGTTTCTAGGGCTGGGGCAGGGACGTCGGGTGCTCGTGCTCGCTGTGGTTGGTAATGGGGCGAATATCTTGCTCGACTATTGGATGATTGTGCGCCTGGGGTGGGATAGCTATGGGGCTGGATTAGCCACGGCTTTAAGCCAGTACGCCATGCTGCTGGTAGGAGTGCTGCTGCTGTCGCAGGTGCTGCCCTGGGCCCAGATTTGGCAGCAGCGGCTGAGTCTGTGGAGCCGTCGTGCGATTGCGGCATTATTTCGCCTCAACCGCGACATTATGGTGCGCACCTGGGCGTTGCTATTGAGTTTTGGACTGTTTACCAATCTCAGCGGAGTGATGGGAACAGATACCCTTGCTGTGAATACACTGCTGATTCAGGCGCTGATGCTGGTCAGTTATTTTCTGGATGGCATTGCGTTTGCTACTGAGGCCTATGCTGGGCAGTTTCACGGTCAGGGTAAATACTCTGAGCTGCGGGCCTTGGCCAGGTTTGGCAGTGGGATTAGTTTGGGGTTGGGATTGGGGGTTGCGATCGCGTTTATCGGTTTTCCCCAAGCGCTGTTTGGCCTGCTTACCGATCACCAAGCCGTTTTAACTCAGCTCAATCAATACGTTTTCTGGCTGTTGCCTGTGTTTAGTTTTGGAGCCATTGCCTTTATGTTAGATGGCTACTTTCTGGGTTTAACCTCAAGCATCGTCCTACGCAACTCCACTATCTTGGCCACAGGTCTAGGATTCATGCCTTTAGCTCTGGTAGCCTACGTGCAGGAAAGTCCTGGTTTGCTTTGGTTAGCCATGACCTGTTTTATGGCAATCCGAGCCTTGACCCTGGCCTGGGCTGTCCCTGCCAGTCTAAAATCCGGCTAGACACTGGTGCACTCGCTACAATTAAGCTGTGCCAGCAGCGAGCACAGCCACCTCAGCGCTCTGCTATAGTTTTCATGTACTACAGGAGGGTTCGATGTATCAGCGACATTCGCCACCATCAGCACAGCAACCCCTCCCAACCATGTACGACCTACCGAGCGAGTATCCTGAGGAGCCTGGGTTGCCTGACGAATTTCATAATTTTCAGCCGCAGCTGTTGCGAGAAACCTGCCAGCTGACGACCCATTCGATGGATGAGGTATTCTTTGGTACTGACCTCAACGTTTATTACGACAGTCGTCATCCCCAATGGCATAAGCGTCCCGACTGGTTCATGGTTTTGGGGGTGCCTGCGGCTAAACAACAAGCTGATTTGCGTTGGAGCTATGTAATCTGGCAAGAAGGCGTGAGTCCCTTTTTGGTAGTTGAGTTGCTTTCACCGGGTACTGAAGACGAAGACCTGGGGCGTAGCCTGCGAGAAATTAATCAACCTCCCGGCAAGTGGGAGGTGTATGAACGATATTTGCGGGTGCCCTACTACGTAGTCTTTGACCGCTATGAGAATAACTTTCGCTTATTTCAGCTGGTAGCTACGCGATACCAGGAGGTTATCATTGCCGATGATAATCGCTACTGGTTTGATGAAATTAAGTTAGGGCTAGGAGTCTGGAAAGGGAGCTATCAAGGGACCACAGGTTTGTGGCTTCGATGGTACGGAGCCAATGGCGAGTGGTTGCCTACGTTAGCTGACAAAGCTGAGCAAGCTCAGGCCCAAGTGCTAACAGCAGCTCAGAATTTGTTAGAGACTGGTATGCCCAAGGAGCAAGTTGTCAGCATTCTCAATTTGACTGACGAACAGGCTCAACGGCTAGGCTAATTCTCCCTTATTCGGGATCACAGCGAATTTCCAGTAAAAATCCATCAGGATCGTAGAAATAGATGCCGCGCCCGGTGGGTCGGCTGACAGGGCCATGGTCAATAGACACCTGGTTCTGCTTGAGCATCTCAACAGCCTGGTCAAACAGAGCTGGGTCGATATCAAAGGCCATGTGATTGGCACGGGTAAATTGCTGAGTAGGGTCAGGGTTAGGCGGGTCTAAGTCAGGTTCACCAAAGAGATCCAGAATAGTGCCATCGGGCAGACGAAAGTTAGCCACCTTGCCCTGGGCCACCAGTTCAACCAGCGTTTCAGGCACTTCATCCCCAGTAAGTTCGTGCAGGCCCAATAGTTGGCCGTAAAAATGACGTGATGCCGCCATGTCTTTGACATTCAGCGCAATGTGATGGACCCCTCGCAGCGTATTGAGGTTGAGTCCTGTGCTCTGTCTGTCTATCGATAGCGTCATAACCAATGCACCAAACTGCTTTGGCATCTACTTTAGCGAATCTTGCAGTGCCCTGTTGCCGTCGTAACCCCGTGGAGTCGAATATTTGCGATCGCTACACAACTGTGAATCTATCAAAGCTCTTCATAAAGCCAAGGAATACCGTCAATCTATTTATCAAGAAGGTCGATAATAATGGGTATAGTCTCCGCTTCGTTAAACCGCTTGAATTTCTATGAACAGCACTTTCCTTGAACGTCTGCATAGTCCCGAACGGCCTGTAATTGTATTTGATGGGGCAATGGGTACCAATTTGCAGGTCCAGGAACTAACCGCTGATGATTTTGGCGGTTTGGAGTACGAGGGCTGTAATGAGTATCTGGTGGTAACCAACCCTGAGGCTGTGGCGAAGGTCCATCGCGATTTTTTGGTGGCAGGTGCAGATGTCATCGAGACGGATACCTTTGGGGGGAGCACTTTTGTCCTAGCTGAGTATGGACTGCAGGACAGGGCCTATGAGCTAAATAAAACGGCAGCAGAATTGGCCAAGCGCTGCACAGCTGAATTTTCCACCCCTGAGAAACCGCGCTTTGTGGCCGGTTCCATGGGGCCAGGGACTAAACTGCCGACGTTGGGCCATATTACCTACGATGAGCTGCTTGAGGCATTTACGGTACAGGCGGAGGGACTGTACGACGGTGGTGTGGATCTGTTTATCGTGGAGACTTGTCAGGATGTACTGCAGATTAAAGCGGCGCTAAATGCGATTGAGGCAGTCTTTGCCAAGAAGGGCGCTCGGTTACCGCTGATGGTATCGGTGACGATGGAGACCACTGGGACTATGCTGGTAGGCTCCGACATCACAGCGGTGGTCAGCATTCTGGAGCCCTATCCCATCGATATTTTGGGTCTCAACTGCGCCACAGGCCCAGACCTGATGACCGAGCATGTGAAATATCTGTCGGAAACATCGCCCTTTGTTGTCTCCTGTATTCCCAATGCGGGACTGCCCGAGAATATCGGCGGTCATGCTCACTACAAGCTGACGCCCATGGAACTGCGGATGGCGCTGCATCGGTTTGTGGAAGATTTGGGTGTGCAGGTGATTGGTGGCTGCTGTGGTACGCGACCTGATCACATTACGGCGCTGGCGGAGATTTCTCAGGAGCTGAGTCCCAGGGAGCGAGAGATTCGGGCACCCCTACCTGCGCCCCCCCTTGGTAAGGAGGGGAATGGTAATCCCCCAACGCCCAGACCAGCCTTGAACTATACGCCTGCGGCAGCTTCGATTTATGGGGCACAGCCCTATGAGCAGGATAATTCGTTCTTGATTGTAGGAGAGCGGTTGAATGCTAGCGGTTCTCGGAAGGTGCGGGAGCTGCTGAATCAGGATGATTGGGATGGGTTGATTGCGATCGCAAAACGCCAGGTCAAAGAAGGAGCCCATATCCTCGACGTCAACGTAGACTACGTTGGCCGTAACGGAGAGGCCGACATGCATGAGATTGTATCTCGTCTCGTTACTAATGTCACTCTGCCTCTGATGCTCGACTCCACCGAGTGGACCA
>JAAUYI010112462.1_pt1 | contig 13530 bp, 12 predicted proteins | sample 7278041 | NCBI WGS metagenome assembly JAAUYI01 (sample SAMN14350216, study PRJNA611818) | marine sediment metagenome | isolation source: surface marine sediment (0.6m) | place: French Polynesia: Moorea | collected 2018-08
AAATATTTTTTTTATTTGTGTTTTTAATTTATAAATCGTTAATTAATTTAATTACTAGGTTGTGGGATTCGGCTAAGAGGATTTCAAAATCTTCTAATGTACCAAATGTATCGCTAATATCATAATAATCACTGACATCATAACCATTATCAATCATCGGCGATTGATTAATCGGCGATAGCCAGATCGCATCAATTCCTAAAGAAGTTTCACTCTGGGGATCGCCATCATTAAGATAGTCTAGTTTTTTGATAATTCCTTGTAAATCTCCCACACCATCCCCATTCGCATCAGCAAAAGTTAGGGGATATATTTGATAAATTACACCAGTTTGCCACCATTTTTCGGTATGGTTTTGGAGATTTTGTGACATATTTCAATTATCTTTTTTTATAGGAAGGAAATAGGAAATAGCAAGTACTCTGAACTATTTAATCCTTCATTGCCCCGACACCAAAAAACTTGGGTGGTTTTTCTAGGGTATAAACTGTCGTTTCCGCTGCGATCGCCTGACGAACGTATAAGGGAGTTTGCATAATACCTAACAGGGTAACACCATCGATAAAACGATATCCACCAGTAGTCTGGGTAGATAGCAACTCATCGACTAATTTTGGTTCGGGCATAGTATCGATCGCCGCATCAGAACAAAGAGCAAATCCCCAAGCGCGTCCATAAGAGGGAGTCGGCGCAGATAAAGAAGTAACGCGATCGAATACTGCTTTGAGGGTATTTACCAAACGAGCATGATCTTTAACTTCTGGGGGTGATATCGGCCCTGCTTGCACCATGACGTATCCTCCAGGATTTAAGACTCGCTGGAGTTTGGCAAAATATTCTTTGGTAAACAAAGGAAAAGATGGCCCTGATTCGATCGGATCGCTAAGATCGCTAATAATCACATCCCAAGTTTCAGTAGTAGTATCCAAAACTGCTTGTGCATCGGCAATGATTAGCTCTACCCGTGGATCTTCAAAAGCATTTTGATGCATTTCTGGAAGGTGTTGCTTGCAAGCTGCTACTACATCGCCATCGATATCGATCATCGTTACTTTTTCGATGGTTTTCCAGCGCAAGATCTCGCGAATAGTCGCCCCTTCTCCACCTCCAAGCACCAAAACTTGTCTGGGCTTTTGATGAGCGATTAGACCAGGATGTACCAAAGCCTCATGATAAATAAACTCATCGACAGTGCAGGATTGCCATTTGCCGTCCAGCACTAACCCTTTGCCAAAAGCTCCCGTTTCAACGATATACATTTCCTGGTAGGGAGTTTTTTGATAAGCCAGAATTTTGGTTATTCCATGGGTATAAATATCCCAGGCGGTAATATACTCATTAATCCACAGATCCGCTTTTAATTCGCTTCCAGACATAGACAAGATGAAAATTAGTATGATAGATGCGGTTTAAAAATACCTAACTAACATCTCGATCGCTAAGACTTTGGTAGCGATAAAAGTTGAGTATATCCAATAAAATGCCGACAATGCTTACTGTAATTCCCAAAGTAATCAGACCTTCGAGTGGTTTTCCAGCACCAAAGACGGTCAGAAATTCCAAGATATAGAATATTGCGCGATCGCTAAGTTCTAAAAATCCAGGAATATAGCCGATGATGCTAAAAAAACCAATCGCGCAGCCAATAAGAATGACTGGGGCAGCAAAACTCATCGCAGCAGCAAGAAAAAGAGAAATAAAGATATTAGACACAACTTCTAGACAATTTCTTCGAGGAATGTTAACCAAACAAGAACTGAGGTAAACTGCTCCTATTTAGATCTAGGATATAAGCAAAAATTGGATTCTGGAGATATTTTTAAAAATCTTAAATAACGAGGGATAATCTTGATTAACATTGATTAATTACGAGTTATTTATTCAAGAAAAGCCACTCGCTCTAGTCTAATGTTAATATTTTTCGCTCGAACTGTAAGCAATCTTTAACTCGATCGTCGAGTTAATTAAGAACTATATCAACCTGGTAAATAATTTGCTTTTTTTATTTATTTTCTGTCAAACTTGGTAATCAATTAAATTAGGAGCAGTATTGTGTCCTGGGAACGTGCTAATAACCGCCGAGCCGATCGACTCCGTCAATACAAGTTTGAGCTTGATTTTATTAAAAATCCTCTAGCTGCGACCACGATCGAGTGCGGTGACACTAAAGTTCTTTGCACCGTCAGTATTGAAGATCGAGTCCCCAAATTTTTGCTCAACAGCGGTCAGGGTTGGCTGACGGCTGAATATAGGATGTTACCAGGAGCTACCAGTATTCGCCATTCGCGGGAGTTTCTCAAGCTTTCGGGACGTACTCAAGAAATCCAAAGGCTGATCGGACGTAGTTTGCGAGCAGCCATCGACCTTAAGGGGTTTGGCGAAAGAACTATTACAATCGACGCAGATGTATTACAGGCCGATGCAGGAACGCGCACCGCTTCAATTACAGGTAGCTATGTAGCTTTGGCTCACGGAATTAAGAAACTTGTTGCAACAGGAGAACTAAAAACATCTCCTTTACTAAAACCAGTAGCAGCAGTTTCAGTAGGATCGATCGAGGGGGAAGCATTTTTGGATCTAGACTACCAAGAAGATCTGGCAGCCGATGTAGATTTAAATGTAGTAATGAATAGTGACCTGGAGCTAATTGAAATTCAAGGTACGGCCGAGTCTAATAGTATTACGCGATCGCAATTAAACGCCATGCTCGATCTGGCAGAAAAAGGGATTGCCGAATTACTCGTAGCTCAACAAAATGCCTTAAAAAATTAATCACAGCGATTTTTTTTGCCTCTACCTAAAATAATTTTGTTTGGCTTGGACGGTCATCTTTGTACCCCAAATGTTGATAGGTTTTTTCGGTCGCCATTCTTCCGCGATGGGTACGACTGAGATAGCCATTTTGCAATAAATATGGTTCGTAAACTTCCTCAATGGTTTTACGGTCTTCTCCCGTAGCTGCTGCGATCGCTTCTAAGCCTACAGGGCCACCATTAAACTGTTCGATGATGGTATTTAAAACTAAGCGATCTGTCCAGTCTAAGCCTTGTGAATCGACATCAAACAGATTCATTGCCGTTGCTGCCAATTCTTCGGTAATGGTTTCTGCTTCTTGCACTTGAGTATAGTCTCTTACCCGACGCAACAGTCTATTGGCAATACGCGGTGTTCCCCGCGAACGACGAGCAATTTCTACTGCACCTGATTCAGTAATAGTTGTATTAATAATTTCCGCCGTCCGTTTAACGATTAGGGTTAATTCATCTAACTCATAGAAACGCAATCTTTGAATAATCCCAAAGCGATCGCGCAATGGGGAAGATAATGAACCTGCTTTGGTAGTCGCACCTACTAGGGTAAAAGCAGGCAAAGGAATGCTACGAGTTTTTGCTGTTTGACCTTTACCAATCGTAATATCCAGACGAAAATCCTCCATCGCAGGATAAAGCAATTCTTCCGTCATGCGATTTAAACGATGAATTTCATCAATAAAGAGAATGTCACCTGGTTTGAGATTTACCAGTAGTCCTGTAATGTCTCTAGGACGCTCTAAAGCTGGTGCAGAAGTAATTTTGCAGTTTACCCCCATTTCTGTCGCCAAAATCAATGACATCGTGGTTTTACCCAAACCTGGAGGCCCATAAAGTAAGAGATGGTCTAGAGATTCTTGTCTGCCTTTAGCAGCAGCGATCGCAATATTGAGAATTCCCTTTAAATCTTTTTGTCCGATATAGTCTGCTAAGCGTTGAGGGCGAATCTTATCTTCGTTTGATTCGGTTTCTTCAGTATTTGCTTGAGGAAACATCAAGTTAGGATCGACATTTTTCTGCTTGGGAGGGCGAGATTTTTGAGGCGGAGTATTTTTCGAGTCAGAAGATCTTTGTATTGCCATTGTAGCTATAAAAGGCGGTAATGATTTCTCGCTTGAGCTAAAAACTAACAGCTAATAGCTACAAGCAAAATAATTTTGTACGTCATCGCTTAAATCAGCAGTAACTTTATTGTAACTCTACTCTATGGGTCGTTCCTGCGACGGTAACGCGATCGCCTGTTACCAGTTTGCGTCCCCGTCTGATTTCCTCTTCTCCATTTACTTCTACCATTCCTTGTTTGATAATAATTTTAGCTTCTCCTCCAGTTTGGGCAATTCCCTGCCATTTGAGAAATTGATCCAGTTTGATATATGGTTGCGATCGCGATTCATTCATACTTAGCGTGCTATTACTTCAATATATTTAGTCTAAACTTCAGTTAGAAAAAGAAGGGGCTTTACGCTGGCAATTGGTAAAGTTAAACTCAGACAATTCATCCAATAGACATATAGCAGATGACTTTATATAATTCGATTGGTCGAGGATATAATCGTACCCGTCAGCCAGATAAGAGAATTGTGGACGAGTCGATCGGCTTGTTAGAGCTTCCTGCTGGCAAAACTATTGCCGATATCGGTGCGGGGACGGGTAATTACAGTAATGCGATCGCCGATCGAGGCTATAAGGTAATTGCGATCGAGCCTTCACTAACCATGCAGTCTCAGGCACAACCCCATAGTAATGTTAGTTGGATAACTGCTGCGTCTGAATCTATTCCCCTGGCAGATAATACGGTTGATGGTGCAATTGTGATGTTAGCACTACACCACTTTCAAGATATTGCTCTGGGAATTAAAGAAATAAATCGGATCGTAGCAGGAGGTAATATTGTTATCTTCGCTTTTGAACAAAGTAAAATCCCCGATTTTTGGTTAACTGATTATTTTCCCTATTTTATAAACGATACTCTCAATACATTTCCTAGTACCAAAGTAATCGCCCAACAAATCAAACAAATTACTCAAAAACAAGTCGAAATTATTCCCTTTTTATTACCTACTGATTTAAGCGATTTATTTGCTGCTTCTGGTTGGCATCGACCAGAGATTTATTTAGATGCCTCAGTACGTAACGGCATATCTACCTTTTCTAAAATGCCTTCTGAAGAATTAGAATGGGGAATCAATAAATTAGCAACAGAGCTAGATAATGGTGTTTGGTTACAAAAATATGGACAGATTCAACAGCTACAAATGTACGATGCTGGTTATCGTATTTTTGTGGTTAAATAATCTCTAGTTTATAACTAAAGACTTAGTCAATTGTTATTTAAATTAACTACAATTTGATTAACTCTTAAAGTTAACTTGGTCAGCATCTTGTTAATACCTGCATGAAGGGGAAAATAATCCAAAATAAATACCAGATTATCCAAATACTCGGTCAAGATACCTTTAGTGAAACTTTCCTAGCTAGAGATAAAGGCTGGTACTCATCTCATCGCTACGTTATCAAAAAATTCAGACCGATATTGGGCAATCCCCAGGCAGAAAAAATTAAACAATTATTCTATCGTGAAGCTGAGATGCTCAAGCTTTTGAGTGGCAAAAATCCTCAAATTCCTCAGCTTTATGAGTATTTTACGGAGGGAGAAGATTTTTATCTAGTTCGCGAGTGGATTCAAGGCATTACCCTAGAACAGAAAGTACAACAACAAGGAATCCTACCAGAGACAGAAGTTAGACAAATACTAGCTAGCATACTGTCGATACTAAAGTATATCCATAACCATGGCATCGTATATTGCCAATTAAAACCTAGCAGTATTGTACTGCGTCAGAAAAGTTCGTTGGCTCGGCATAGTAAGACAGATATACCAGTACCGATCTACTTTGGTGGAGTCAAAGAATTAGAAAAAAAGGTAGAACAACTAAATCAGCGTAACTTAGTAGTAGCAAACCAACAAGAATATATTCCCCCCGAACAAGAACGGGGACAATCAGTTTATGCTAGTGACCTTTATAGTTTAGGATTGACCGCTATTTATTTGCTTACGGGTAAAACTCCAGCAGAATTGAACTTTGAACCTGAGAATAATTGTCTTTTGTGGCAGCGGGAAGTCCCCAATTTGACAACTGACTTAGTTAGGGTAATCAATCGGGCTATTTATCCCAATACTAGCGATCGCTTTAGCGATCCAGAAGAGATGTTGCAAGCACTGAACTCCCGATCTGTAACTATTTCCGAATCTTTGGTGACTCAAACCGAACCGAAATCTTGGTTAACACCAGAAGTCAAAATTACGGCAATTCTCTTTTTTTCAGGGTTGGGAGTAATCGGTTTAATGTTCGTTATCTTAAATTTCAATTTTACTTGGTCGTTTAGAGATAGCACTGAGAGGCGATCGCCAGCCGATGTGGAGATTGAGGCATTGTCTCACAGCCTAGAATATATACCTGATGTTTCATCAGCAGCGAGTTTAAACATACCTACTTTTCGCGTCGGTACTCCTCAAGAGCGAATCATTAGGTCGTTGGGAAAACCAACTCAAAGTAGCCTGGGTTACTGGAAAAATAGTAGAGCCTTGGTGTATAGTGATTTTATTCCCGCACGAGTCGATCTAGGCTATTTAACCGACCTGGAAACTGGAATAGTACGGCAGACGGAAGTATCTTTTGCTGATTCAGTCAAACCGATCGATATCCACCAAACCATCAAGCAATTATTATTAAACAACTACTCGGCGGAGATCGAACAAAAAATTAACCAAGTCTTTTTAGAAACAAGCGATCGACAGCAATTTGAAGTAGAGCATCTAAAAGGAGTCATTCAACGTAATCCTCAAGATCGAATCTATATCGCCATTTGGGAAGCTGGGTTTCATCAGTTACAGCCTTAAGAAAGAAATCAACTAACCCTAAAGGATCTACTACGAACCTTTAGGGTCATTGGTTTAATTACTACTCAAAATTAAATGTTTAAACAAAACTGAAATCTTCAGAAATAATTACGTCAGTAGTATTCTCAACGTGACCGATTAATTCACTCTGATAGTAAATATCAGTACCGCCATTGTATTCGGAGATGGAGTAATCTTCGGCTACACCATAAACCTGAATTTTATCTCCTTCGTACCAATCAAAGTCGGTAATCGATGCATAATCACTGTAACCATAACCTTGATAGTAGGCTTCATGACTATCACCCAAGACAAAGAGATCGGCACCATAACCACCTGTGAGAATATCGAGTTCTCCCGAACCAGAATCGAATACATCGGGATCCGAACCAGTCAAGATATCGTCGCCAGCACCACCAGAGAGTACATCGTAACCAGCACCGCCAGTAATGGTGTCATTGTATTCAGTACCTGTAAGAGTATTGTCTCCTGCATCACCGACTAATACTTCTCCAGCGGAAGTATGACCATCAGGAGTTTCTTCTGCTTCCGAAGATAGAGATAAACTGTAGTCAATCAAACCATCATCGCCACCGTCATAGTAGCTGACATTGGCAAAGTATTTACCCGCAGCAGCAGCTTCATAACGAATAGATTCATCAGCATCATCAGAACTGTATGAGCCATCTACAAACTCATCGTGAATATCTAAGATCCCGTTATCATTGACATCGCGATAAAGTTCTAAATCTGCATCATCACCCGCACTCAGGTTATACAGAGAAATATCTAGATCGCCAGTCTCTTCTAGAGTGAACTGGTAAGCATCATTTTCAAAATAACCTTCTTCAAGATACAAACTAGTTTCAGTGGGAGTACGACCAACAACACCCAAATCGAAGTTGGTTTGATACTCAAAGCGATTTTCGTTGTTGACGTAGTTATCAGCAGCTAAAGATAACTCGTAGTCAATATAGCCATCGTAACCACCGTCGTAGTAGTCTACATGAGCGAAATAAGTACCAGCCGCAGCCCCATCATAATCGATTACATCGTCATGACCCGCTCCATTATAGGATCCTGTCACCAGTTCATCATCAGCATCTAAGACGTAGTTGGCGTTGCTGTCGTGGTATAGTTCCAAATCGGCATCGTCCTCCGCCTCTAAACTATGCAGTGTAAGATCCAAATCGCTAGTTTCACCGATCGCAAACTGATAGACATCGTGTTCGTAAACCCCTTCTTGTAGATAAGTACTTCTCTCAGTAGGAGTGCGATCGAGATATCCTAAATCGTAATTGGTTTGGCCTGGTTCAAATAGATCTCCAGTTTCGGCGGGTTCGTCGGCAAACAAAGTTAAATTATAGTCAATGATTCCATCATCGCCACCATCAAAATAGTAAACGCGGGTAAAGTAATCACCTACTGCTGCATTATCGTAGCGAATAGAGTCATCAGAGTCGCCTCCGTTGTAAGATCCACTCACCAGTTCGTCGTTAGCATCTAAAATACCATTGCTGTTACTGTCGTGGTACAGTTCTAGATCGGCATCATCTCCCGTACTGAGGTCGTGCAGGGAAATATCGAGATCGCCTATTTCATCTAAAGCAAACTGATAGATGTCATTTTCATAATATCCTTGTTCTAAGTAAGTTCCTGTTTCTGTGGGAGTACGACCGACATAGCCCAAGTCAAAGTAAGTCGTATAATCATATAAATTGCCCTCCTCAACAGGCTCTTCAGTATACAAAGATAAATCATAGTCTAGGTAGTTATCGTAACCACCATCGTGATAACTCACCCGAGTAAAATAAGTGTCTATAGTAGCACCATCATGGTCAATTACATCTTCAGAATCTGCTCCATTGTATGAACCAGCTATGAATTCATCTTCTGCATCCAAAAACCCGTTGTCATTGCTATCGCGATATAGTTCTAGATCGGCATCATCGCCAGGACTGGAATAAAGAGAGATATTTAGATCGCCAGCTTCTTCAAGCTCGAACTGATAAACATCATTTTCGTAAAATCCTGCTTCTAAATAAGTTCCTGTTTCTGTGGGAGTTCTGCCAACAGAACCAAGATGAGAATTCCATTGATAATCGAATAAATCCATTGTTTTTTCCTCTAAGATCGCATGTTGGATTGTTGTGTATTACATATACGCTTATGAGGTACAATTTATGCAGCAAAAGGACTAGGTACAAATACCTTTTGAAGATATGTATTATCAATTAAGCTTTTAATTTAAGTAGATAGCTCTAATAATAAGTTGATGTCTATAAACCTCGGGAAATTTGCCAGTATTTTTGTACTAGTTGATAGCGAAAAGAGTACATAATTCCTGACAGGTTTTCTTCTTGAACCAGATAATAATCTTTCATCAGCAACCTCAAAACAGTTCTAGCGGTTTCTTTATCTTTGGTATCGGGTTCACTTTTAAGATATTGCCAGATTCTCTGAAAAGAAGTAGGAGGATTTATGGAGAGAATATCTAGAATTTCTAAGGCATAGGGTTTTTGAACATCGCTGTAGTAATTATCAATTCGTTCGCGGTAATGATCCATCTTCCAGAGATTTAATGGGTTACGCAAAGATTCATTAACAGTTTCAATAATTACTTTTGAAGTAACTTCAGTAGGTAGATATTTAAGTTGATTGACTAAATGATGAATATAAAAGGGAATACAGTCTACAGCCAAAGCAATATCTTCTGCGGTTTGGTAAAGATTAAAAACGGGTACGTTTTCTCCTTCCAAGAGATTGGTAGTTAATTCGATCGCATCTTCCAAAGCTAGTGGTTGACCGTCAATCGAATACATATCGTTGGTCGGATCGTTACTGTAGCCAGCTTTTTGCAGATTTTTAACAATGTGATGCAGACCAATCGAACCTGAAAATACCATGCGGACATCAGGATAAGTTTGACGCAGCGAGCGCAAATTATCTAAGACTTCCATTGCCGACTTGTCGCTAAAATTTCCTAGCATATGAGGGATCTCATCCCAAATCAAAACGACTTGCTTGTTTTGCAGGGTAACTAGATCCTCTAGAGTTTTGGTCAGTAAAGTTTTCCAATATTCCGTGGCTAGTTCGGGAAATTGATACCCAGTAAACTGACTGCCAGTTAACTCACTGATAAATTCTCTGACTCTTCTAGCTTTACCCTCTTCCCGTAAATATGTTTCTGTGTCTTGCCAAATTCCCTCAACAAATTCAATCGGGGTTTTGATCCCTTCCAAGTCTCGATAAATAGGTAGCATATCTTGGGGTGCTTCTAGGGTCATCTTTTTCAGGATGCTACTTTTACCGATGCGTCTTTCTCCGCTAAAAATAAGACTTTGTTGTCTCAATCTGTGCCACAGTTCTTTAATTAAACGATCTCTGCCAATCGTTTCCTCTGGAGCTATTTGTCCTCCTGGGTTAGCTTTAAAGCTGTCTTGCTTGAATTTAAAACTCTCAATGCGATCGTTCCATTCTCTTTCTGGTTGAGAAGCACCATTCCAGTCCAGGTTTAATTCCTGACAAAGACGAATAAAAGTATTTAAGGCAACAGGCTGACAGTTAATGAACTTTGAGACTGAAGAACGAGATATTTTTAAACGCTCGGCAATTATTCGTTGGTTGAGTTGCCGTGTGGCTAGAGATTCCTCGACTTTCGGTATCCATTCACTGTTTAACTGTAACGAACTACGTACCATATTGCTTTAATTGTATTTAGTAGATAACCGCAAAAATTAAGACTGTCTTAAATTATCATAAGCAATCTTATTAAAACAAAAACGTGGAAAATTGTTGTTTTAAGATTTTCTTTGGCTAAAACTAAATTCCATCAGATCTTTAATGGGGACGCATTTTTTTTCTACGTCCCCACAAAATCGAGTCAAAATCAATCAAAGCTCTATATTGTTGTTATCACTGACTAGTAAGCAAGAGTTTCCAGGGTTTCTTTAAGGTAGCGTCGCACTTGTATGTCTAGATCTCCATCTGCGTTCACTTTTCTTTCTTGTTGCCAGCTTTGAAAACCAGAACTTTTAGCGATCGCTTTTCTGAGGCTGAGCCAAATCTCTTGCTCTTGCCCTCTGCCATTTTGTGATGTGATAGTTGAATTTGCCATATATAGTGTTTTTTTTGCTTTATACTTATCAGTCTAGCTTAACTATAATTAGAGTCTGTAATTGCAATTACACAATTAACAATCGATTAAGAAGACTTAAATAAATAATAAAAGCCGAGAAGAGAGAGTTGGTTATTTATTAACTACTCTCTCTTCTATCTCAGACTCTTGTCGGTTAGTTTGTTGCCAGAGTACGGCGTTTAAAGACTAATTCATAAGCCTCTATAATGTCGCCCTCTTTCCAGTCAGAGAATTTGGCTGCGCCAACACCACACTCAAAGCCAGTATTGACTTCCTTCACGTCATCTTTCATCCGTTTGAGGGAATTTAATTCTCCTTCGTAAACTATTTGATTGCCACGACGAACGCGGATCTTACAGTTACGGACTATTTTGCCCGATAAAACATAACATCCAGCAACTGCGCCACGACCAACTGGGAATACCGCACGAACTTCGACTTGACCCAGGTGTTCTTCGACCTCTTCAGGATCCAATAGACCTTCCATCGCCCCTTGAATTTCATCTAGGAGCTTGTAGATAATGTTGTATTGACGAATATCGACGCCTTCTCTATCTGCTGCTTGCCTTGCTCCTGATGCCAAGGTGGTGTTAAAACCAATAATCACTGCTCCACTAGCTGCTGCTAGATCGACATCTGTTTCAGTTACTTCTCCAGGAGAAGCCAATAGAGTGCGAATTTGGACTTCATTTTGAGGCAATTGAGACAGAGAACCTAAAATAGCCTCTACAGAACCCTGAACGTCTGCTTTAATAATCAGGTTAAGCTCTTTTAATTCCCCTTCTTGTGCCTGAGCGGATATAGTACTCAAACTAATACGACGAGAGGACATGGATTGCAGTAGACGGCTATCGCGCTGCTCGCTCGCTCGTTGCTCGGCAACCGCTCTAGCATCTCTTTCGTTTTCGTAAACATCAAACTCGTCCCCTGCTTCGGGAACATCGTTTAATCCCAAAATTTCTACTGCAAAAGAAGGAGTAGCAGCTTCTACTTATTCGCACAGATCGTCGAACATAGCCCGCACTTTACCCAGAACCGAACCAGCAACGACAGTATCTCCTACCCGTAAAGTACCATTTTGGACTAGGAGGGTGGCGACAGGGCCACGATTGCGATCGAGGTTGGCTTCGATGACCGTTCCTTTTGCCCGACGGTCTGGATTTGCCGAAAGTTCTTCAACTTCCGCCACTAAGAGAATCATCTCCAACAGTTCGTCCAGATTATCTCCTTTTAGCGCACTGACGGGAACCATAGTGGTGTCGCCACCCCAATCTTCAGGAACTAAGCCTTGTTCGGTAAGCTCTTGTTTGATGCGATCGGGATTGGCTTCTGGTTTGTCTACTTTGTTAATTGCTACCAACAAGGGAACTTCTGCTGCTTTGGCGTGGCTAATAGCTTCTTTGGTCTGAGGCTGCACACCATCGTCCGCTGCCACTACTAATACAGCTATATCGGTCACTCTCGTTCCTCTGGCTCGCATTGCCGTGAAAGCTTCGTGACCAGGAGTATCTAAGAACACGATTTGTTCTGTTTTTCCATCGTGTTCTACATCTACGTGGTACGCACCAATATGTTGAGTAATCCCACCAGCTTCTCCCGAAGCAACAGTACTTTTACGAATTGAATCTAGTAGCGTTGTTTTCCCGTGGTCTACATGACCCATAATTGTCACCACAGGCGGACGAGTTTGAAGATTCTCCAGGTCGTCGGCATCCAGCATTTCTGTCTCTTTGACTGCTGCGGATGTTTCTTCTGGAGTTTCAACGATGACTCCCAGCTCTTCGGCAACTATTCGAGCCGTTTCTAAATCTAAAGTTTGAGTGATATTGACTGGTATTCCTTTGAAAAAGAGATTTTTAATGATCTCGGTTTCTGGAGTATTGAGTCTTTGAGACAAATCTCTCACGGTTAGATTATCCGTCAAAGTAATTGACTCAGGTAAAGTCGGCGCGGTTTTTCCCTTAGTCTGACGCTCTGTTTTTTGGGTTTTCTCGGCTTTAAAAGCTGGTTTTCGAGGTTTCTTGGGGCTACTTGCAGCAGGCTGCTGTTTTTGCATCGATTGAGGTTTTGGTGGACGAGCCGTCGAGAGAGTAAAGGCGGTATTGATCTGAACTGTGTTATCTTCTGAATCGAAGTCATCATCCTCATCCAACACCAATTTGGGTGTACGGCGTTTTTTACTGGCTTTTCCTTTAGATTTTTTGCCTTCACCTTCTTCCTCATTTTCCCATTCCTTAACTTTACGAGGAGGTGTAGGACGTTTTAGACGAGTAACTTTCTTGTTGTCAGTTTTCTTGATAATCTCATCAGTATCGATAGCCTCGATTTCGGGATCGGTCAACTCTTCGGTAATATTTTCATCTACTGTCTCTTCTGCCGATTCCTTGCTGACTTTGCCAACCGCTTGAACCTTCTGTGGTCTCTGGTTTAGTTTGGGTAGAGGAGGATTAACTTTTTTCTTTTTCTCTGTTTCTACGGTTTTGGCTGGAGTTGGAGGTTGTTCGTTAGAGCGGATCTTAGGCTTGATCGGAGGTTGAACTGGACTTTTAGCTCCGCCTTTACTTTTTTGAGGACGAGCAGGAGGAGAAGCTAGTTTTGGCGGTTTGACCGCTGCTGGCTTGGGAGCTAACTCTGGAGTTTTTTGCTCTTTTTCAGGAGTTGGATCGGGTCTATTAGGCTCT
>JAAUYI010197538.1_pt1 | contig 13518 bp, 21 predicted proteins | sample 7278041 | NCBI WGS metagenome assembly JAAUYI01 (sample SAMN14350216, study PRJNA611818) | marine sediment metagenome | isolation source: surface marine sediment (0.6m) | place: French Polynesia: Moorea | collected 2018-08
ACCTAGACCTAGAACAAGACCATATCCAGCCTTCTCTTAAAATTGCTCGGTTCATTTATAACTCCCAGACCCATACCATGACCAAGACCAAGACCTAGACCCATACCTAGACCCTTACCTAGAGCCATATCTAGACCTGGACCTAGACCCATACCTAGACCAAGACCTAGACCTGGACCTAGACCGAGACCTAGACCGAGACCAAGACCCAGACCCTGACCAAGACCCAGACCTAGACCTAGACCAAGACCCAGACCAAGACCCAGACCTAGACCCAGACCAAGACCCAGACTTAGACCCAGACCTTGTCCAGCCTTCTCTTAAAATTGCTCGGTTCATTTATAACTCCCAGACCAAGCCCTAGACCAAGCCCTAGACCGAGACCAAGACCAAGACCCATACCTAGACCCTGACCTAGACCCTGACCTAGACCCTGACCTAGACCCTGACTTAGACCAAGACCAAGACCTAGACCAAGACCTAGAACAAGCCCTAGACCAAGACCGAGACCAAGACCGAGACCTAGACCTAGACCTAGAACAAGACCATATCCAGCCTTCTCTTAAAATTGCTCGGTTCATTTATAACTCCCAGACCAAGCCCTAGACCAAGCCCTAGACCTGGACCTAGACCTGGACCTAGACCCATACCTAGACTCAGACCAAGACCCAGACCAAGACCTAGACCAAGACCTAGACCTAGACCCTGACCCAGACCAAGACCTAGACCAAGACCTAGACCAAGACCATATCCAGCCTTCTCTTAAAATTGCTCGGTTCATTTAGGCGCTCTGGGTAGGTCATGTTTCCATTCAGCAACGTCAAGAATAGCTCCTCTACCGATAATCACTTTACCATCGGGGTAGGGCTCAACTTCGTTAAACTCACCGTTTTTTAAGCACTCATTCCACCTAGCAGTATCAGCTATCCAAGCCGCATCAGTAATAACTAGCTCTTTGCTAAATACTTCTTTTAAGCATCCTGAGTAGATCATTGTTACTGTTCTAATTAAGTAATTTTTACCGATTTTGTATGGGTGTTTTTTCAATTCAAATCTCCTATTGAAAATTAAAACTACTTCCTACAACATAGCGATCCATAAATCAATAAATATTGATAGAGGTAGAAATGATATCTGTACATGAAAAATGCGTTCCAGAGAAAGTGTCACGCGGTTGGCGCCGATCAAAACTTATAAACAAAGATACTTTTAAAAGCATGATCACCACGCTTGCTTGGAGTCCTATCCTTTGGCACGGTGGTGTTCGAAAAGAAAAGAATTTCGACAAGGCTTATTTTGCTGTGATTGATATTGACAACGGTATGAGCTTAAAGGAAGCAATAAATGAAAAATTTGCAGACTTTGATTGCATCATTGGTACAACAAAATCACATGGTATCAAAGGCGATAGATTCAGAGTTATATTTAGACTTGATAAACCAATTATAGATGTGAATGTCTGGCGAGCTACACATGAAGGTTTAATCGAAATGTCCGGTGCAGACAAGAGTTGTAAGGATGGCGCTCGGTGGTACTACCCCTGCAAACAGATAGTTCACGATGCTATGGACCGGCAAGGAATAACTGTTGGGCATTCAAATGTAAACAAGGAGAACAAAGCCCAACAGCAAAGTGGTTTTACACAGAAGAAGCCTAGCACCGGTTCTGCAAACATTAAATACTTTCTCGATTACATCAGAAAACCAATTGAAAAAGGAGACCCAAGAGGCAGGAATGATGGTACTTATCGCTTTGGTTTGGAGTGCGTCAAATTTGGAATACCCTTTGAAACTGCCTTGACCATTTCTCTGAACAGTGGAATAGTTGCTCAAGATTTTCAGAAATATCATATCGAACGACAGCTAAGGCACGCGTATAAAAAATAAAACCCCGCAGTTTCCGAGGCTGCGAGGCTATCATTAACCACTCATTGAAAGGCTATATATGAGTGATCAAAAACTAGATAACAAAACAAACAATGAAACACAAGATAATTCTTACACCGCACCGAAGCAAAAACCTAAAAAGAAAAAAGTACCTCTGGATATAGCTAAAGAGCATATTATTGACTCAATTGTAGGTGGCGCTTGGCAGAATAGAATAGGTGATTTTCATGAGGTATGGCGCGTTTTCACAGACCAAAATGACACAAGGCACCTGCTAAAATTAGAAAAAGATAATTCCTACAGTTTTCTAACCCCTGAAAAAGCAATCCGAGAGTTAGATATTTTTACAGCAAGATTAAAAGAGCTGAACGTAGGTTACTGTATGACCACCGCGGCACTTAAAGATATCTACAGAAAATGTAAAAATAGAGCTAAAAACATTCCAGAGCCAGAGCCAATAGCTTTTTTGAATGAGAATAAAAGCTGTTTTGTGCGGTTGCCATTTGAGAAAGATCAGGATGGTGATACGAGTGTTTTTGATGAGCTATTTAGTAGAATGAACAACCCACTTCCGATCAAGATATTTCTAGGAAGCTTAGCTTTTCCGAAAGCCGATAGATCACAAGTCGTATGTATAAAAGGCGACGGTGGTGAAGGCAAAACGCTGCTTGTAAACAGTTTTGCAAGACCATTGAAGAAGATAACTGTATCACTAGGTGACCTGAGCAAAACAAACAATTTCTTCAGTTACTCACTAATGCATAAACGACTAGGGTTAGTAGGTGAGACAGACGTAGCAAACTTTCTAGAAGATAGTCTAGTAAAGGAAATTACTGGCGATAATACAATAAGAATTGAACCGAAAGGAGAACAGTCATTTGACTATAAACCAGGGATAAAACTACTCATAACCACAAATATTGAACCAACCGTAAAACGTATGAAAGCTTCAATGCGTAGGGTTATTTATAGCACAGTTACACCACCGGCTAACGCACTGCGTGGTGTTGAATATCAGAGGTTCTTAGATAAATGGGATAAACAATTTCCGGCATTCTTTAGCAAATGTGTAAATTTATATCAAGAATACTGCGAGTTTAATGAACCAATACCAACTGAAGATAGCATCTTAGACGATCTAATCGCTGAGTCTGAGTCCTTGTATGAATACATATTAAACAAAGAGTTTAGACAATCAAGAGGTGGTCACGTTGTAGTCAGCGCAGTTGGTCAAATGCTGGCAGATAAATACAAAATTACTTCCAATAAGAAAAAAAGCGAATTTTACAAGTATTTAGACGTGCTTGGTTACAAAGTCACCAAATTCAACGGCAAGCGTCGGATCAGCGGAGTGGAATTTATAGACTACGCTGCATATCGTAAAAGAGAAATGGATAGAAAATAATCAGATTATTACCGTTTTCTATCGGGATTCTATCTGCCCTTGTCCGCTCTATAGAGCTGATACAGAATTAGGCAGTAGAGCCGATGGGGGCAGATAGGGGCAGATAGGGGCAGATACATTTTTATACAGCGCAGGCTTAAAAGCTTTGCTGTATGGTTGTTTTAGGTTTCTATAGAGCATAGAGCTTATAAATATATATATAGTGATTGAAAAAAAATAAAAAACAGAAATATAGGTGTTTAAAGAGTGCGGTATAAGAAAAAAAATACATAGAGTAAATTCTATCGGCTCTGTGTTCTATCCGCTCTTGAAAATGAATTATTACCGTTAGGAGTGAAAATGGCAGTTTATGTGATTAAAAAGTATGAGTTGATAGAAACAAAAAGATTGGAAGATTTGATTGAACGGGTGAATCAAATGATAACTGAAGGATGGGAACCATATGGAAGTCCGATAATTACGGGCGGGAATGATACATACGATTGTTACTACGGACAGGCTATGATTTTAAAAGGATTACCCTGATGGATGCGATAGCTCTGAAAGATGAGGAAGGTGCCTGTTACCTAGTGCGGTGGTGTGCGGTAATGGGAGTGATGCAACAAGATTTATTTGAAGATAGGAACGGGAATACAGTTGAGGGCCTGTTTATCCTTGTGCAGGGGTTACCAAAACCTATACAAGTGAATAAAGAAATATTTGATTCATGCGTTCAATATTTGAAGGGTACCCCGAATGGAAATAATACCCCTAGTGGTTAGCTTAATCTTTGTTCCGATCACCACGCTGGGCATTGGGGTGGTGATCATGGACTGGAAAAACCGCACTAATCTCATGTTAGAATTAAACTCAGAGCGTGATAAATTACGCGAAGAGATAAACAAGCATGTAGCAGAGGCAAACAAGCTCAGGACTCGGCTAGTAGACCTAGAGGGTAAGGTAAACGCTCAAGCTATGCACCAAATGGGAGGCAGATTCGGTGGCAATACTAGACACACAAGCAAGGTTTGAAGATTTGGGAGAGGTTAACAACACGGCTCCTGTTCAGGTAACCGAGTTTCCAACCTTTTCGATTTCATTCTCATGGACAGGGTTAAACGCTTCGGATGCACAAGCTGAGGTGCAAGGATCAGTTGACGGAATTAACTGGAACAAAATAAAATCCGATGATAACGTGCTGATCTTAGATACTACTGAAGATACACAAATTTGGGAAATATTAGAGGTAACGACCCGATACGTACGTTTATCATATACCCCTAACTCTAACACTACTGGTTCGGGTACAGTTGAATTTTTTGGAGGGGTTTCAACTTAGGTTATTTGAATGGTCAGAGAAACTAAACCCATACCCAGTAGACCTACTAACCCAGCATCAAACGACGACAATGTAACCATCGTTACCTTTCTACCAGGTCAAGAATTTTATCTAGACGATAAAAGCGATTCGATACCTGGCTCAACCATAACCAGCATTTCTTACACAGTCCCCACCTCAAAAATTCTTTATGTAAGTCGAATTATGGTCAATCACAGACAACCTATGTGTTGGGAATTAAAAGCCGGTTCTGATATAATTGCCTCAGGAAATACTGGAAGCGCAAATCTCGAATCAACATTTCAGTGTAACCCTGTACGGCCAATAGCTGCAGGCGTGGTGTTACAATTAGAAATTACTGCACTGAGTAGCGCAAAGGTTACTTCTGTTTATTCCCATCTACATGGCGGTCTTAAAGACGCCTAATTTTACTTACAAAGAGGGTTAGATAATGGCTGATTTAGAAGAAGTGTTTAAGATAACCGCGGACAGCATTACCGGTGCGGGCATTGCACCAATCTCCAGAGTTGAAGGCGATGCGGCTGCTGCACAAGCTGGTTTGATTGGGTTCTCTTTCAAAGACAGTTCTGGCAACGTAGTGCTTCCTAGTCTAACTGCATCTGGTGCTTTGCCTGTTGACACTTCTGGTGTAGCGGGCACATGTTTGAAAGCAGCAGGTGAAAATGCTGGATCACTCACCGAAGTAACACTAGCGACTATCACAGGACAGCTTGCGAAGTCTTACTCTCAAATTGAATTGATTGCATCTTGCCTAAGAACTACTCGATTTAGAGTTGTTCATGTTGATGACGTTGGAGTCGGGGACACAGAGACAGAATTATATTCTGGCTTAGTTGGAGCTGGTCAATTCACAATTTGCTGTGTTTTGAAATGTGGAATTGTAGACACCAGTGGTGGTACAGGAACTCAAGAGTTTAGAGCATTAGGTCAAAACCTTTATAGAGCTTCCACCATGGATGCTGCTATTGGTGTATTGGAAAGCTAAGATAAATGAAAGTAGGTAAAACTTATAAAACTGTTGACGGTTATTCTATCCGTTGCATCGCAAAGGCAATGGGTAGACTTCACGTTAATGAAAAACAAATTCCTACCTATGAGTGCATTATACTTGACGGACCAGAGTCTTCATGGAAGGGTAAGACCCAACTTTACCATGAAAATGGCAGACCGATAGACCCTAAATACTCTCGTGAGGTAGTTAGTCTATGACTAAAATCAAAGTTGGCTGTACATATACAACTGATAAAGGTTTTGTTTTGAGATGCCTTAGCCAATCAGTTCGCACCAAAGGCGAGAGTGACGGTAAAGGTTCTTGGAAAAAAGAACCGATATACTTGTACGATTTAAAGGTCGTTGATGGTCCTAGTAAGCAATATCGCAATATTTTGATCAAATATCATGGCAATTGCAAACCAGTTAGATTTAATGAGTGTGGCGATATTGTAGACGAGCTAACTAATGGCTGATTTAGAGCAAGCGTTTGAGCAAACCGATAAGGCTGGCACGACGCAACATTTCAATGGAACTGCAGGCACCACTGCAGTAAACCTTCCCAATATTCCTGGTAATGTTATCAGTGAATTTTTTTTGCGCGTACCGAGGCAGTCTGGCTTTGGTGCTAATGATTATGTTGAAATCAGTCTAGACAATGGAGCAGCATATACGCGTTTTTATCGCGGTGATGGTATCGGCTTTTCTGTCAAGGGTGACATAACCCAATTAAAAGTTAGATCGAGTAAAAATTCTGGTGCTGAGTATCAATTGATTTTAAATTTTGAGGACTACTAATGGCATTACTTTTGTTCAGTAGTAGTCCTGACGAGGATTCTATATCAATTGGTGATGAAACCTTAGGTGAAGTTTTAGAACGGATCGAAACCGAGGCAAAGAGAAAACTTTGGAGCGTTGCATTTACGGGCGATAGAAATAAATTTTGGTCACCAAACTTAACTGAATCTGATGAAGGTGATGATTTTCCATTTCCGATTCAAGCTGATTGTGAACTGATAGGTGCTGGCTTTACAAATAAAAGAAACAGCGTCGAAATTGACTTTGAAATTTACAAAAACGGAACAGCTAACGGTGATTTAGTTTTAACTTATCCATTTAGAAACTCTCGATTTGCGGTTAACAACGATTTAAGTGTCAGTTTTTCTCAAGGCGATGCGCTTTATGTGTATGGCAGAGATCGAGGTACAAATATAGATAAGGGCGTGGTGTTTCTTTACTTTAAAAGCACCGGCGATTTTACAGGTTCAGTTAGTACAAGGAATAATCCATGAGCCAGCAAATAGATTACTTTAATAATCACATAAAAGATTTTCTGGAAGATACTGTTCAAGTTAATAAAGAAACAAATTTATTAAAAATATTGTATGCGGACATTGTTGCAAATGACATTTCTGATTTAGTTGATTCTGATCCTGCAACTATCAACACAAAACTTTACAAAAAAGATTTGTTTGATTTTAATAATTTGATCGTGAATTTAGTTAATTTTTTCGACAATGCTGCGGTCACTCAAGCAAACTACCGCACAACATTAACCGTGGTACAAAATGGTAATGCAACACCACAGGCTCAAGTTGTTTCAAACGCAACAGAAAACTATGGTGATAGAATCTACCAATTATCATATGTAATGCAGAAAATGGAAGAGAGCGCTTTAAGAATTAAGCGAGCTCATACCGATATTTACATGAAAGAATGCATTGATGCAGTCATGGCAGTGAATCCTACTGCGATTGTACCTGGCACTAGCTCAACCGCTGCGGCTTTGTCGGTAGGTATTACACTAATGACAGATATGGTTGACTTCTTTTCTAATCAACCGATCGTAACTAAAGACAGAAAAATAATTTTGAACAACTGGGTTCCAAGATATTTATAGGAAAATAATGGCAAAAAAGACTACCAAAAAAAAGGCGTCTGAGAAAGCCCAATCACGTAAAAAAAGAGGTAACCCAAACATAAGAGAGGTTAGCAAAAAAACGCAGTGGAAGCCCGGTAAATCTGCTAACCCAAATGGTAGGCCGCGTTTACCTGAGCATGTAAAAAAGCTACGCAAAGCAAACCGATCTGTTATCACTGAAATATTTTCTAACTTAGGTGAGCTAAGTTATGAGGATTTGCTAGAACTAGAGAAAAACAAATCATTATCACCTTTTCAGTTAGGTGCAATTGCTGTGATGATTAAAGCGATTGATCAAGGTGATCAGAATAAACTAAATTTTTGTATAGAACAATCATCTGGCAAACTACCCGATATAGTACAGCAACAGACAGAGCTATCTGTTAAAAATGCTGTGAAAGATATCCCTAGTGAAAAGCTAACTCAAATTGCAGACGAATATAAATCTAGTACAGAATGAATTATGGAATAGAGGGTATTTAAAATTTCTCCTTTGGAAACAACAAAGGGGAATTTACGATACTATTCATTCTGTTGGTGCTGAATCTGAAACTGTAGTTATCTTATGCGCTCGTCAATTTGGCAAATCAGTGCTCGGTGCTTTAATGGCAATAGAGGACTGTTTGCGCAATGATGATGTATGTGTACTTATAATTGGTCCTACCATAAAACAAACAGTAGAAATTGTAGCGCCACGTATTAGAATGCTGATGCAAACCGCACCAGAGGGTTTAATAAAAAGAACCAAATCAGAAAATAAATGGTATGTCGGAAATAGTGAAATTGTAATAGGTGGGTTCGACAATGGAGCTACTAACCAACGTGGAAAAACGATATATCGAATCTATATTGAGGAAGTGGTTGACTCTAACCCCGACGACTACCATGAAAGAATGCGATCTGATCTTGCGCCAGCACTTGCCCACTCGATACTTGGTCAAATGGTATTTCTCACTACACCGCCTAAGATACCAGACCATCCGTTTATTACTGATACGATCCCAGAGGCAAGATTAAACAACACCTACTTTAAATACACCATTGATGACAATGATGCATTAGATGCGCAAAAGAAAAAGAGGCTGATCAAACTCACCGGTGGTGTGAATAGTGTTGACACAAAAAGGGAGTTATATTGTGAAATCGTACGAGACCCTACTGTACTGCTTACTCCTGATTTTAGCGAGCACAACGCTACTTTCGATTACATTAAACCGACGGTGGCGAGATGGTCTATCACGATTGACTTTGGTGGGGTTCGTGATCATACTCATGTTCTTTTCCATTGCTATAATTACCTTAACAATCAGCAATGCATAGACTTCGAGCTTCATTTCCCTGCAAATACCAACACTGATAAAATCATGGAACAGGTACGCAACAAGGCTAAAGATTATTCTGATGTTCCTTTACCTATATACGCCGATGCACCAGGGCAAACTAGGGTTGATATGCAAGACAAAGGTATTGGTATCATTCCAGTTCCTAAATCTGATTGGGTAGCGTCTATCAATGCATGTAATCTTGGATTTTATAATAACCGTATTAAGATCAACAAACAAAATTGTCCGATTTTGATTGAAACCTGTAGGTCTGGTACTTTCAATAAACAGCGTACAGACTTTGCTAGATCAAAAGCCTTGGGGCACATGGATGCTATGGCGGCGCTATCCTACGCTCTCAAAGTTTCCAACAAAGAAAATCCGTATAGAGAGATGACTCGACCACCCGACAATGTTTTTGTAAAGAAACCAATAGTTGACGACAAGCAGGAAGTTGCTAACGTGATTGGTAATAAATTCTCAAAAGGCGTCAAAAAATTTGGAAGTTTCAAGAGATGAAATTGCTGTTAAAGACTAAAAAGAAGTGAATATGCACAACATCGAATTTTATAAAAAAAAAGACAACATATTACCCGAATTTAAGCAATACACAATTTGCCCGAAATGCGAGGGGAGGTATATATCGATGAAGTATTGTTCGTCATTGAGTCTGAGTGATGGTGAAGAGAATTACGAGACTAAAGAAAGAATTAAGCACGAATGCTCTAAATGCGGGTATGTCATTTATACGCTAACTGCAGATAATAGGGATTAGTGTATGACTAAACTATCCATCCAAAGAGTATTTGAAACATCAAAACTATTAGCAACTGATTCAGGTAAAGAATTGCAGGAGCTAATCGGTTATGTAGCAGAATTTGCAGAGCAGACACTTCGCATACTTCGAAATGGTGTGGGTGTTGCAGATCAATTAGATGCTCAACTGGTTAATGCAATTGTAGTATCAGGCGAAGAAACGGAGATTAGCACCAACAAAGTACCGATCGGTATATTTCCGATCAGAATACAAGAAGAAGGTACTAAAAATGGAGAATTTGGTTGGTACCTTAATGATCAAGGTCGAGTAATCACCAACCTAGTTGTAACTGGCACCGCACTTGATCAATACACCGTCACTTACTTAGTTATATATTCATAAGGGGTTTGGAATGGATACTTCAGTAGACACAGGAGCGATTGATGGGCAAGTCGATGAAGCAGAAAATGTACAGAATCAAACTAATGAAACTGGCTCAGACTTTATCCAGGCAAATGAAGCAGGAGAAGAAACAAAGCGAACTGAGCCCAGAAATGATCCGGCAAACAGTACTAGCGAACCTAAGCGAGACGGTAACAGTGAGCACACCAAAGAAAATAGACCTGATAACCAGGCAAATGGTACTCGAAAACTGAAGGTAAACGGTAAGGAAGTCGAGGTATCTGAGAAGGAGCTTATTGAGACCTACCAAAAAGAGCGGGCAGCCGAACAGCGTTTTCAGGAGGCTAGCCAAATACGCAAGCAACTAGATTCAGCCCTCCAAGCGATGTCCGGTGGTGATACAGATCAGTTAGTTTCCTTGATTGGCAAGGATGCTGCAGAAAACCTTGCAGAAAAGATTCTACTTGATAAAATAAATTACGAATCTTTATCAGATGAACAAAGAAAGATTTTAGAACTGGAAAATGAAAACAACCGGTTCAAATCTGAAAAAGAGAAATATGAACAGGAACGCGTTGAACGCGAACGTGTTTACGCTCAAAATAAAGCCATTGAGCAGATCGATACTGATTTTAAGAAGGTATTTGATGACGTGGGTATCAAACCGACCCCACGTATAGTTGCAAGAATGGCTGAGATACAGTTAGCCCACCTAGATTCTAATGGCGGCTTACTTGATCCAAAAAAAGCGTATGAGTTGGTGCAAAGAGATTTGCATGGTGAGATGGGGGACTATCTCAAAGGTCTGAACTACGATAAATTAACGGAAGTTCTACCCAAGGACATACTCGAAGTAATACGTAAAGGTCAAGTGGCAGCGGCCGAATCGCATCCTTTAGATAAAAAGCCCGATTCCAAGCCCAGTAACACTGCAAGGCGTAAAAAACGTGAGATGTCCACAAATGATTGGTTTGATCAAATGGATAAAAAATTTGGAGTTTAAAAAATGAGTGCAACAAGCTTATTTTATTGGAACGGCCAACACGCAAAGACTCAGCCAAGAAAACTAGAGTTTTTCTTTGAGAAAACAGCGTCTGGTATTGTTCCCTTAGTTGCTGGGTATGATATTATTTCAAGTGATGCAGCTATTTTACAAGCTGACATAGATTCCTTACTTGGAACTTCTTCCGAGTTCACTGCAGCTCAGTTCGATGCAACTGCTATGGGTGTAGATGCCTTTGCAGTAATTGTGAACATGACAACTAGTGAAGATTCCCCACGTGGGCAAGCTTGCTGCGCTATTCAGGCAAAGGCAATGCTTATAACCGGTGGAAGTACTGAGGCTTTTTCAGAAGTTAAATCAAGCGATCTTACCGACAGTTCTTTAACCACTGAGTACGCTTTAGGTGCAAATGGTAATTTAGCATTCAGAGCAATTCTTTCTGGTTTGGATGCTGCAGCAAACGGAAGCTTGGTTAAAATTGAAATGAATTGGATATCTGAATAAGGAGGGTTGACCTATGTCACAGATTACAAGTGCAGAGGTAACGAACCTCTTTAAAAATGTTTACGGCGATTTGCAGGATATACTTCCAAAAGATGTGATGCTTGCAAAAAAAATTCCTTTTGTAGATGGGCAGAAGGTAGGTGCAAAATTTGTAGAGGCAATTGTTCTAGGTCATGAAACAGGAGTCACCTTCGGTGGTTCTAGTATGGATGCTTTTGAGATTGAGCCAGCGAATGCAGGTCCAGTTAAACAAGCAGAAATTGAACCTAGTTCGATCGTACTCCCTTCGATAATCCCTTTCGGCGTGATCTCTAGAACTGCTGGCGGTGGTGAGAAAGCGTTTTATGCTGCAACTAAGCACGTCATAAAAAACAATATCCGCTCGCACTCAAAATTTTTGGAAAATACAAGACTTTATGGAAGATCAGCCGGTAAGCTAGGACACATATCCTATGCAACCGCAACGTATCGTAATCAATCTTTCAATGAAGGATCGGGTACACTTTCTGTAAACGGGACTGATGTGACATTTACAAATGGTGTTAACGAATCTGAAAAAATGGCATTGATTCAACCAGGTGAATTTGCTGCTGGCCTTTGGGTTGCTATGGAGGGGGTTGTAATCAACTTCCTTGACAATAACAATAACGTTATTGCTCAATCTAAACTTGTCGGTGTTGATGCTGAGCAAGGTGTGCTTATCTTCAAAGATAAACCACCCGCGCCGAGCGCACTCCCTGGTTCTGCTGGTTCTGTCAAACTGGCTTACAAGAAGTGGGAGGACAACAAAGAAGCTCAAGGAATTAACAACATTATTTCCAGCCGCGGCACTTTGTTCGGTATCCAGCAGAATCGTTATGCTCTTTGGAATGGTGTCTTGCAGGCACTAAGCAATGAGAAGTTAACTTTTGCTAAATTGCAGATTGTAGTCGCAGCGCTAGTTAATCGTGGTGGTCTAGAGGGTGACCTCGACGTATGTGTCAACCCAAGGACATGGGCAACTATTAACACCACTGAATCAGGTTCTAGGGTGTACGATGATAGTTACACAACTTCAAAAGCTGAAAATGGTTTTGAAGCGATTGAGTTTTATCATCAAACTGGAAAGATGACCATTAACGCACATCGTTCTGTGAAAGAAGGTGAAGCTTATCTACTTCACTTAGATGATTGGACACGTTCAGGTTCTGCAGAAGTTAGTTTCTCAGTCCCAGGAATTGATGACGGTGGCCGAATGATATTCCCACTTGAAAATCAAGCTGGCTACAAATTCCAATCGTATTCCGATCAGTATCTTTTCTGTCACGCTCCTGCTCGGTCTGCTTTGATCACTGGCATCAATGACGAGGCAAGCAGCTAATAGGTTTCCTAGTTTATGGGGAGGGTTTTTCCTCCCTCTCTTTTATTTGAGGAAATTATGCCTACTACGGTAAATTTTAACGGCACCGTCTATTCAATCCCGAATACGGGAGAATTAAACTGGCAATCTTTGACCAGCTTTCTTGTAGACGTCGGAACCAATGCTCAGACTACAAATTTTCAAAAATCAGGTGCAAGAATAGCGACGACGAGCCCTGTTACAGTTAATTCTCAAAATGACTCGACGATTATAGTTAATTTAACGGTTGCTGGTCCTGCACAGGTTAATTTACCGGCTGGTGTTACAGGGCAAATATATTCTGTAGTCGACGGTAAAGGCGATGCAGCAACAAATAACATAACGATCACTCCAGCAGCGGGAACAATCAACGGGCAAGCAGCCTTAATTCTAAATAGAAATCGGTCCGGTGTGTATATGATTTACACGGGTTCCGAATATGTGACTATAAGTGAGTTTGTTAACGTTCCTTCGGGATTTGATGCGAGCTTAATAAATTCTGGTGTACTTGCGGATGGTAGAATCCAAGAATCAAATGTAACTCAGCATGAAGGTGCATTAGCTTTAGCGGCAACCCAAATTACCACCGGTGTACTTGCGGATGGTAGAAT
>JAAUYI010017942.1_pt1 | contig 13517 bp, 5 predicted proteins | sample 7278041 | NCBI WGS metagenome assembly JAAUYI01 (sample SAMN14350216, study PRJNA611818) | marine sediment metagenome | isolation source: surface marine sediment (0.6m) | place: French Polynesia: Moorea | collected 2018-08
CAAAATTGCTCGATATTGATAACAGCTTCACCATGATCGGGAATCCAAGCAACCCATTCCCAGTTTGATATTTGACAAAGTAGTAAAGCTTCGTCATGACAATAAGGATTGAATAATTCCAACAATTGCACCCAAGTATCTGGCTGGGGTTGAGGAATAAGTACCTAGGCAAAATAAATTGCACATTTGCTCTATGCCGAGTAAGCTTTTGAGCCTGTTTTCTGTGTAAACAATTTTGCACACCTACTTAGCTGTTCTTACTTTAGTCTTCTTAAGGGGAATCGAACACCATTGCACCGAGGATTTTTGCTCGCTTTGTTTGAGTGTATTCATTATTACCTTCCTGATTACTTGAAAGTGCGTTTAAGCACAAATAAAAAATACTTCTGTATACAAAGCTACAAAAATACTTGTTTTGAGGTCAAGTTAACGTTTCATAACTTAACTTAGCTCTATTTTTGAGAATTAGTATTTATAATGCACCTAAAATAAATTCTCCGACAGAAGACTCACTATAGTAATCTATACCTGTGGCAGTAGCGAATAAATCTCCATTACCTGTACCCAAAGCGCAAGGAGCAAGATTCATTGCTGTGGCGACTAAATACATAGTTTGAATCATTACTCCTACGTGTTTTAAGATAAGGCTATAGGCGATCGATTCATAAGCCCAACTGACTCTAGCAAAACGAGCAGTGATAATTATTAAAACTTGAGGTGGATAATCTTCCCCATTCGTCTTTTGGGCATTTTCTAAGAGAGCTTCTAAAGATTGGTTACGTTGAGAAATTTGCTCTAATTGATGTTGTTGAGGACAATAATGATAGAGTCCAGAGGTGATATCTTCACATTTATTCACAGCCAGATATAATTCTAATTCATAGCAAGCTCCTCCTGTAGGGTAAGGACGATCGCTACATTCCATATAAGGTCTATCAAAAACCTTTCTTACTCTTGCCGATCGATAAAGAAATTCTCCTAGTTGCTGTTGAGAAATTGCTCGATCGCCATGAACTCTTTTAGATCTTCTTGATTCTAAGATAAGGGTAAAAGGAGCATCTTTTTGTTTAAGTTGCTCAATATCTGGTTTGTACAAGGGAATAACATTACTAAATATTTGCGGTTTGATGGCAGGAAGAGGTTTAATCTTCCCCAGAAAACGATAAGATTTACCTGCAGCACGATCGTGTCTACCCTTACGGCTACGAGTGTGAAATAGTAGATCGTGAAACTCCCATTGTGCTAGAGTATCACTCTCTAATTGTGAATTATTTTCGTCTATTTCTGACAAGAGTTGAGCAGTATTGAGCAGACTTAAAAATACCTGTGCTGTTTGCAGAGATACATCAGGAATTTTAGTTAAGGTATTACAAGTCTGTGCTTGTACAAGTTGATGAATAATTGCCGAACATCGCCAATCTTTCAAGTAAACTTTTGCCTGAGATAGAGGAGATTCCCAGATCATTTCTGTTTCTTCTTGATGGCAATAGGCAAAGCGAGATAACTTATATTTTTGCTCTGGCTTTATCTCTGCCCATTCTAAAGAAGAGGGGGTAGTAAGGGGAACTAAAGTAGCCAAAGATACTCGATCAACTTCGACTGTATGGCAGATTAGACCATGACGAATAAATTGTTGCAGATAGTAATATAGTTGAGGTAAATTAAGACTGCCATCAATTTGAGTGACTAGACTCACTAATTCTTCATTAGTAGTTCCTTTTCCCTCAAGGGAGGCGATCGCTTTTTTTAGTCCTGTAGAAAGATGGGAAAGATCGAATTTACCATTAGCAGAATGAAGAATAAAACTATCTTCTAGTTCTTGATGAACAGAGATATTTTTGCGGAAGGAAAGCAATAGTGATGGGGGCATTTTTAAATGAGTAGTTAGTGGTTAGTAGTTAGTAGTTAGTAGTTAGTAGTTAGTAGTTAGTGGTTAGTAGGACAACTACCAATCACTGACTACTAAGCAATACCCCTCGTTAGACCAAGATTTACATCAACCCATAGAAACGCATCGGATTATCCCAAAGAATCTTTTGAATAATCTGGGGGGAAATTGTGGAAAGACTGGTAATTTTTTCGATTATGTCTGCGTTACTATCGATATGAGGATAATCAGAACCAAAAATGAGATTATCGCTACCAATAAAATCAATAATTTGTGCTAAATAAGGTTCAGATGGTTCGATCGAAATAAAACATTGGCGACGGAAGTACTCAGAAGGTTTCATTTTGACATTGTCTTTTACTTCCCAGGCTAAGTTTTCATATTCTTGATCCATGCGCCATAACCAGTAAGGTAGCCAACCACAACCAGCTTCTAAAAAGCCTACTTTTAACTGGGGATATCTTTCTAAGACACCACCCTCAATTAGGGCTAACATTGCCATCATTTGTTCCAGAGGATGAGAACAAGCGTGCATAGCAAAACGAGTATTAAATCGATCTGTTCCTGTCGTGGGTAATCGTCCGTGAGTTCCTTCGTGAATAGCAACGGCAATATTTAATCTTTCGCATTCAGCCCAAAATGGCTCATAGGCTCGATCGCTTAATATACGTCCTTTAAGAGGATTGGGACGAATAAAAACGGCTTTCCAGCCAAAATTAGCAATACGCTGCAATTCTCCTACCATTTCTTTTGGTTCATGCAGACTAATTGCTCCTACTCCTCGAAGAACATCTTTATCATAGTTGCAAAAATCATGTAACCAATTATTGTAAGCACGGGTGAGGGCTACCGCTAATTGGGAATTCATATCCTCGATCGCAAGTAACCATAGTCCTATAGTTGGATAGAGAAAGGAGATATCTACCCCCATCTTTTTGATAGCTTTGACTTGAGATTCTGGATCGTTACCCAAAATACCTCGTTTGGCATAGTCTCGAATAGTAATCTTGACTCCTTCTGCCCAAATTTCATCAGATATTTTCTGATAAATTTTCTTGCCTTCGACTTTCATATTTTTGACAGGAGGAGAAAAAACATCAATCATAAATACTCCCTCTTTAGTCGCAGGAGTATCTATATAAGGGGCATGATTTTTGAATGCAGGTTCTAAGTATTCTGCCCACATCTTAATGGGTTCAGTCACATGACTATCGGCATCGATGATTTGGTAGTTTTTTAGCATAGGTAATAGTTAGTAGTTAGTAGTTAGTAGTTAGTAGAAAATAAACCTCTTATGAACTCCTGAACTCCTGAACTCCTAAACTTCTATTTTCCAGACAAGTCTAATAATTTTAGAAGAAGATAGGATAAGGATTAAGCTCACTCTCTTGGCGTGATCGAGATAATTGCCCCATTTGTACGGGTAAATCGTATAATCTTCCTTTTCCCCAACGTTTCCAGAAATGCCGTAGCCCAGGAACGACAACTTTAACTACGTTTAAACCAATATCGGGGCGAGTTTGATCGAGAACTAAGGTTTCTAAACCGCGATCGCGGGCAATATCTACACAGGTGATAATATCGTCTCGCAAGTCATTACTTCCTAGTTGAGGATAATCCTTCAAAGTTTTAGGAGCAACATTATGATCTGGCAATAGATAGGGTTGATTTTTGATGGTTGCATTTTGCCACCAACTTTGAGCCAACCCATCGCCACAACTATAATTAGCACTACTATCGTCATTCATAGACAAAACTACGGGTAATACTTGGTTTGCTTCCGTTAACGCCCTGGTAATAGCAATTAAGGGGTCAAAATGCGCTCCAAAACCATAGATAATATCTTCCGTTGCTTGATTTTTGCTACGAGAAAGAGCAGCAAAAGCAGGAATATTAAAATCATTGGTAAGATCTAAAACCCAAAGTTCGCGATCGAGAGAGTGATAGTATTCCTTTAAGGCGTGAATATAGGGTTGCTCAAAACTATCTAGATCTACTGCTGGTCTTTTAAGCCGATTATACCACCACAAAGCTACACAATCTCGCTCTACCAACTCCATAAACCCTTGTAGGATTGCTTCTTCTTTGCTATTTCCCGCAGCAGTACCATTAGAGTCTGCCCAACAATATTGAGCAAAAGGTTCACGATAGCCGTAATAGCAGTATGCTGTAGGTAAGTATCTCAATTCTTCGTGAGTTAAAGACCAAATTGGTGTCCATTCAATTTCCCTTTCAGGATCGAAGGGTTCGGGGACTTTCTGAAAGTAACTAGGACAATTCTCATTCCACTCATGGCGAGTTTGATACTGATAGTCACTAAATAGCATACATTCATTAGGATGAAGGGCAGTATCCCCCATACTTGCATAACTACCTCTGCGTCTAATTTCATCTCCTTGGAAGACTCCCGAATATCTTTCGATCGCTTCACATAAAGCACTTGCCTTTGCTTGGGCATCGGTTTTCCCTTTCCCTGCACTTCTACCCCGTAGGTTTTCTCTTAAAAAGTAGAGACTATCAACCATGGAGGCAAAATTATGTCCAGCGATATAATTAGGTGTTAGTTTACTAGGCGATCGTGTAATCCGACTCAAACCTCTAACTGCACCAGTAATGGGACTAACATGATGTTGGTATTTTTGCAGGGTTTGTTCTGGGGAAACGCAACGATGTCCCCCATCGGCAGTAAAAGATTTTTGGCGACTTTGAAGGGCAATAGGTAAAGGTTTTTTTTCAAAGGGATGTTCGGGATTACCACAAGCGGGACACTGAGGACGTTTAGTTAAAGTATGTTCTTGAATTTGCCAAGATACAGTGTCGAAAGTAATAATATTGCCTTCCAAGCGTTTATTTCTACCTTGGATAATCCATTTAGCGATTTCCGTAGCAGCTAAATTGATTCCTGTTTGTAGAGTAGAAGGTAAGGGTGCCCGTAATGTAATAGTAAAGTTAGAAACAGTTTGGCGATCGGCTTTGCTAGCTCTCACAGAGAGATCGCGAATAAAATTTTCCAAAGGACGATTGGCTTGCAATCTTTGTGCTAAACACTGCCAACAGCCAGTTTTCCCAGGATAAAAAATAGAGCCAATCCAAACAATTTTACCAACTGGTTTGACCAACATCCAGGGACGACGAGATTCTAAAGCTTTGTGGTTAATTTGTTCTAGCTCAACCCGTAAGTAGTCATCAGTTAAGACTATTTCTATCTCTCCTGTATTTACAACTTGAACGTTAAGCTCTTTGAGAGCAGTAGATAAGGGTTGGGTAGGGATATTACCTAAAGCAGTGATACTAACTCCTGTAGATTGTAAACGCTTATTGCCTTCTGAAGCATCAACGGAGAGGAAATTACAGAAAGCTTCTACTTCTGGTGATATTGCCTCCGTATTTTCCCCGATATAGCCTTTTTGCTCCATCAACATCAAAGCATAATAGATTTCAGCTACAGAAACTCCCTCACCTAAAATAGCAACTATTTCATCAACAGAGCGATCGCCATTAATTAAAAGAACTAATTTCTCATATAGTTCCCCTGTCAAAATATAATAATCAGACTCAGATAGCAAAAAAACTCCCACTGAGGGTATAACCTCAATCTGGAAATAACTTTTAAACTTCGGTACTATTAGCATTCTTAATTCCCGATTATGGATTATTGATTGAATAACAATTCTCTAAAGGTAGCGATCGAGATAGTTAAACTCATCCCAATACTTCTTGTTTGGGAAGATAGGGATGTAGGGCGTTAGGCAATACTGTTCGGTTAAGAAGGTTGTCTGTTGAGACAGAGAGGGGGAAGACAAGGGAGAGAGCGAAGAGAGGGGAGATTAACCTTAAAAGTTGTCTCCTCCCACACTTCCCACACTTCCCACACTTCCCACACTCCCTAATTCCATTAAGTTTTTAGGCTTATCCGAACAGTATTGGGGCGTTAGGGAAATAATTAAACGGTAACTTCCCACTTCCCTAATTCCCCATTTTTCCTCTGTTTTAAACTTAATTAAGCCTACCTACTTAGAAGTGGGAACGATAGTCGCCCGTCGCTCTTTGGTTAAAGTGAGCAAATATGAAAAATTAGCAAACAGAAGTAATACAAGAGGAAAAAAATGCTATTTTAGAACTGGAATAACTGAGAATTATTCCAGTTCTAAAAAAAGCAGCGATAACGCTTATTCTCTCTTGTAATTCATAAATCTGAGATGCTTCGAGCAGTATTCTTAGTTTTAAGAAAGAGGTTTTAGATTTTAAATGACTTGCCTGGCATCTATCACCTAAAACCTCAGAGTTTACCTAGTTGAGATGAGCTTATTGCTGTTTTTCACATCAATGAAACTATCTCTAGATCGAGAGATAAGGATAGTTTAGCAAGAACCCTTCAAAAAATATCCTTTATCCATAGTGTTTTTAGCCCAAGCACTGATTTGTTCGTCAGTAAGACTTTCTGGTTTAGAAGGTAAATTAACTTGGTAAATAGTCATTCCTCCCTCCGCAGTTGTGAGAACTGAAGTATTAGCTTGTCCTTGATTAACGATTACTTGAGCAGTATCACTAAGAGCCATTCCTGATTCTCGTAAAACTACAGCAGGTTCGCTGATAAAACGTTGGCAGAAATCTTCATCAATCCAAGTTTTAGCCACAATTTTAGATAAGACTGTTTCCCATAACTTTTGCTTTTCTGATGATTTCATTGGTTTTCTCCTTAATTTCATGAAGTTTTAATAAAGATATAAAAATAAAATAGTCTAGTCAATTAGAAATAATACTTAATAGTCAGTAATTATTACCAATAAAAATTGATGATTTTACTTACAATAAAAATAAAAAAAAATAATTTTTTAGTAATTTTATTTACGTAGGTAAAATCCTTGAGTATTTTTTCCTAGGTAATTGTAATTAATTGATCGTCAATTTAGACTCGAAAATCTACGTAAACTTGGTAATTATAATTACAAATTTTATCGGCAAAATTTTTTTGTTCAGAGTAATACTTGTGGTTTAATTTACTCTCAAATGACTTATATATATTTGTAATCAAAGTCTTTTGTATGATGACTTTGTTAATTTAGCAAGAGTTTCGGGAATTATATAAAGAGCCGTGATTACAACGAATTGTCCAAAGTTTTTTAAAGGAACTTTAAACTCAAGAAAATTTTTAACTTCAAAAGCTCTGAGAGGGATATGGTGCTGAAGCTATCAGGATACAAAATCGAATCAAAAATTCAGACTGGCTCTAGAAAAATTATCTATCGAGGTTACGACGAAAAAGAACAAAGAAGAGTAATTATTAAAATACTCAAATCTGAGTATCCTGCCCTCCAAGATATTGCTTACCTCAGACAAGAATATAGAATTGCCAGTAATCTATCTTGTGAAGGAATAGTTAGATGCTATAGTCTAGAAAAATACGATCGCTATCTTGCTCTAATTTCAGAAGATTTCGGCGGTCAATCTCTACAAGGGTTTCTTTTATCTCAATCAATTAAATTATCAGAGTTTCTGAGAATTGCCATTTTGTTAACCACAACTATTGGCAAATTACATCAAGCATCAATTATCCATAAAGATATCAAACCGTCCAATATCATCATCAACCCAGAAACAGGACAGGTTAAACTTACCGATTTTGCTATTGCCTCTTACCTATCTTGTGAACAGCCAGTGTTAGTCAATCCTGATGTAATTGAGGGAACACTTGCTTATATGTCCCCAGAGCAAACAGGAAGAATGAATCGTTCCCTTGACTACCGCAGCGATTTTTACTCTTTGGGTGTAACTTTCTACGAAATGTTGACAGGTAAATTACCCTTTCCCATTGAAGAGCCAATGCAATTAATCCACGCTCATTTGGCTAAAAAACCCGTTCCTCCTCATCAAATTAATCAAGAAATTCCCGAAGTAGTTTCATCTATTGTCATGAAACTATTAGCCAAAAATGCTGAAGATAGATATCAAAGTGCTGCTGGATTAAAAATCGACCTAGAAAATTGCTTATCTCAATGGCGAAGGGCGGAAAAAATTGAGAATTTTACTTTAGCTCAAAAAGACAAAGGCGATCGACTTTTACTCCCACAAAAACTCTATGGTAGAGAAGGGGAAGTATCTGCTTTGATGGATGCTTTTGAACGTATCAAAGTTGGACAAGTCGAACTAGTCTTAGTTTCTGGCTACTCTGGTATTGGCAAGACATCAGTTATTAATGAAATTCATAAACCCATTGTTAGAGAAAAAGGATATTTCATTAGTGGTAAATTTGACCAGTTTAAGCGCGATATTCCCTATGGAGCATTAATTCAAGCCTTTAGCTTATTAATTGAGCAAATTTTAACAGAAAGTTCAGGACAGATAGTCACTTGGCAAGAAAAACTATTAGCAGCTTTAGGAAGTAATGGCAATATTATTATTGAGGCTATTCCTCAAGTAAAACTCATTATTGGTGAACAGCCTAATGTACCCGAGTTAGGAGCTACAGAGGCAGAAAATAGATTTAACCGAGTATTTCAACAATTCATTCGTGTTTTCTGCCAACCTTCTCATCCTTTAGTTCTCTTTGTTGATGATTTACAGTGGGCTGATTTAGCAAGTTTAAAACTAATTCAGAACTTGGTAAGTGAAGGGCAGTATCTATTAATCTTGGGAGCTTATCGAGATAATGAAGTCAGTCCAACTCATCCTCTTATTCAGACAATTGAAACAATTCAACAAACCCAAGCAGTAGTTACAAATGTTTATCTCAAACCCTTAATTCAAGAACATATTACCCAGTTTGTTGCCGATACTTTCAATGAAATTCCAGAATCAGAACATACTTTATCCTTAGCCAAACTACTATTTCATAAAACTCAAGGCAATCCTTTCTTTTTAACTCAACTACTCAAAACTCTTTATGCCGAGAAATTAATAACTTACGATATTTCCCATGATAGGTGGCAGTGGAATATCAAAGAGATTCAAGGGATCGGAATTACCGACTATAACGTCGTTGAGCTTATCGCCAGTAATATTAGCAAACTCGACCAAAGTACACAACACCTACTTAAATTAGCTGCCTGTCTTGGTAATCAGTTTAGCTTAGATATGCTAGCCATTGTGAGTGAACAATCTATTCAAAATACGGCAACTCAATTGTGGTCAGCATTACAAGCTGGTTTAATATTACCTCAGAGTAATAACTATAAAATTTCTCTAATCTTAGAACAAGAATCATTAGGACGTGAACAGTTAGAGCAAAATTCCTATCAGGCAGATTCTCTCGAATATACTGATGTTGCTAAGATTAAGTATAAGTTTTTGCACGATCGAGTTCAGCAAGCAGCCTATTCCCTAATTGACGAAGCCGATAAAAAACTTACTCATCTCAAAATTGGTAAATTATTACTTCAGAATACTACTCCTGAAGAACAAACAGAAAATATATTTGCTCTAGTTAACCAATTGAATTTAGGCATTGAATTTATAATTAGTTCAACCGAAAAACATGAGCTAGCCCAACTAAATTTAATTGCCGGTTCAAAAGCCAAATCATCAGCAGCTTATGAGAGCGCACTGAAATATTTACAGATAGGAATAATACTGTTATCTAATGATAGCTGGGCTAATGATTATCAATTAACACTATCTTTATATCTACAAACAATAGAAGCAGAATATCTTAATAGTAATTTTCAACAGTCTAATAGATTAGCTGAAACTGCTCTTAATCAAGTTCAAACAAGATTAGAAAAAATCAAGATCTATAAACTTATTATCGAGTCTAATATTGCTCAAAATCAAATGCAAAGAGCTATAGATACTGGACTAGAAGTTTTAGAAATGCTGGATCTTTCCTTATGCCAAGAACTTCCCCAAGATATCGTAATTAAGGATTTAGCCAATCTACCCACCATGGTCGATCCTGAACTAATTGAAGTTTTTGCCATTTTACAAAAAATTAGTAATGCTGCCTATATTATTAATCCAGATTTATGCGTTACAGTCGTATTTACACAAGTTGATTTATCTATTAAGCATGGGAATTGCCCACTCAGTTTAGTGGCATATAGTTATTATGGATTATTTCTTTGTAGCTTCTTAGAGGATATTAACTCTGGTTATCAGTTTGGACAGTTAGCGTTAACTTTATTGTCACAATTGAAGGCTAAAGAACTTAAATCAACTGTATTAGATCTTGTTAACGGTCATGTTAGACATTGGCAAGAACCTATTCAATTAACCTTAACACCTTTAATTGAAGCTTTTCAATCTGGTTTAGAAACTGGAGAATTAATTTATTCTGGCTATGCAGCTATTAACTATTGTACTCATATATTTTTCTTGGGAAACTCTTTAGATTTTGTAGCTCAAAAGTACATAGAGTTTACCGAGTTAATGATTAAAGTAAATCTAGAATATCATTCTTCTGTTAATCAAATTCTTTATCAATTAATATTAATATTGACAGGCAAAACTAATCAACAAGAAAAACTAGTTGGCAATGCTTTTGACCAAGATAAAATGTTGTCAATTTTTCAAGAAAGTAATAATTTTACTGCGCTGTTTTTTGTTTATTTATCTAAAACTATTCTGGCATATCTATTTAAAAATAATGTTGACGCTATCCGTTATGCTGAGTTGACTCAAACGTGTATTCAAGCAGTCTCTGGATTATTAGTTGTTGCCGAACATAATTTTTACTATTCCTTAGCTCTTTTAGCTCAGTATTCTCAGATAGACGAACAAGAGCAAATTAAATATCTCGAACAAGTAAACAAGAATCAAGAACAAATGAAGAATTGGGCATACCATTCTCCAGATAATTTCCAGCATAAATATGAATTAGTAGAAGCGGAAAAAGCAAGAGTTTTAGGTCAGAATTGGCAAGCAGGAGAGTTATACGATTTAGCTATTAACAATGCAGCCAAACAAGGCTATCTTCAAGAAGAAGCATTAGGCAATGAACTAGCAGCAGAATTTTATTTGAGTTGTCAGAAAGAAAAGATAGCTCGTACTTATCTAATTGATGCTTATTATAGTTACTTTCATTGGGGAGCAGTAGCTAAAGTAAAAGATTTAGAAGCAAAATATCCCAAAATTCTGGAGCGTGTTGCTCAAAAAGCAACCATGGCTACTGATTTGATTGCTACCTCACCAACAACTACCACCTCACAAATAAATTTCGCCACATTAGATGTAGTTTCTATTCTCAAAGCATCCCAAGTTATTTCTCAAGAAATACTCCTCGATCGATTATTAGATAAATTAATGAAAATTTTGTTAGAGAATGCTGGAGCGCAAAGCGGTTTTCTAGTGTTGTTGAGACAAGATAAATTAATGATCGAGGCTATATCCTCAGTAGAGCAAAAATATTTAACCTTAAAACGCCCTATTCCTGTAAAATTAAGTCGGCAACTTCCTTTATCTTTGATTGAATATGTCTATAGAACCCAAAAAGATGTAGTTTTAGATAATATCGATCGAGAATCAATCTTCTCTGAAGATCCTTACTTTAAAACGTGTCAAGCGAAATCTGTTTTATGTACACCAATTGTTAAACAAAATAGTTTTTTAGGTTTAGTTTATTTAGAAAATAAACTAATTAAAAATGCCTTTATCCCTAAACAAGTAGAAATTATTAAGTTGCTTTGTTCTCAAGCAGCAATTTCTTTAGAGAATGCTGTACTTTATCGTAATTTAGATCGTTCTAAAGCTATAGAAAGAAGTGCAAAGCAAATGCGGAAAGCTCTGGAGAAAGAAAGAGAATTAAATGAACTTAAATCTCGCTTCATTTCTATTACTTCTCATGAATTTCGGACTCCTCTTACTACTATCATGGGTTCTACGGAATTGCTTAAGCATTATGGTGAAAAATTGAATACTGAGAGAAAACAAGTACATTTCGATCGAATTCAATCTTCTGTTGAGCATATGATTAATTTATTAGAAGATGTATTGTTAATAGGCAAGATAGATGCCAATAAAGTAACCTGTCATCCTACCAATTTTGATTTAATTGTATTTTGTCAAAATTTGGTAGAAGAAATAGAAGTAGGAATTGATGAGAGTAAATATCAGATTGTGTTGAGTCAGGAAGGTTCAGATTCTCAAGTTTATATGGATGAAAGATTGCTAAAGCAAATTCTTACTAATTTACTTTCTAATGCCATTAAATATTCTCCTAGTGGCGGAATTGTGCAGTTTAAATTAAATTGTCAAACAGACAAAAGCATTTTGCAAATTCAAGATCGGGGTATTGGTATTCCAGAACAAGATTTACCTCAATTATTTGAATTGTTTCATCGGGCAAATAACACTGATAATCTCCCTGGGACTGGATTAGGGCTTAGCATAGTAAAACGATTGGTAGACGCTCACAATGGTAATATTCAAGTCGAGAGTCAAGTTGGAGTGGGTACAACTTTTACTGTGACAATTCCCAGGAGTGCCTCAGAAAATAGTAGTAATTAGTTTTCTTTGATTTATGTAAACTGCTTGAAGTTTTTTCTACTAACTTTTATTAATTTTTGTAAATCAAAGCTGGCAAAAAGCAAAATCAGTATAAATAGACTAATAAACTAGGAAAAAGCCAAATTAGGGGGAATAATCATTCGTGATAAGTTAAGATGGTATATTTTTTGTTAAACGATTTTAGCTCTTAGCTTTTAGCTTCAAGAACATCGATCGCCGAGAACGCATGATTCCACAGCAATTGACGCTGAAAAATTTTCTTAGTTATCGTGAAGCAACCTTAGATTTTCGGGGGTTGCATACTGCTTGTATTTGTGGAGCAAATGGCGCAGGAAAGTCTTCTTTATTGGAAGCGGTTACGTGGGTAGTTTGGGGTAAAAGTCGTGCAGCTACAGAAGATGATGTAATTCATGCTGGAGCTAATAATGTTAGGGTAGATTTTGAGTTTAGTAGTAATAATCAGACTTATCGTATCATTCGCTCTCGTCCGAGAGGAAGAAGTAGTTCTCTAGAGTTTCAGGTGGCAACTACATCAGGGAAATTTCGTTCAATTACAGCAAAGGGTGTCAAGGCAACGCAACAAGAGATTCTGGATGTGCTGAAATTGGACTATGAGACTTTTGTCAATTCTGCTTATTTGCGTCAAGGACGAGCCGATGAATTTATGTTACGTCGTCCTGGGGAAAGAAAACAGATTTTAGCTGATTTGCTGAAATTAGATCGCTATGAGGGATTAGCTAGTCAAGCAAAAGATTTAGCTAAAGAGTATAAAGTACAAGCAGAACAATTAGAACAGAGTTTAGAACCATTAGAAGCAAAAATAGCCACAAAAAAGCAGATTCAGTTAGAATTAGCTAGTTTGGAAGTAGAATCGATTCAACTACACCAAGCTCAAGCAGAAGATCGAGCGGGTCTAAAACAATTACAAGCGATCGAACATCAACGTCAAGCTTGGGAAAAACAGTTAATTTGGCAACAAAACCAACATCAAAATTTAAGTCAAGATTGCGATCGATTGGGAAAAGATATTAAGATTCTTAAGTCTCAATTGACTGAGTTAGAAGAATTAATTGCTCAAGAACCAGAAATTAACAGCGGATACGAGCAATTGTTACAAAAACAAGCTGAAGAAAAAGATTTTTCGGCTAAATTTGCTGCCTATCAATCAGCACAACAGCAAAAACAGCAA